>Ga0070697_100000331_pt1 | contig 37194 bp, 37 predicted proteins | sample KBSK1501metaG_FD_65475 | JGI IMG/M metagenome (GOLD analysis project Ga0070697, IMG submission 65475) | Corn, switchgrass and miscanthus rhizosphere microbial communities from Kellogg Biological Station, Michigan, USA - KBS K1-50-1 metaG | ecosystem: Host-associated > Plants > Roots >...
GTGTAGAGAAAGAGCGTCAGCAGATTCGCCCCGCTGAAGTTAGTTGACTTGAACAACTTCAAGGGCAACATCGGATTCCCGGCTTTTCCCTGACGCGCTTCGAAAATGACAAACGCAATTGCCGTTAAGACCCCGCCAATCAAAGCGACAACAATGGTCGGGTTCGTGAATCCGAGTCGCGACGATTCGATCAGGCCGTAGACGATGCCGCCAAGCGCTATAGTGGCCAGGGTTGCGCCCAGCCAATCAAGTCCCTTCGAGTCACGGTCTCGACTTTCCGGAACGTGCAAGTAGACCAGGATGAGGGCGGCGAGCGCCAACGGCACGTTGATGAAGAAGACGGCTCGCCACGAAACGTTTTCAATCAGCCAGCCACCGAGCACGGGACCAATGGCAGCGGTAATGGCTGTGAACCCTGACCACGTGCCAATCGCTTTGCCGCGTCGGTCTTCGCTAAATGAAGCGCTGATTATTGCCAGGCTGCCGGGCACAAGCAGCGCACCGCCGATTCCCTGAGCGGCACGCGCGAGTATGAGTTGGTTGATGTTTGGCGCGAGTCCGCACCAGATGGACGCGAGCGCAAACAGGCCAACGCCAATCGCGTAAACACGCTTACGGCCGAAATAATCGCCAAGCGAACCTCCCGCCAACAAAAGCGCTGCCAGGAAAAGCGCGTAGGCTTCGACTACCCATTGCACGTCGACCACCGTCGCGTTGAGGTTCTTTTGTAGTGCGGGCAAAGCGACGTTGACGACGGTGCCATCAATGAAGGCCATGCTCGATCCGAGAATAGTAGCGGCAAGAATCCACGGCTCCGAAGCTTTGGGGCAAGGCGCCGCCGCCACTTTCGATTTCATGATTCCCTCGTCGCATGGCTGGCTCATATCTTTCAAAAGGGTAATCGGCGAATAGGGAAAAAGGGTAATGGGTAACGGGGAAGGCGGCTTCGCGATGTCCCTTTCCCCCTTTCCCTTTTCCCCTATTCCCCCGGGCCTCGTTTCCCCGTGGTTCCGTTAGCCACGGCCCTGAATCAGCCGTCGGGTGTTGGGTGCGCGCTTAATGAGCGGCACGGTAAGCAAACGACGACCGGCTATTTGCTCGACTACATGTTGGGCGGACATCATCGCGCCCTCCTGCCAGCCCGGCAACTGCGAAACCTGATCGCCGACGACAAAGAAACGGCGATCGGGTGCCAGCAATCGCGCATAGGCCTTTGCGTCCTCCGGACTGTCGGGGCTCCAGCTAGCCCAACCGCCGCCTTCGTTTGGAATATTCTGCCAGGCGATTGAGATCGCTTTGTCCGAGGGGACCAGTCGCCTGTCGGCAAATTCAGGATGAAACTTAATTGCACCTTCTCGCGCCGTTATGATGCGCTGCTCCAGGCTCATTTTGCCAAAGGCGATGGCATTCTCATCGTAGTTATAGACACCGGTAAGCGTCCCGTTCTTTGTGAAGTAGTCGTACGACGGATACCACATCTGCGTAATGGGATCATCCGTATAACTGATGCCGCCGTAAATCTGCCACTTATCATTTTCCCAGAAGCGCTCATTTGCCTGCCAGCCGAGTTTGCAGGTGGGATCGTATTTGCACCGATTGACGGCCGCCTCGAAGTCAGGCGCGAAGTTGTTGGGGATTTTCTTATCTTTGAGCAGCGGCAAGGGAATGTTGCTGATGCAGTAGTCGGCGTTAATGCTGCTTCGCTTTCCGTCATGCTCAACGACAACTGTGACTCCAGTACTATTAATCTGTATGTTCAGTACTTTCGTATCGTACTGAATCAGCGAGCCGATTTTGTTAACGAAGCCGTCCACGATCTTATCCATACCGCCCACCGGCTGAAAAAGCGTCGGCTGCCACTCGTATTCCAGCGACTGGTAGAAGCGGAAGCGCCAGAATTCGGAACTGAGGAGTTCCTTAAGGTTGAGCGTCGGTCCAGGTTCGCAGGGCTGCTGCACGGTTATTTCGCAGCCGTCGCGTGTCGAGCCGGAATACTTGAAGCAGGTAGGGCACTGCTTGCTGCAGCTGATACAGGCATCACAACCCGTATTGCATTTGTTGCACCTGTTCTGGCCGCACTTACTGCACATGTCGTTCTGGCCGAGGTCGCCGAAATTTTTCAGGAGACAAAGAAGATTATCGCGGTCGGCCGCATCGAGTTCGGCGTTGAGCGCGTTTTGGTTCACGGCCTTTGCCAGCATTTCGGCGATATAGCCCTGCATGTCGTTGGCGATGCGCCGCTTGGTCAGGGCCTTGCCGCCGAAAGCATTATCGCTCTGGAATAAGTTAGCCATCGTCTCCATTACATAGACTTCAAGCGCAACGCCTAAGACATTGCAATAGTGAAGCGCCCTTCGGTGATGGTATGGCAGACGCCCCGGACCGAGATTCAAATAAAGACCCTCGTCGAAGTTGCAAACCTGTTCGGTCTGAACGCCGTCCTGGTTCACTTCTTTGAGGACTGTGCCGCGTCGCGCGGTGTGATTGCGACCACCGGCGCGCTCCGTCAATTCGATGATCTGGCAGTCGTAATTCGCGCGCGTAAGTTCATAAGCCGCAGTCAACCCGCCGATGCCGGCGCCGAGGATCACAACTGACTTGCCTTTCCCCGAACCTTGCGGCAGTTCCGGTGGTCCGGCCCAGGCCTCCGGCAGGTTTATCAGGCCGAGCGCAGTCATCGTTTCATACATGGCCGCGGAGCCACCGGCTAATCCGACTCCCTCCAGAAATCTGCGCCTGGTCAATCCTTTTTTCCCGTTGGTCATCTTGAGTCCTCCTCGGTTTGGTTGAGTAGATTGTGAGAATGCTGTTGTTTGAGCAAAAGCGTAGCGAGTTCAAGAGTTGCTTTGGATCTCGGAAAGCTAAAAGATGCCCTGAACGAACAGGGAAGCCACTGTCGCCCCGACAATCAGCGCGCCAATGTAAGCGGCCGCAAATCCCAGAATGCCGAGTAGTCCGCGCGCGCCTCTAGTCTTGATTAGGTAGTAGGGCATTATGAATGGCCACACCATGTAAAGAAACATTCCCATGTCGTAGATCCAGGGGAACCCTCGGAGTCTGCTATCGCGGCGCAACCACCAACCCAGGATCCACAGAAGACCTATCCCACTAGCAACCGTGAAAGCGCGCGGCGGCTCACCCTCAGTCCCAATATAGAAGCCGTGGCCGATCTCGCTGGTGATGACGAATGCGTAGAGCAGCACCGTAGGGGAAAATATTCGTGAGAGTAGGGGACTGCTCATACGTTAATCAGTAAACCCAGCCCGCGGAGCGGCCGAGAGCATAAAGCCTGGGTTGAAGCGCAGCGAAACCCCAGGAATCAGCAGTTAGAACCAATCAAGTCCGCGGAGCGGTCTGCTCCGCAGGTTAACGGTAGACATCTTAGCGCCCTTACTTCCTCGCGGCAGTTATGAGTTTTGTTATCGTTGTTAGATTCAGCGTCTCAGCGAGGCTAACCATTTCACCGTCATTTTTGACGATTGATCTAATTAGGTTCACTCTTCGTGGTGGCGAGTGTTTGCTGGCAACCTCGACGCGTCGGAACGTGATGTCTTTGATGTCCTCCCAATGACAGGTTTCTATTCGACCGCTGCTTTCGTAGGTGAAACCTTTCTCAAAAACCATCAGCTTAGTGGTTCTCGTTGCGGACCATTTACGAAAATCCTTCAACAGGAAACTGCAGATGAGTGCCAGCAACAGAAGCGGAACCGCAAGACAGATCGTCGGACCAAGGATGGGGCCGGAAGTCAAAGAGTTTAGTAATGCGAGCAGGCCCAACAGAACAAAGCTCAATAGTGCAAGCGCCGCCAACGCCATCAGCCAAAGGCGAACTGTTGACGGCCGGTGGATGCTGCGCAGCTCCCCAAGATCCTGATGATAGTCCGCCATCTCTTCTAGGGCTTTGGTTTTTCCTGCGGGAAGTACAACTGTTTTAGAAACTCTCGATACTCTGACAGGGGCATCAATCCGACCTCAGCCCGTCGTTTGTCCACATTCGCTTCATCCTCGATCGGGTCAAACACCGGCTCTCTGCCGTTCCACTGATCGATTGGCCTGGCCGACGTCCCATACATTTGCCGCTTGCCGCTCCGCACGAGCACACGATCAGTAAACAGCGCGTAGTTCTGTCCGGTCAAAATCCCATGTCGGTAAGCCTTCTGCACCAGCGGCAAGACCTTTTTCTGAAAGGCAGGATCCGCGTGCTGTGCGAGCAGGAAAAACGCGTCAGTGCCATCTCGTCCGATCAGTTTAGGCCCGGGCCACCCATGCTGCTTGATGATGACTTTGAGTCGAGCAGTGTTAATCGCATCGACTCTATTCATTTGAGCCAACAGCGCCTGGTCCGGGTGACCTATGCCTTTCTTGATAAGCTCGTTACGAATTCGCTGGTCCTCAGATACCCTCTTGAGCAACTCCTGCCGCAGGCGGGGCATTCTGACTGAAGGAACGTTGGTTCGATGGGTTCGATGGGTTCGATGTTGTGCGGAAGACGTAACAACGAAGCTGAGGGCCAGACCTATCGACAGCACCAGTTTCATTTCGAGGTTCCCGTCATTAGCTCGTCATGACAATACCAAAACGTTCGCGCAGTATCGTCGCATACTCTGCGTCACTCGTTAGATTTCGTTCCTCTTTCTCGTTAGTCGTCGACGTCGAAATAAACCGCATGTCGCTTAGAGTGATACGGCCTTCCTCTGTTGCGAGGGAACAAATGCGAGCCCTGGTGAAGTGGGATTCGGGCGAAGTCTGGTGGTAGCGGCACATCTCGGCATAGTCGTCATACTCATGCGGTTGTAAGGTGAAACGATACTGGGCCTTCCATTCACCGTCCTCAATTCTCTGCCTGAGAGTAAATACCGAATCGTCAGTAACTATTTGGTAGGCACAGCTGCCCTGCAACTGTTCGCCGGGTTCATCGAGCAGCAAAGGTTCACGAAAAGAATCACCGAAGCCAACGTCTACAAGCCAACGCTGCTCCAGAGAAACCATCAGCGTCATGTGGTCGAAGGCAGGGCCGAAGGCGCCATCAGCATTCGCAACTTCGGCTGAGAGCATCGCGACCTCGAAGCCAAGTGCGCGCAGTAAGGATGCAAACAGACCATTGCACTCATAGCAGAAGCCGCCGCGCCGGCGTTCGACGATTTTCGTGAATAGTGCTTCGTCGGCGAGAACAATAGGCTGCTTTGCGTGAATACTTAGGTTTTCAAACGGCACCGCCAACAAATGTGCTAGTTGTAGTTCACGAAGCGTCTCTGCGGAAGGAGTAAGCGAGCCATGGTAGTTGATCCGTTTCAGGTAAGCCTTGGTGTCCAATGCTTTTCACCCTCGTGGATTAATGCAAGCGCCTTTCTGGGACCGCGGGCGTCCCGCCCGCCCCGAGTTACGTTAATGCCAACCTTCGATATTTGCGCCTGCCGTGCGCGTGGCGGGCGGGTCGAGCACCCCAACCGATAAAAAACATCTGTTGGGGACCCCGCACGCCCGCGGTCCCAACAAATCGCTTGACCGTGCTAAGGTTTGTTGGTCAGTTGATACGCAGCGACAGCGTCAATTGCGCCTTCGTGCATGCGCTCTGGCCGAACGTAGAGCCAGTGCTTCGCAAACTCTTCATCCGTCATCGTGGACTGGACCGTCCGTTCCTTATTCTTCAACCAGGCTTCGGCCCACTTGCGAAGTTCCGAGTCCTGGTTGAGTGCCATTCGCGCGGCGTGCATGTTCAGAGGTGTACTCATGAAGTCGCTTCTCCGGATTGTTTACAACAACAAGGTATCGATGCGATGGGCGTGTACCATCTGTTCGCACGGCGACCAGGCGAAGACAGTGAAGCGACCATCCTGCGAAGCGACCAGCGCCAGCGCATCGCGTTGATCGTGAATGAACTGCGCCGCTGACAAGTGTCTGGTGCCGCCATTTTGCGCCGGCTGGATTACAACCGGACTATCACCGACGACTGGTTCGGTCATGACCATCTGCTCAGCCGGGACGCTGCCGCTGGGCCGTCGAATCTTCCCGCCAAATGCCAGCACCTCATACTGGTCATTAATTATCGTTGCCCCGTCAACCGCGGTGAGACCAGCAACGGTATCGACTGCCCGCTGCACTGCAGCATCCAACAAGTTCTCGTTCACTTCGTTCACTTCCTGCCGCATCAACTCGGCAAGCGCCGAAAAGGGCGGCGTTACCGAATAGAGAATCGGATGCACGATGGACTGCCGCCAGGCTTCCGAACCTGCGGGCACGACCAGCAGTGACCCACCGTGTCCGTGGGCGCGCATGGACGCGGCCAGCTGTACGTGCAGATTAAACTTGTGGTCCCATGATCCCGGCGAAGTGAAGGGAACCAACGCCGCGAGCAGTGCCGGACAATCCGGCAAGCTTGCGCCATGCTCGTCTACTATTTTCACTTCTTCGCCTTTGAGGACGGCGACGTTGGCAAACTTGCCAAAACCATCGCGGCGTCGATGCTTGATTACGAGCAGGCCGGGTTCGATGACCTCCAAAACGAAACAGAGACTCGGCACTTTGCGCGTCGCGCCCCATACGTGTAACTCGCCATCGCGCCCGCGATTGACCCCGAGATGAATTCCCGGCCGCTCAACCGCCGGCCCCAGCTTGGTCAGAATATCCGGATGAAGTGGAAGAGGGCGTTCAAATATCAGCGGCTGCGGCACCTGCTCATGGGGGAAAAACGCCAGCGAGATTTTTGGCGAGCGTCCCTCTTCACGGCGCAGGCTGGCCCAGAACGTGGCATCGATAATCGCTTCAATCGCCGCTCGATCGGGATTCGGAGCCAGCTTCTCTTCGCCGCGCTCGCGTGCAGTCTTGATATGGTGGGCAAAATGCGACTCAATAGTTGAGGCAACTGCGCGAGCTGCCTGGTAAGTTGTTTCGCGAATCGGTTCGGTTATTTGAGTAGTCATCGGTTTTTAAAAATCTCTGTGCGTCCTCTGTGATCTCCGAGCCTCAGGTCACTACTCATCAGTGCATCTTGAATGCACCGCCGCGTGGCTCTGGTTCCAGGTTGGGCCGGGTCGAATCCTGGACGACTTCATGCATCTCCAAAACGTTTGCCTGAGGAAACGCGTCCTTGGGCAAGGTACCTGACTGCGTGTGTCCCTTAACAAACTCATCGGATCGCACCCAATTAAGAAAGTCCTGGCGACTATTCCAGAGAGTGAAAACCACGTAAGGGTCGCCCTCATTCACTGGGCGCAGCACATGATTGGAAATAAATCCGGGCATCTTGTCGACCAGTCCCGCGCGGTCGCGAAACCTTTGTTCGAAAGCGTCTGCATATTCCTGTTTGACGTAAATACGATTCGCTACACTGATCATTGCGGAGCACACCCCTGTTTAATTTGTCTCATGATACACGATGAGAGAAACGGGGGCAGTAGCCCGACAGTGATCTCGTCAGTGGAAAGGAGAAGAGCGGGGGGCAAGCCACCTTCCCGACCAAGAGCTGAACGATCTTGCGACCCTGACGTTGATTGACCGGCTTTCAAGGCTAACAGCGACGGTCGTGTTGAGGAGTCTCGGGGTTGGGAAGGCGGGCTTGCCCCCGCTCCTCTCCCTTCGTCTGCCACGTCTTAATGTTTCAATCTTCGGTGGACGGCTTCGCGCGCAGTCGTTTGATATTCGAGCGGCGGGCTTTCTCTTCAAGGGTGCGGTCCTTCACGCCGGCTGGGACGCGCGTGGGCACGCGCTTGGCGGGTCGGTAGTTGAGCCTCTCGACCTTCTTGCGCAGCTTCTCCAGGCATAGTTGCTTGTTTCGATGCTGACTACGTTCCTGCTGGGAAGTTACTACTACCCCCGAAGGTGTGTGCCTGAGCCGCACGGCGCTTTCCGTTTTGTTCACGTGCTGGCCGCCGGGGCCGCTCGACCGAAAAGTCGCCACCTCACATTCACGCAATAATTCCTCGTCTGAATCCGGTAGTTTGATCATACGAACCTCGAGGCGCCAGCCTACGCTCTAAATGAATAGCGATGATACTTACTCGCCTTAGGTGCGTCCATTCAGACTTGGGTTGATAGTAGGAAATCCACTTAGGCCATGTAGATCGTATATCGATCGGTCAGGAGTTATTATATTGTCTTGGGCTACTGCTCGGCGCGAGGTTACCAACAATGCACAGACAAAACATTTTGGCGATTGGGTTGCTGGGGGTTGTGATGCTGGTCGTATTGACGGCCGGCTATGCCAGTGGACGCGGGCCGCTTGGCGTATTAAGTTACGCCGTCACGCGTGTCAGACAGGCTAACAACTCATCGAACGCAATAACGGTCGCCGAAGAGAAGGCTCCGGTTGCCCCTGAATTCGCGATCGGCGATTGGATCAATTCCGAACCGCTTACTCTCAAAGGCCTGCGGGGACGAGTTGTCCTTGTCGATTTTTGGACCTTCGGCTGTTACAACTGTCGCAACACTCTACCAGCCATTAAGAACTGGGATGCGCGCTATCGCGAGCAGGGCCTTACCATTATTGGGGTGCATTCACCCGAGTTTGAGGAAGAGAGAAAGCCGGAGAACCTGCGACGCGAAGTTGCAGAGCTTGAGATTCGTTATCCGGTAGTTACTGACAACGACTATGCGACCTGGCGCGCCTACGACGTTGCGGCGTGGCCCACAATCTTTGTGCTTGATAAATCCGGCCGAATTCGCTGGACGCATGTCGGCGAAGGCGCATATGACGCGACAGAGCAGGTAATCCAAAAGCTACTGGCCGAAGACAAGCAAGCCAGCGACAAAGCTGAAACGAAAAACTGAACCTTTACTTACCACTGCGTAAACGTTGCAAGATTTCAGGATCCACTGAACCAGGATCTACGGCCGTAAGCAACGAACGCGCAGAGTAGTCCGATCACGAGTGCAGGCAGTGCTGATCCAACACCTGGACCCATGATCGACACCACGACCGCGCCAATCATGATTATCAGCAGACCGATCGCCGCAAGTGGCGTCAAACTGCGTCGAATGCGAAGCAGTCCCGGAAGGATGAGTCCAAGCGCGCCTAAGACCTCACACACGCCGATGAACTTCAGAAAGAGCCCCGGCAGGTGCACCTGGTTCGGTGGTCCCATGGGCCGCCAAAACCTCAGGCGAGTAATACAACTTGGTCCCACCGGCAAAAAGAAACATTAGGGCAACCAATATCTGAATGATCCACAGAGCAATGTTCATGTTTAGTTTCCTTCCTGATACAGTGGAACGAGTGTGCGCAAGCGATTATCGCGCAGATAAAGCCCACCCCAAAGCAGCACGCCGAAGATAATCGGGAAAGAGATTGGGAACAGTCCCTCGCCCACGCGAACGTGCGTGGCGACTGCTCCGCCCAGATATCCCGTCAACAAGATCGCGCCAAGCACGGCCGTCCGTGGAATCAAATAGATAATTGTGCAGACGCTCAAGACGATTCCGAGAGGCACAATCACGTTCTCTGCGTATCCAAGTTTAGTGGTTGCTTCTACTACCACCGCCGGCTTGAATAATTTCATAACGCCATCAACGAGCAGGAACAGCGCTGGCAGCCAGCTCATGATGCGCCCAACCCAGAGCTTCCCCTTGGAAACGGGTGGTTGAATATTTGATTCCATTCGTTTCTCCTTGCGCGACGCGTAGCGTCGAAGTGATTTTAGCCCGGTCTGTTAAGGCCGGGTCTGCTCACCAGTAATTGAGTTTTCCGTCGCGGAGCGACGGACTGAACAAGACAGTCGAAGTCGTTAACCATTCTTCATTGCGTCGCTGACGCGACGCATTATCGCTTCGGCGACCTTGATCCCGGCCTTGATAGGCCGGGCTAAAGTCACTGCGACGCTACGCGTCGCCCGGCCCACACTTAATTCCAAATCCAATCACTTCTTTGCGCGCGCCTCGTTCTCTTTGATGCGCGTCTTAACAAGTTTTCTAACAAGCGTCGCCGGCAATGGCTTGCTCGTGGGAAAACGGATGGTTCCCTTGGACGTTTGGTACGACTTGAGTTCATCCTCGTGCGCCTTGATTGGCGCCGCGCCTGGAAAGAAGCTGCAATGGTCCTTAAACGCGGCATACGACACCAGCATCCGGCCGTCTAATTTGAAGGTGGGAATCTGGTAGCTGATGACCTCAACTGCCCTGGGCACAACGGCCTTGATTGTTTGGCGAAGTTTTTCGAGCGTAGCTCGAGCTTCCAGCGGCACCTCCGCGAGGTAGTTGTCTACGCTTGTGGGAACGCTTTTCACTTCAGCTTTGGTGCGCATCTTCTTGTCTCCTTCTGTTAGGTCTTATAGGAAAGCAAAACGTTTCCGTTCTGAAAGGCCCGCGTCGACGTCAGCGTTAGATTAAGCTTGTCTTCAATGCCGTCAAACATCGTCCGTCCTTTTCCAAGTGCGAGGGGATTCACGACCATCTGGTACTCATCGATCACGCCCTTTAGCGCAATTTGAGAAATGATTGTGCCGCTTCCCATCAGCACGAGGCCCTCTCCCGGTTCTCCTTTGAGCTTCCTTATTTCTTCGGCAAGATCACCTTTTATGACCCGAGTGTTATTCCATGAGGCCTGGTCCATCTTTCTCGAAAAAACTACCTTGGGTGCTTTGTTCATGCCTTCAGCAACCTCCGGAAACATCTTGGCAGCAGCAGCTGTCGGCCAAAAACTTACCATCAGGTCGTACGTAACCCTGCCGAAAAGCAGTTCACCTCCCGACTTTGCGTTCTCCGCGGTAAATGCATTCCATTCCGCATCATCCTGCTTGTGGGCCCAGCTCATGTCACCATTCTGATCTGTAAAGTAGCCGTCCAGGGTCACGCTATTGAAAACTAATAACTTACGCATCGCTTCTCCTTGTTGTCCCGTTGACAGGCCATACCTCAGCCCGGCTGCTGATAAAGACCAAACACGTTTCCCGCCGGATCGCTGAACCGCGCTGTGATTTCCGGCGCGTCCATGCCGATCGGTTGGACGATTTTGCCACCATTGGCGACGACGGCATCGGTTGCCGCAACAACACTGTCCACCATGATGTAGATCAAGATGCCGGGCTCTCCGGATGGCTGCCTGCCGGCTATCCAGGTACCGCTCACTTCGCCCACCGTATCGTCAAACGCGATACTGCCGTCGCCACGCTGTCTTACCTGCCAGCCAAAAACCTCCTGGTAAAAACGGACTGAAACGTTGACGTCAACAGCAGGAATCTCGAGGTAGCAAATTTTGCCGTTTGACAGCGTGGGACGATTCTCATTTGTCATGGTAGTTGTTCCGCAATCTTAAACTTGTCGTTCGTCAGACGGGAAAAGCCTACTCCGCTGGCTCGCAGTTAACCATCCAGGGAATGCCGAACTGATCGACGCACATGCCGAAACCCGGCGACCAAAAGGTCTGCTGAAATGGCATCGTTAGTTTGCCCTTCTCCGCCAACGCGTTGAAGATGCGCTCACCTTCGGTAATGCTCTTCAGGTGTAGCGACACGTTGATGCCTTTCGGTTCCTGATAAGTGCCCGGGGGTGCGTCGGCGCCCATCAAGGTCTCGTCGCCGACACAAAGCGACGAGTGCATAATTAGCTTGTGCGCCTCCGGAGGAAATTGATCAGCGGCGCCGGGCATTTCACCCCAGGTCATTGAGAAGGTGATCTTGCCGCCCAGGACTTTTTCGTAGAATTTGAACGCGGCTTCGCATTGGCCGTTGAAATTGAGATATGGGTTTACTTTCATGATTGCTCTCCTTTTCTTAATTAGTGACCAGTGGCCACTGCTCACTGACCATCATAAGCTTGCTTCAAGGTAGCGATTTCAATCTTCGTCATCTTCATCATTGCTGCCATCACCCTTTTCGACTTCTCAGGATCCTTGTCCTGCAACAACTCTTCGAGGATCGGCGGCACAATCTGCCATGACAAACCGAATTTGTCTTTCAGCCAACCGCACTGGGACTTCGCTCCGCCCTCAGCCAGCTTTTCCCACTTCTCGTCTATTTCTTCCTGCGTTTCGCAGGAAACGACGAGCGAAATGGCCTCAGTGAATTTGAAGTGTGGTCCGCCGTTCAGGGCCATAAAGTCCTGTCCATCTAACTGGAACTTCGCGACCATTACGGCTCCCTTTGGACCTGGCCCGGCATCACCATAGCGACTACAACTCAGGACTTGTGAGTTTTTGAAAATGGACAGGTAAAAATTCATTGCCTCTTCGGCCTGAGTGTCGAACCATAAGAATGGTGTGATCTTCTGCATCCAGTTTCCTTTCAGTATCTTTTAATGTGAACAAAACTCGTCTGTTATCGCGTCTTCTTCAGGCTCAGGTAATGCTCCCGCTGTTCTTTATCAAGGTGTTCAATTGAATAACGCAAGAGAGTGCGCGGCATCGTGGCCGCATGCTTGTCCAGAAACTTCAGCAGCTGCCGGCGATCCGAACCGCCCGCGGCGCGCAACATCCAACCAGTTGCTTTATGGATCAAGTCCTCTTTGTCTTTAACGAGAAGCTCGGCGATCTTGAAAGTGTCGGCTACGTCACCTTGCCTGATGAAGTGTCCGGTGCCAACAATCGCCGTGCGACGTTCCCAGATGTTTTTCGAGCGCGCGAGCTTATATAAAATGTTGCGCGGCTTATCAACCAGGTAGATGCCAACCACGTAGAGCGCGCCAAGATCAACCAGATCCCAGTTGTTAACTCGGTTGTGCCGTCTCATATAAAGATCGAACAGCTCTTTGCGGCGCTCATCTGACGTCTTTTTGCTGCGAGCTTGTTTGCCCATGATACTTAAGCCGCCGGCGCGAACTTCGTGAATCGGGCTTTCGAGCAACTTTTCAATTTCGCTCAGCGGCATCTCAATAAACTCTTTCGCCAATTCAAAGACCTGTCCCATCCGCACGCCGATAAACTCGTCACCCTCGCCGTATTCACCCTCGCCGGATTTGAAGTAGCGCTGGATTTTCTTCAACTCCGCCGCCGAACGGTGAGCTTTAAGCCTTTTAACGAACTGCGCTGCGGTAATATTTGCCGGCACTTAATTCCTCAACAGCCGTCAGGCACGCACGCGCAACTGCCTCTCGCGCAGTAGTCCACCAATCAAAGCGCATGGCAAGGCGATGCCGACAAGCGTTAGCGGATACCATTTGGGCCCGAACTCCGGTCCTTTATTCCAAGTCCCGATAACGCCTGCAGTACTCAAGACCAGGCCGATGAGGCCCAGCACCAGCGCGTGCGTCACTGGTCGATCGGGTGCGAGCCGCGCCGCGGTGTAGCCGCCCGTGATGCCATCGATCGTTCGATAGCCGATCGCGAGCAGCCACAACGAAGTGCGCATCGGTTGAAACCATGGTGGATACACTCCCGTCGCGTGCAATATGGAATCGATACCGAGGTCAAGAAGGAAGACCACCACCAGGCCAGCGAGCACGGCGCCGATGCGCCGCAGGATGCGTCGTCGTTTGCGGGTCTCGTTCATCACATTGCACCTGCCGATTCATCAGCGCTCGGACCGTACGAACCGGGAACCGCGATGTCCAGCAGACGCAGGTAAACGGAAAATTGCCCGCGGTGATGAATCACATGGCTCAAGGCAAAGTCTCGGAACACATCCGCTCGAGGTTTTTCGAACTGCACGCGTCCCATAATTTTCAGACTCCACGGCTGCTCCAGACTCCCCTCAGTAGCGGCGGCTAGAGCTTGCCTGCCCTTAGCGACGTTGTCGTCGAACGTCTTGAGCAAGTCGACTGTTGACTTGGCGACATAAGGCCTATAGGTAGCCGGATCGAAGTTGTATTCGTGCTCGTGGAATATCACCTCGGTCCAACCGACGCATTCCGTGATGTGCGATGCCAGCCCAGCTGCGGTAAAAGATTTTTCATGAGGCCGCCAGCCGAGCTTTCCGTCCGGCAACCTTTCCAGGTGCTTGCGGGTCGTCTGCGCTTCGTGCTCAAACTCCTTCAGCAGTGAATCGATGGTTTTCATTGGGGCGTGCTCCTTGGATGTTTCTGACTGCAGCTGTTCACCAGGATCGGATCCACGAAAAGGACACGAGCTAACACGAATGCTGTGTGATTTCGTGGATCCGGCCTGAACTACTGCTTCGCGGCTACTTGCGCGCGTACGCGCTCCTCCTGCTCTCTGAGTTCGGGTGTGAACTCGTCACCGAAGTCCGCGGCCTCGAACACCTGGCGAATCTCGACCTCGGTGTCCTCAAATGGCGCGCGCTTGAGCCATTCGATCGCTTCGTCCAAAGACTTCGTTTGCCACAGCCAGAAGCCCGCGACCAACTCTTTTGTCTCTGCGAATGGTCCCTCGATCACGCTCTGCTTTCCATCTGCGAATTTAACTCGCGCACCCTTCGAGGTCGGGTGGAGTCCCTCGCCCGCCAGCATCACGCCCGACTTCGCCAATTCCTCATTGAACTTTCCCATTTCGGTAAGCATCTTTTCAGTGGGCATTGCCCCTGCTTCCGAGTTCTTGTCTGCCTTAACAATAACCATGAATCGCATCTTCGTTTCTCCTTTTGTTTTTGCTCCAGTCTCTGTCCGCTTTGAGCCGGCTGATCCCGGAAGTGGTTTCTATTATTTCGAAATAATGGTAAAGAGTCCGCACGTTTACCGAACTTTTCTTTCACAATTCGGTTGGCAGTCCATCGATCTCCATCACCGGTCGGATTTCTACAGTGCCAATACGCGCTCCGGGAATGCGTGCCGCGATGTCGAGTGCCTGGTCCAGGTCGCCGGCTTTGATGAAGAAGTATCCACCGAGTTGTTCGCGCGTCTCCGCAAATGGTCCATCGGTTACCAGCCGTTTACCTTCGCGCACGCGGACGCTGACCGCAGTCGAAACTGGCTGGAGCGGCGCGGCGTCAAGATAGTGCCCGCTCCGGTTAATATCGTTTGCGAGTCGTACCGATTCCTCGCGCAGTTGCTGCAAGTCCGTCGGGCTTAGACTGCCAAGAACTTCCTCGTTATGGTGGACCAGTAATATGTATTTCATGTTACCTCTAAAAGTAAATTGAACGACGAATGTTCAGATCGACAGTTGCCGGAAAGATTCTTCAAATGTCATTGAGACGATTTGTCAGGTAGACCAGCGATCTCCATCACGGGCCGAACTTCGATGGTACCGAATCGGGCCGGGGGAATCCGTTCAGCAATATCAAGCGCCTCCTTGAGATCCCTGGCTTCGACTATGTAGAAGCCGCCAAGTTGTTCGCGCGTCTCAGCGAAGGGTCCATCGGTTACCACGCGCTTGCCGTCGCGCACGCGCACGCTGGTTGCCGTCGCCACCGGGTGCAATGGACTGGCGCTTAAATACTGACCTTTGGCGTTGAGTTCCTGCGTCAGCTGCGCAGACTCTACGTAACAATGCTCGCGCTCTTCGTCGCTCATGACCTGCTCGTCGAGATAAACCAGCAACATGTATTTCATTCTGTGCTCCTCCATCAGTGAATCGAACGGGGAGCGCCAGGATCGACACTCCGCCAAAAAAAACTTTATTATCGTTTGTTACCGAGGGTTCGAAACAGGTCCGCCACTACGATCCGGACCGGAATGCCCGGGCGGATAAACCGCTCTGAGCGAGACTGACAAACGATGCTTCCCAACGCCAATGCCGCGGTAGATGCAGTGTACCACTCCGACTGGGGTCGGATTGTCGCCACTCTTATCGGTCATTTCGGCGACTTCGAATTGGCTGAAGAGGCCGCGCAGGAGGCGTTCGTAGCCGCCGTGGACCAATGGCGCACGGACGGTATCCCAGAGTTTCCGCGCGCCTGGATCGTGCAAACGGCAAAGTTTAAAGCCATTGACCGCCTGCGTCGCCAAACGCGGTTCAAGGAAAAGCTTGAATCGTATGCGGAATCGGGATTGATCGCCACGGTAACGGAGCCCAATTATGACACCGATGAAATTCCTGATGATCGCTTACGTTTGATATTTACTTGTTGTCATCCGGCGCTGGCGCCGGAAGCGCAGGTAGCACTGACGCTGCGCACTCTGGGTGGTCTCGAAACTGACGAGATCGCGCGCGCGTTTCTGGTCCCCGCTACGACCATGGCGCAGCGCCTTGTCCGCGCCAAGCGAAAGATTCGTGACGCAGGTATTCCTTACAAAGTTCCTGACACGAATGATCTGCCCGCGCGACTCGACGCAGTGCTGACCGTAATCTATCTCGTCTTCAACGAGGGCTACGTTGCAACTCGAGGCGAGCCGTTGGTGCGCGCCGATCTCTGTAACGAGGCAATCCGGCTGGGACGTCTGGTCGGAATGTTGATGACGCCGGCAGTTCCCAAAGAAGTTACTGGCTTGGTCGCACTCATGTTGCTGCATGATTCACGGCGCGAGGCGCGTCTGGATGGGGCCGGCGATCTCGTCGTATTGGAAGATCAGGATCGTAGCCTTTGGAATCAAACGCAGATCGCCGAGGCGCTGCCGCTGGCGCGAGAGGCAACCAAGGGCAAGCCCGGGCCGTTTGCGATTCAGGCGGCAATAGCGGCGGAACATTGCAAGGCGGCGCGACCCGAGGATACAAACTGGCGCGAGATAGTGCGTCTCTATGATCTTCTTGAACAACTGCAACCTTCGCCAATCATTTCGCTCAACCGCGCGGTGGCGGTCGCCATGGCGGAGGGACCCGAGATAGCTTTGGCGCTGATTGATTTGCTCGCTTCGGAACTCAACGAATATCATTTGCTGCATGCCGCACGCGCTGATCTGCTGCGGCGCATGGGATCGAGAAGGGAAGCGGCACAGAGCTACGAACGAGCACTGCTGCTGGTGACGAACGAAAGTGAACGTCGCTTCCTCGAGCGACGCTTGCGCGAAGTTAAGCGCCAAGGGCGCGAAATGTGACAGCCTGGGCCAAGGCCCAGGAAGCTGAGGTACTGATACGAAAAGCGCTGAAGGCGCGTAATGAAGTTTTCTGCCTCAGTCAAGACCAACCCGCTGGTTTCATTCCGCGCCTTCAGCGCTCTACGGTTTGCCGGCTACGCCTCCTGGGGCGCTGCCCCAGGCTATTACATTTCGCGCCCTTGGCGCTTTCAAACCAATAGCCCTGAGATTACACCTAAAGGAGGACTCTATGGCCGAAGAAGAAGACGAGAAGAAAAGTTTACTTGGCAAAGCGGTTCACGCCGGCGAACGCGTGGTCGAACTGGGAGCAGAAGCAGCACGTTTGAAGGTGCGGGCTTCTCATGCAGTGGAAGACACCATGGTTGAGGCGAGGCGATTGGCCAAACGAGGGCGTTATGCCGCCGAAGATTTGGTTGATGATGCAGCGTATCGTATCAAGCGTGATCCGCTGCGCTCAGTCGCGATCACCTTCGCGGCTGGCCTGGGAATTGGCGCCCTCGCTGGATGGCTGGCCGGACGCAGCGGCAGAAGGTGATGGCGGCCGCCCATCCTTCAGGCAGTGAACTTGCCTCATTGGAGATTCGGCGTTTGAGCGCGTGCTCCTTTGATGATGCCGTGAAGATTTGGAACGAAGGATTTCAAGGTTACTTCGTCGATATGACATTGTCTTTGGATCGCTATATTTCCCGACTGCAACGCGAGGGGTTATCACCAGAGTTTTCGCTGCTGGCATTTAGTGACGGAACGCCGGCAGGGTTTCTTCTCAACGGAATCAGGACCAACCCGGAACCCAAAGTCGCATGGAACGGTGGGACGGGAGTTAGCCCACAGTTTCGCGGACGCGGCGTGGGTAAGGCCTTAATGCGAGCGACAGTCGATCTGTATAAAGAACTCGGGATTCGGGTAGCCACGCTGGAAGCCGTTAGTGAAAACGAATCGGCAATCTCGCTGTACCAGCAATTTGGATATGAAGTCGTCGATCGCCTTGTATTTTTGAATCACGAAGGCGAGTTGAAGGAAGGATCGTTTCGTCAACCGAGTAGTCAGACATATTCCGCTGTCCAGGTCGCGCCTTACGTAGTTGGAGAGCTGGAGTTCTATCAGGAATCGGCGCCCTGGCAGGGCCACTGGCAGAGTCTCATTCGACAAAACGGAGAGGCGCTCGTTGTATCCAATGCCGCCGGCACCGCCGTCGGCTACGCGCTTTACAAGAAGAAGCGTGATGAGCAGGGAAGGATCACTGAGATAGCGCTACATCAATGTGTCGCGATCCCTGGTGCTGACACGGAAGCAATTATTGGCTGCGCCCTGCGGAGTCTATATGCTCCGCTGAAGCTGGATTGCACGCGCTCAACTTACAACTTCAATAAGTCCAATGAAGCCGTGATCACGATGCTGATTGAAGCTGGATTTAAGTCATTCATCGAGCAGGTCCACATGGTGAGGACGTTCAAGTTTGGCGTGCGGTGACCTGTCACCGCTTTCGTCTGTTGCGACCTGTCGGGACGCTGCTGGCGACAGGTCGCCAGCGACAAAAGCTCCTACAGGCGGGGTCCCCGGCGCGGCAGCCACGCTGGGGTGCTTACGTCGGCGCACTCCAAAAGGACCAGACATCTTCAAGTGTAAGCTTTCGACTTAGTTACGACGATGGCGATACTATTCAGCGCTGGAACAGTCTTAAACAATCCAATCCACGAGTACTCTTAAATGAAAAACTACTTCTCTGTCTTGACGCGTTCGCGCCTGGTGTCGACCTTCGTATTGGCCTTGATGATCGCGGGCGCTAGCCCTGTGTTTGCTCAGCAGTTCAATGCCGATCTATTCAAGTCGCTTCATTGGCGCAACATCGGTCCATTTCGCGGCGGCCGCACGCGCGCCATCGCCGGGGTGCCTTCAACACCGAATGTGTTCTATATGGCCCAGGTGAACGGCGGAGTTTGGAAGACGGATGACTACGGTGTCACCTGGAAGCCCATCTTTGACGACCAGCCGACCGGCTCAGTCGGGTGCATCGCGGTGGCGCCTTCAGATGCAAATACTATTTATGTTGGCAGTGGCGAGGGTTTACAACGTCCTGATCTTTCAGTCGGCGATGGCATCTATAAATCAACGGATGCCGGACGGACCTGGACGCATCTCGGCCTGCGCGATGGTCAACAGATTCCACAGATAGCTGTTGATCCGCGCGATCCGAATCGTCTGCTGGTTGCGGTTGCCGGCCACCCGTACGGTCCGAATGAAGAGCGCGGCATTTTTCGTTCAACCGACGGAGGTAAGACGTTCGAGAAGGTTCTCTATAAAGATGAGAACGTTGGTGGCGCCGATGTGTTGATCGATCCGCAGAATCCTGACGTCGCTTATGCTGCGCTTTGGGAAGCGCGCCAGGGTCCCTGGGAAAACGCCGCCTGGAATGGCAACCGCGGTGGCGTGTTCAAGTCGACTGACAACGGCAAAACGTGGCGACAGTTAGGTGGCGGGCTGCCGAGTGAGATTATTCAAGCCAACCTCGCGATCGCGCCCAGTTCAACTAAACGCGTGTTTGCTTCGGTAGCGCTTGTCGGCGGGTTGGCAATCTATCGCTCTGACGACGGCGGCGATAATTGGGTGAAGATCACTACTGATGCGCGGCCGGCCGGACGAATTGGTGGTGGCGATCTCGCAGTGCTCCGCGTAGATCCTAAAAACCCTGACACTGTTTACTCGGCAAGCATAGTCTCCTGGAAGTCGACCGACGGGGGCAAGACCTGGTCGGCGTTTCGCGGCGCGCCGGGCGGTGACGATTATCAGAACGTTTGGATTAATCCGAACAACACGAACATTATCATCCTCGCCAGCGACCAGGGCACGATAATAACCGTCAATGGAGGGAAGTCGTGGAGCAGTTGGTACAACCAATCGACCGCGCAGCTCTATCACGTCAGCGCTGACAACGCATTTCCGTATCGACTATGTGGCGGCCAGCAGGAGAGCGGCTCAGCCTGTGTCGCCAGCCGCGGCAATGACGGTGAAATTACTTTCCGTGAATGGCATCCCGTCGCCGCCGAGGAATATGGCTATGTAGCCGCGGACCCGCTCGACCCCGATATCGTTTACGGCGGTAAGCTCACTCGCTACGATCGCCGCACCGGCCAGGCCCAGAACATCATGCCGAAGCCTTTTCGCTCGGCAGATTTTCGCGTGGTTCGCACCCAGCCAGTGATTTTCTCGCCAGTTGATCCTCATCTGCTTTTCTTTTCGACAAACACGCTATGGAAAACGAAAGACGGCGGGCGCAACTGGGAACAGATAAGCCCGGACCTAACGCGTAAGACATTCGAAGTGTCGGAGACTGTCGGCAAGTTTCGCTCGCAACCGACCGCCCAGCCAACGCAGCGTGGCGTGATTTATACGGTCGCGCCGTCGCCGCTGGACGTAAATCTGATTTGGGTCGGAACCGACGATGGCTTGATTCATCGCACCACTGACGGAGGGGCACACTGGGCTGATGTGACTCCAAAACAACTCAAGCCCTGGCAGAAGATTTCCATTCTCGATGCCGGCCACTTTGATAAAGACACTGCCTATGCGGCCGTCAATACTTTGCGGCTCGACGATCTGAGGCCGCACATTTATCGAACTCACGACGGCGGCGCCACCTGGACTGAAGTAACCAACGGCATTCCAGCCAATGAGAACACCGACGCGGTACGCGAGGATCCCGAACGAAAAGGTTTGCTGTTTGCCGGCACCGAGCGCGCCGTTCATGTTTCTTTCGACGACGGCGACCACTGGCAGTCGCTGCGTCTCAATATGGGTGCAAGTTCAATTCGTGATCTGATTATCAAGGGCGACGATTTGTGCGTGGCTACGCACGGACGAGGCTTCTGGATTCTCGATAACATCACGCCGCTGCGCCAGCTTCAGGATTCCATGATGAAAGCTCCGGCGATGCTGTTTCGTCCGCAGACGGCTTTTCGTGTTCGTTGGAACACGAACAGTGATACGCCTCTGCCGCCCGACGAGCCTGCGGGTGAAAACCCGCCCGACGGCGCGATGATTGACTACTACATCGGTGCGGGTGGGTCAGGGAAGGTTACGCTGGAAATAAGAGACGAGAGCGGTCAGGTTGTGCGTCGCTATTCGAGCGACGATCCGCTGCCTGCTCCAGACCCGACGCTCAACATACCGCCTTACTGGATAAGACCACCGCAAAAGCTCCGCAACGAGCCGGGCATGCATCGATTTCTCTGGGACATGCACTACGCTCCCGTTCCCGGGCTGCAGGCGCAGTATCCCATCGCGGCCATCTATCGCAACACGGCGCCGGAAGCAACTTCGCCGTGGGCGATGCCGGGGAAGTACACGGTGGTGTTGACAGTTGGCGGCAAGAGTTATGACCAACCGCTGACCCTGGTGATGGATCCGCGAGTCAAGACTTCGAATGCGCATTTGGCCGAGCAGTTTAGGCTATCGAAGCAGGTGTATGACGAATGGCTGGCGCTGAATTCGATTTCGGAAAGTGTGAAGCGTATTCAGAGTCAGATTTCTGAATTGCAACCGCGAGTGCCGGCGGGTGATCTCAAAACACACGTTGGTGCATTGGCCGAAAAGCTTCAGGCCTTTTCGAGCGCGCCTGCTGCCGGGCCCGGCGGCGCTGGTGCGGCCGCGCGACTAAACGTCGCCACCACCACGGGCAGGGTGAGGACACTTTTCAACTTGATAGAAGAGGTCGATCTCGCCCCGACTCCACAGGCTGCTGCTGCGGTTTCCGACGTTGTAAAAGACTCGCGCGCTCTTCAGGACACCTGGCAGGCGATCAAGACGCAAGACATCGCAGCGCTAAACGTTGAGCTTCGCGCCGCCGGCTTGCCGGTAATTGATGTAAGTACAGCGATGCGGTAGCGGGGCAAGTGGAATGTGATGCAACCCAGAGGGTTGCGAGAGAGTAGCCGGTGGTCGTAGCGAAGCGAAGACCACCGGTTGACGCAGACAGGAATGACCGCACCCCGAAGGGGTGCCAGAGAGAAGGGTATTCAAAGGGATTCTCTTTGAGGTTCTCGCACCCCTTCGGGGTGCAATTCTTTTGTGGATTTGTTCCGGTGTTTTTCGCTTCGCTTCAACCACCGGCTACTATCTGCCAGTCTTCCGGGCTGAGTAACGAGAAGCATTACTGGCACGCTCATCGCCATAGCACGTACAGCAATCGACCGGGCCTTACTTGTTGCGAGATCTTTCTCAGAGTGCTGGTCACCTGCGGATGGGAGCGCTCTATTTTGACTAACCAAATGGTGATCTTGGCGTCGGAAATGAGGCACATATTCTATACAACTTTGCGACGCCTTTCGGAATCTTATTGTCGGTTGCTTGATACGAATTGTTTGAGTAGTAACTCCCCCGACTAGTTACGTTTTTGGTCCCTCTACAAGCGGGATTTAACTTAAAAAACTGAACCTTTTTGATTCGTTCAAAAAGCCCTAAACGTGCCCGATACTTATTTAACTATGTCCGACTACTACAAGGAGTTTAGAATAATGAGATTGAACAAGTTTCCCCAAACCCTGGCGCTATTCGCATTGATCCTGACGCTATCCGTTGTCTCTTTTGCCAAGAGCAGCAATTTCCCCAACATTAAGATTAGCAATTTCGGACAGATGGACGAACGCTTCTATCGCGGCGCCCGGCCCAAGGATAAGGACTATCCGGCTCTCGCCGCGCTAGGGATCAAGACCATCATTGATCTTACTGACAATTCCAGGTCGTATGAGCAACCTGCCGTTGAGGCTGCCGGCCTGCGCTATGTTAACGTCCCGCTGGTCGACAAAAGCTATCCCACAGCGGATCAGGTAAATGCATTTATGAAGGTGGTTAACGACCCGGCTACCGGGAAGTTTTTCGTACACTGCGCCGGGGGCCGGCATCGCACCGGTATAATGGCAGCCGTTTACCGCTTCAATCACGACCACTGGAACTTTGATCAGGCATACGCCGAGATGCTGAAGTACGACTTCTACACCAGCAACGGTCATGGAAAGCAGTTAAACTTTATTCAGGATTACTGGCAGCAATTCCAGGCGAAAAACCATACCACGGTTGCTTCGACTACTGGTCGCTAAACAATATTATTCGTGTTCAAGAAAAGGCCGCTCAGATTGAGCGGCCTTTTTCTTTTGCATCTAAGTACGCTGTCAGTTTACCGAGTCAGGACAGGCAAGTAGGCCTTCCAAGGTCCGACTGCTTCGTCGTACTGCTTGGCCATCACTCGGACGATCTGTCCGACGTGGCCAAGATCATGTACGACCCACGTCGATAGCAGTTGATTGAGTGTCACCACACCGAGCTCAGGATGCGTCCCGCGCTTCTTCAACAACTCTGGCGTCAGGTTCAACGCCTCCAACTCCTGCAAGCTCTGCGCGCGAAGTTCCTCAAACCTATCCAGCAGTTCGGGCAAACTCTTACCTCGGGATTTTTCGAACATGGCGAAGCGGTCGAAAGGTTCGAAAGTTCCACGCTCACCCTGTTCAAGGATGATCCTGGCACGAGGAATCCAATCGGCCTCCTCCCCATGAATCAGGTGACCTACAACATCGAAAGGACTCCAGGTCTCAGGACCTTCGTTTGAATGAAGCCACGTCTCAGGGACGTCGCGCAGCAGCGAATTCAGCGTGACCGGGGTACGTCTGAGAATCTTTTTAGCCTGATCAAGTTGGAATTCCATCAACCACTATTATCCTCGAAATCACAAAGGAGGTCGCGTTCCGGTGGTCTTCGTTTCGCTTCGACCACCGACTTATTTCCGGCAGCCCTGGGCTGCGCAAGCGATCAGCCTGGCCGGTTATTCTTCCACACGTTAAGTTTCGCAGTCGGATCGATGAGGTCCCTGCGTCGCATGAAAGGTACGCCCTTAGCGGTTCTCTTGGTTTGGTTATTTCGCACCGTCAAGTCGCCCGTTGCGCTCTTATCGTAAAGCTCCAGATGCAACATTGAGTTGGTAATACTATCGAGTTTGCCAACTTTTGCGATCGGCTGGCCAGCGCTGACGCGATCGCCCTGACGCACAAATGCAGACTTTTGAATTTCTCCGTAACGGGCGAGAAATGTGCCGTGATCAACTTCTAATGCGTAAGTGCCCTCATAAAATTCATAAGGCCCGCGCGTCACGGTGCCGACTGTAATGGCGTGGATCGTCGTGCCAACGGGAAAGTACAGATCGCAGCCCGCATGTGCGCGGGCACCGTGACTGCGTCTCGATCCGAATGCGCGCATGCCCTCTGTCCAGTTGACCGACGGTAGCTGTTTGAAGGGAAAGAAAAACTCACCACCGCTCGACGCAGGTGTGGTGGAGGTCGTAACCGGTGCGGGTTCCGGTTCCATTTCATCCCCTTCGAGGACGGTCATCAGTTCACGCCAGGTCCGCTTGCCTACTCCGATTACGCCGTCAGGCGAAGTTAGGAATCGGGACTGGAATGCCTCGATGGCTTTCACCGTGTCATCGTTCGATTCATTCGCGTCAATGCTTCCATCAATGGCGCCGGGATCCAGGGCTGGCTGACTCTCAATCATGGCACCAAGGCGTAGCATGTTCTGCACTGTCTCTACGTCGGCCTTGTCGTTTACGGCGCCTTTGCTCCGGCGCCCGACTGAGTCGCTAATCGCATAAATCAATTCTTCTGGCATTACTGTCCTCCGTAAGGTTTATTGATTCGGGTCAGTTGAGCGACCGCTCGAACACGTGCGCACTGAGTTGTGTGTTATAGTCTACCACCCCCCACATACTTAACTCTAAGCGTTCAATGGTGACCGACGATGCTCGACCTTTCTGAGCAATTCGACTATCGCTTCATTGCTCGCGCAAAGACATTCTCTATTGCTGCGGGCGTTTTCATAATACTGGTCGGCGCCGTCGTGCTCACCGGATGGCTCTTTGATATCACAGAACTCAAGAGCATTCATGGCGACATCACGATGAAGGCCAATACGGCACTCCTGTTGGTTTTGTCGGGCGTATCGCTTTGCCTGCTCAATTTGGATCCAGAGAAAAGGCCACTGCGGATCGCTGCTAAGGTGTGCGCCGCGTTTGTTGCTATCCTCGGCCTTCTGACATTAAGTGAACACCTAATAGGCTGGAATCTGAGGATAGACCAGCTCCTATTCGACGAGGCATATGGTGCGTTGGCAACAGCAAGTCCCGGCCGCATGGGGCCGCCTGCCTCGAGTTGCTTTACGCTTGCCGGCATCGCGTCGCTGCTACTTCACAACCGAAGAGCCATCCGCCTTTCTCAAGTCCTCTCAATTCTTATTTGCCTGTGGGCATTGCTGGCAATAATCGGCTACGTGTATCAGGCGGAACAACTCTACGAAATAGCACAGTACACTGGCATAGCGTTGCCGACATCGGTAGGACTTTTTCTGCTCGGACTCGGGCTATTGGCGGCGCGCGTTGACTCAGGAATCATGTCCGTAATTAGTAGCGTGCAGGCAGGGGGTCTAACCGCCCGCCGGCTGTTAGTAGTAGTCGTAGTTGTTCCGTTTCTGCTCGGCTGGGTGAGCGTGCTGGGCCCGCGGCTAGGTTATTACGACCTTGGTTTTGGAGCTGCGGTCCTCGTTTTGACCATCATCATTATTTTCACGATTGAGATTTGGCGTAGCGCTCGCAAATTGAACGAAGTCGAGAAGTTGAGAAGTGCAGTGGAGTGGGAGCTGCGCCAAAAGGAAGAAGGACTGTGGCGACAAGCCAACTTGATTGAATTGTCTTACGAGCCAATATTCAGCTGGCACTTTGACGATGGGATTATGGAGTGGAACAAAGGCTGTGAGCAGCTTTATGGATATGACCGCACGGAAGCCATAGGAAAGATTAGTCATGAACTTCTTAAAACGGAGTCTCAATCATCGCCAACAAGTGAATACGTGGAAACTCTGAAGCGAGATGGCCAATGGTCGGGTGTCCTAAGGCACTTGGCGCGCGATGGACGTGAAGTTTGGGTCGAGAGTCGGCAACAAGTAATCGAGTCAGATGGCAAGCAGCTCGTATTAGAAACCAACCGGGATATCACGGAACAACTTCGAGGCGAAGAATCAAGATTGAGACTGGCGGCAATTGTGGCGTCGTCTAACGACGCGATTGTTGGCAAGACTTTGGAAGGAATCATCACAAACTGGAATGATGGCGCGCGACGGATTTTTGGATACACCGAAGATGAGGTTATTGGTAAGTCAGTGAGTATCCTGATACCAGAGGATCGGCACGATGAGGAACCCGCAATCATCGAACGCTTAAAACGCGGGGAGCGAGTTGACCACTATCAAACTGTAAGGGTTCGAAAGGACGGCCAAAAGATAGACATCTCTTTAACAATCTCTCCGATTCGCAATTCACTGGGTCAGATTATTGGCGCCTCCAAAATCGCACGCGACATCACCGAACACAAACGCCTGCAGAAAGATCTGGAACAGTTGCTGGAGCAGGAGCAATCTGCCCGGGAACAAGCGGAGATGGCGAACCGGGTCAAGGATGAGTTTGTCGCCACCGTCTCTCACGAACTGCGCACTCCTCTGAATGCAATCCTGGGGTGGTCTTCGATGCTTCTGGGTGGCAAGCTCAAAGGCGATGATGTGCGCCGCGGCCTGGAAACAATTGAGCGCAATGCGCGGTTACAGGCACAACTTATCGAGGATATTCTCGACGTTTCGCGAAGCATCTCGGGCAAACTCAGACTTGATATCAAACCGGTCGAACTCATCTCGGTAATCAGGGCAGCCGTAGATGCAGTTCGCCCGGCAGCGGAAGCGAAAGACATTCAGTTGCAACTGTTGCTGGATCCGGCTGCCGATCATGTCCAGGCAGATGCGATCAGGATGCAGCAGATCATCTGGAATCTTTTGGCCAATGCGATCAAGTTCACTCCCAGCGGAGGGTTTGTGCAAGTAAGACTGGATCGCGTTGAGTCGAGAGCGCAAATCACCGTAACTGATACGGGAGAAGGTATCAGCGCCGAGTTTTTACCTTATATCTTTAACCGCTTTCAGCAAGGCGACGGAACGATTACGCGAAGGCACGGTGGCCTGGGATTAGGACTGGCGATCGCGCGCCATCTAGTAGAAATGCACGGAGGAACGATTGAGGCTGCGAGCGAAGGATTGGATAAAGGCTCTACTTTCACCGTAAGCATTCCCCTTCGCTTGAGCGGTTCATTGGTCTCGCCCGCGCCGATATCAACAGCGTCGGTAAGCGATTCCAATGGCGGAGGTAAGCTCAGTCTAAAAGGACTACGGATACTAGCGATTGATGACGAACCAGATGTACGCGATATGCTGCAAACACTGCTTGAAGATTATGGCGCAGACGTATTGACCGCTGCCTCGGCTAAAGAAGGGCTCGCAGCGCTGGCAGCGTGGAACCCACACGTGCTGATATCCGATATCGGAATGCCTGAAGAAGACGGCTACAGCCTGATTCAAAAGATTAGAGCTTTATCGCCTGAACAAGGCGCTGATGTGCCCGCGATCGCGTTGACAGGATACGTCAGAGTGGAAGAACGGATGCGAGCATTGGAGGCTGGCTACCAAATGTTTGCGCCGAAGCCGGTCGAGACGAATGAACTGATCTCGATAATAGGCGACCTTTGTAGGACAAACAATTAACGATTGTCTGGTTGTTCCGCCTTAGCTTCAACTTAGCTAAAGCCGCTTTAGAGCCAGCCGTGCCAGCGCTTTCGATTTATTAATCTTCGATTGCTGATTACCAGCTCCGCCGACGCTAACTCTGATATAAGAACTGCCTTTCAGCACATAGAGCGCTCCTCCGACGCGGCTGCCCGTCCAAAACGCTTCATCTCCCACGCCCGCGATCTTTTGTGGTCGGACCGCTTCCTCCTCTTCTTCCTCGCGGTTTTTATCGCGCGCCTTTTCTTTCTCGCGCTCTTTCTCTGACTTCCTGTCGCGTTCTTTCTCTCTTTCGCCTTCCGACGCCCGGTCGAAAGTTGCTTCCCAAAACTCTTTCGGATCGCGGCCATCCGCGCCGTCGCCTTTTTGCGTGACTACGAGACTAATCGAGTTATTGAAAGTGGGCAGAGTGAAAAAGCACTGAGAGATACTAAAACCTTTTTCTGCACTGCCGCTTCCTTTTGTTTCCTTCAAGGGTTCGCCTTGGACGGATCGGATCTCCTGGCTGGTCAACAGGGCGCAAGCGTCGACCTTTCCCCTGGTTGTGGTGCCTGAAGTTGTCGCCGCGGGCTCGCCATTTTGGGTTCCAGTTTGTGACAACGCGCTCGGGGAACCCGCGGTTACCGGCGAAGCAATTGCGCCCTGGTTGTTGGCAAGGGACTGGGGCACCTCAGATTTCGCACAGCCAACAACCCCGAAGACGAGCGTGCACAACGCAACCACAAAACTCATGCGGAAATAGGTTATTCGCATACAAGGTTTGACTCCTCAGTTTGTCGTTAGCGAGTCTATCAAGCCTACATTACTTACCGTCGCTTGAGAAATTCTTGAGTTAAGAATTCAGGACTCAGGACTCAGGACCCAGAAGCCCGAACCGCGGGACACGGCTATTTCTGGGTTTTGTCCTCTGAGTTCTGAGTCCTGAGTCCTGAGTCCTGAATTTTGCAATCCCATTATCTCGTGAATGCAATGTTGTCCCGGGTGAGTCGACGCCGTTCTCAACCATTCCTCAAGTTTTTCTCAACCCACAGCCTCTAAGCTCAAAACATACCAATCGCTCAATTAACGCGCGTGTTTTCGCCGTGTGACAACTAGTACGGACCCTGATAGGAGCGGACCAAAGAGAAAGGCCTGAAAATGAGAAAAAAGATTTCAAGCAATTATGTTGCGTTGCAAAGGCGTCGTCTACTCGTCCTGGCCCTGAGCATTTGCGCGGTCTTCGGCGCTTCATTTTTGTTTTCTTTGGCCCACGCCGCCAATCCCGGCGGCGGAACAATCAGTCCGGCTGGCCCGACCCTGAATTGGGTCGGCAATGCCCCGGGAACGGGAGGCACAGGTGGTGAAGGCCAGTGTATTGACTCTGGACCAGCACAAAATTGCGACAGCTTTACGTTGACTGTGTCGGGAACAGATGCTGACTGGACCGGCAAACTCATTCAGATAAGAGTTAACTGGACACTACAAGCCGCAGATTACGACCTTTACGTCCACAAGGGCGATTTAACCGGACCGGTTTCTGCACAGGGCACCAACGGCGGTCAGCCGGGCACGGAAGAGGTCGCCTATCTTGATCCGCGAGCCAGTGGGGTTGGGGTTTACATAGTTCACGTGGCCTCCGCTGTGAATCCCGTTCCCAATACAGATCAGTATCAAGGTACCGCGAGCGTGGTGCCCGGGCTCGGGCCGGCGACGTTGGGTACCGGTCTGGCGCCGAGATTTCAAAACTTCACTCCTCAGGCCGATCTGGTCAAAACCGGAAAAGGAACGGATGCGGGTGAACCTTCCATCGGAGTCAATTGGAAAACCGGGAAGGCGATGTTCATTTCAGACCTGACGACGTTTCGCGTGACGTTTGATGATTCTTGTCCGACATCGCCAACGGCGCTCTGGGAAGACAAGAGCGCTCCAAATAGCGTGACTAGTCTGGATCCGATCCTGTTCACCGATCACGGCTACAACAATCAGAACCCGGATACCGGGCGCACTATCGTTTCCCAATTAACCGGGCAGGACAGCCTCTCCGCTTACACAGATGATGATGGAGATTCCTGGATACCCGGTCAGGGCGGTGGCATCCCCTCGGGCGTGGACCACCAGAGCGTTGGCGCCGGACCATATCACGCGCCTTTATTCAACCCGGTTTACCCTCACGCTATCTACTATTGCTCACAAGACGTCGCAGCTATTTTTTGTGCCCGCAGCGACGACGGTGGTTTGACGTTTGGTCCAGGTGTGGTGGCCTACAATCTGACCCAGTGCACAAACCTTCATGGCCACGTCAAGGTGGCCCCTGACGGCACGGTCTATTTACCAAACAGAAGCTGTGGCAATCAACAGGGAGTCGTGGTCTCTGAAGACAACGGGATCACTTTTAACGTTCATTCAATTCCGGGAACCACTTCCTCTGCCGACGATCCGGCAGTTGGTATCGGCCGCGGAGATAAAACAAATGGGGCCGGCCGATTGTACGAATCATTTGCCAGTGGCAACACCGTGGCAGGCGTAGCTGTCTCGGACAATCGTGGATTGAGCTGGAAGAATATCGTCGATGTTGGTTCGCTAGCGGGGATCAGGGCCGCGGCCTTTCCGACGATGGTCGCCGGCGATGATGACCGAGCCGCTTTCGCGTTTTTCGGATCCACAACCGCGGGCTCCGCGGATGACAGAGCTTTCCCCGGTCTCTGGCATGTCTATGTCGCCACCACCTACGATGGTGGCAACTCCTGGCTTATATCTGATGCAACGCCGAATGATCCCATTCAGCGTAACGGCATTCACCTCGGAGGCGGCTCACCGCCACATCGCAACCTGCTCGACTTCATTGGTATCGACATAGACAAGCAGGGGCGGGTGCTCGTTGGTTATGACGATGGCTGCACCGGACCTGGCTGCGTCCAGGCGCCCAGCACTGCGACAGGCAATGCTTACACAGCAATTGCCTCGATCGCGCGACAGACCGGAGGCTTGCGCTTGTTTGCCACTCCCGGCGAATCAAACGGTCCAACTATCCCGGGCGCTCCCTCGATCACGGTTGGGCGCGACGGCGGTGTCGCCCATCTGACGTGGTCTCAGTCCGACGACGGTGGCTCTGCTATTACAGCTTACAAAGTGTATCGGGGCACAACTAGCGGCGGCGAGACGTTGTTGAAGAATGTCGGGACCGCTACGCAGTATGACGACCTCACGGCAGCTCCAAACACAATCTATTACTACAAAGTAACGGCAACCAATTCACGCGGAACCTCCTGCGGCAACAACGAAGTAGTCTCGAAGCCGGTGGGTGATTCCAGGTGTCAGGGGATTCTTACCGCACTGGATCCCGCCGGCGATCAAAAACCCGCAGCGCCTGCCAATGCTGACCTCGATATTCTGGAGGTTCGGCTGGCTGACTACATCGAAAATGGCGTGCAGAAGATCGTCTTTAAGATGAAGCTGGCTGACCTCAGCACACTGCTGCCGAACAGACAGTGGCGAGTTCTTTGGAACTACCCAATCAAAGCTACCGGAATCGACCCCACGCTTTTCACGGGCTCTTACTACGTCGGCATGAATACCGATACGTCGAGTGTGCCATCGTTTGAATACGGCACGGTGACGACGATCGAGGATGTTCCGGTCGCGTTAGGCCAACCAAACAGAATCGGAGACGCCGACACCGGCTCCGTCGATCAACAGAACGGAATCATTACCATTGTGCTTTCGTCTGACAAAATCGGTGGTCCAAAGGCCGGCGATGTAATTGGCGGCCAAAGCGGCAGAACTTTCGCCGGCAACGGAAACGAAACGCTGCGTTCGAATACGGCGATCGACATCACCACAAATGCGATTCAGGATCCGTACACAGGCTTTGCCTACATGGTTGTCGGCAACGCTCCCTGTGCGCCAACTCCAACACCGACGCCGACCCCAAATCCGTTGCCCTGCAACGGCAGCGCGATCGAGGACGACGATGCGCACATCTCTTACTCGAACGGCTGGCATGCCATCAACAACTCCAGCGCGAGCGCCGGTCACTTTCGTCTCAATGAGGGCGGCAACAATCAATACCCCGTAGTGGTTACCTTCGACGCACCGGCTGCTCAGCCGACGGGCTCGATTACCTACTTCTACGCCACCAGCCCGAAAGGCGGCACCGCAGCAGTTGTCCTCGACGGCGTATCGCAAGGAACTGTCAACTACTACGGACCTTCGGGTTCCAACAAGGCTCCTGTTTTCGGTGCCAACCGCAGCTTCGGTTATGGAGTAACGACCGGCGGTCACCACACACTCGAGATCAGGCCCATTCAGAACGCAGTTTACATAGACGGGTTCTGTCTTGGCAGTGCCACCGCAACCGGATCGCCTGCGACAGGTCCAGGAGTGACATCCGAATCGAGTGTGACGCAGTCACCAGGGCAAGAGGTGCTGCGAAGCATCACGCTGCCGGCGGGAACACAAGCAATTTCGGTAGCCGCCGAGTCGAGCGCCAATGTGCCAATCCGGTTGTTGTTGATCGATCCATCGGGAAGGGTGGTGCAGACCGTTAACTCATCGTCGGGCGTAGCAATTCTTGAAACGCCGATCACGCAAAGCGGGGTTTACATCATCAAGACCCTTAACCTCAGCCTTGGGCCGGTAGAGATCTGGTCCGTCGCCACGCCCCTGGTTTCTCGGTAAGGCACTGAAGGGAATGACTGAGGCACCGTTGTCCGGCGCAACGGTGCCATAACCAGAGTTCGCCGCTCAGGAGAAAAAGATGCTAAACGAACGACGCAGCAGAAATTTGGTCAGCATTCTCTCAACCTCAGTCGCGAAGTTTTTCTCTTCAGTAACGCGAACGAAAGTTCTGGTAGCGGTAGCAATTCTGTTGCCGGTCACGCTAGGGATACTGACGGCTGTCAGTTCTGCCGCAAGTCCGTCAAGCGGCACGATCAGCGCGGCGAGTGGTCCTCTCAGCTATACCGCCGGCCCGTTCATAGTTGCAAATGAATCCGGACAGGGCGGCGTGCTGACTCCGGTTTGTCAGCCGAACACGGCGCTCTGCGATGAATTCACGCTGACGGTCAATGCGAACAGTGTAGCGGCTACCAAGAAACTATTGATACAGGTTCAATGGCCAACTTCCGCCGCTGATTTTGATTTATATGTACTACAAGGCTCGACGACGATCGGTAGCTCGCATGGGTCTAGCGATCCCGAATCGGTATTTCTCAACATTCCTGCCGATGGCACTGTCTACACTATTCGAGTTATTCCTACGACACCCTTAGGCGACAGCATTACCGGTACGATCGCATTGGTAGATCCACCCGCGACCACGCAGACAGGATCGGGCCTGGCACCCCGTTACCAGAATTACGCGGCGTCTGAAGGCCTGGGCGATAACGCCGGTGAACCTTCGATTGGCGTCGATTGGAAACCTAACGTCGCGAGTTTGAAGCACGACAAAGTCAACACCGGCGGCGTGGCCTTCTTTCAGTCTGGCCCTAACACGTTGCGCGCGAATTTCGATGATTGTTCGTCGCCTGCTAAAGACCAGTGGGACGATGTCTCAACTCCCTTTGTACAGCAAGCCGCTCTCTCGGATCCGATCGGTTTCGTAGATCGGCAAACCGGTCGCGTCTTTTCTCTGGACCTGATCGGCGGACAGGGAAATAGCTTGATGGCCTTTTCCGATGACGATGGCAACAACTACACACCCGGGCAGGGTGGCGGTGCTCCCGCAGGCCCGGATCACGAGACGCTCGGTGGTGGCCCATACAACCCGAACGCTTCTCCGGCGCCACCGCCTCATCCGCTCTATCCCAATGCTGTTTATTATGCCTCGCAGAATATTGTCGCCGAGGCAGAAGTCTCTCGCAGCGATGATGGTGGTCTGACGTTTGGTCCTAGTGTGCTGCTGTTCAATCCGACGCAATGTACCGGCGGTATCCATGGTCACATCAAAGTTGCGCCGGACGGCACAGTCTATATTCCCAACTCTTCGTGCAGCTTTGGTGGCGGCACCAACGGTGTCGCCGTTTCAACTGACAACGGTATTACCTGGACAGCTAGTACAGTGCCGGGCAGTACCGGCGGTTTTGACCCGTCGGTTGGTGTAGGTCTCAACGACGTAGGAAAACCATTAGGCCAGACAACCAATACAATTTACATGGGCTGGATCAGTGGCGATAACCATCCGCACATCGCCATCTCGCGAAATCGTGGCCAAACGTGGATCAGGGAAGCCGATATTGGCGGAGCAATTGGAGTCAAGAGCGCTGTCTTTCCCGTCGTTGTCGCCGGAGACGACAACCGCGCGGCCTTCGGTTTCCTGGGCACAACCACGCCGGGTGATGCTCAGGACGACAACAACTTCAAAGGCGTCTGGCATCTTTACGTCACCACAACCTACGATGCCGGCAATACCTGGATTACGGTCGATGCGACGCCCGATGATCCTGTCCAAGTTGGTTCAATTTGCCTGGGTGGTACTAGTTGCGGCGCTCTGGATCCTTTACATCCCTCGTCGCGCAATCTTCTCGATTTCAACGATTTTAGTGTGGACAGTGAAGGACGTGCGGTGCTTGGATACGCCGATGGTTGCATCGCGCCCGCATGCAACTCGGCTACGGTTGCGAAGACTCCGCCATACTTTGATTCGCGGGCCAACAAGGCCAGCATCGCTCGCCAGTCCGGCGGCCGCCGTCTATTTGCTGCCTTTGACCCGTTGGAGCCGGCGGCTCCCGGGGCGCCGCTGGTGAATAGTGTGAAACGAAATGGCTCGGGCGTGGTTCATCTCGATTGGTCCATCCCGGACAGTGGCGGTTCGCCGATTACCGGTTACCGGATCTATCGCCGCACGCAGAGCGGAACCTATGGTTTACCTCTAGCGACGGTGATCGACAAGACGACTTACGATGACGATACAGCTACCGATCCTGGGGCGACCTACTTCTACAAAGTAACAGCCGTAAACTTGATTGGGGAGGGACAAAACTGCGGTGAGTACCCAGCCGTTCCTGGTCAAAACCCTTGCGAAGTGCCGGGCGTTCAGGTGCTCTCGGATCCGACCGGTGACGGCTTCGGTCTGGGCGTGCCGTCGGCGCAACCACCTTACGACATTCAAAGCGTTTCCATCGCGGAGCCGTACAGTGTCGGTCCAGATAAACTGGTCTTCACGATCAAGATGAAAGACTTGAGCGTTCTGCCCCCGGCAACCTTCTGGCCGGTGAATTTCAATGCGCCCAATGGAACTACATACGTTGTGCAAATGAGCACCCTCACTGGGGGTACTCCAACACAAAACGATGTGCTATTCGAATATGGTCCGGACGGCGGGACGTTATCTCCCGCAGATCCGCTCAGTAACTTTACCGCGGATGGAACGATCACCATCGTGGTGCCGCGCAGCGGGGTCGGCAATCCAGGCATCGGTCAGCAGCTCAATGCCTTCCTGATGAGGGTCACTGCCGGAGTCATCACACCTGACAATTGTCCCGACAGCCTGACTCCCTCGGGCGAGTACACGATTGTCGGCAATGCTTCCTGCCAGCCGAACGACGCACCTCTGGCCGTGCTTTCAGCAACACCGACGTCGGGCAACGCTCCGCTCAACGTGAACTTTAGCGGCGCAAACTCGAGCGATCCCGATGCTGGTGACACCATTGCCTCTTATAGTTTTGACTTTGGTGATGGCGCAGCGGTTGTGACACAAGCAACTGCGACCATTTCACACACTTACCAGAATGCCGGCACTTATCCGGCGCGACTCAGCGTGAAAGACTCGCGTGGCAAGGCAAGCACTAACCTGGCCCAGGTGATGATTACCGCCAACGATGCTTCACCAACGCCGACGCCAACCCCAACGCCAAATCAGCTGCCCTGCAACGGTACCCGTATCGAGGACGACGATGCACACATCTCTTACTCGAACGGCTGGCACTCAATCAACAATTCCGGCGCCAGCGCCGGCCACTATCGCCTCAACGAAGGCGGCAACTATCAACACAACGTGGTCGTGACTTTCGATACTCCGGCTACACAGACAGGAACGATCACCTACTTCTACGGCACCAGTCCGAAAGGCGGCAGCGCAGATATCTACATCGACGGCACGCCGCAAGGCACGGTTAACTACAACGGGCCTTCGGGTTCCAACCGCGCACCGGTGCTGGGGGTCTCGAGCAGCTTCAGTTACGGGGTGACGAGCGGCGGACATCACACGCTTGAGATTAGACCTACACAGAAGGGGATTTACATCGACGGCTTCTGCTTAGGCAACGCGGCCGCGACAGGGTCGCCAACTACCGGGCCTGGCGCGACTTCCGAGTCGAGCGGCACACAATCAGCGGGTCAGTCACTGTTGCGCAATCTAACGCTGCCGGCGGGCACACGCGCAATTTCGGTGGCGGCTGAATCCGGCCTCAATGTGCCTATGCAGTTGGTGTTGCTCGATCCGACGGGAAACGTGGTGCAGACCGTCAACTCGTCGTCGGGCGTCGCAATTCTTGAGGCTCCGATAACGAAGAGCGGTGTTTACATTATCAAAACCGTAAATCTCAGCCTCGGACCGTTACAGGTCTGGACAGTCGCCACGCCCTGGGTCGCGCGCTAGTAGCAAGCGCGCGTCCAATCACCGGGGAGGGCGAGAAAGGGCACGGGGCACGCCGTGCCCTTTCGCTCGTTGATGCAGAGCGACAAGCGCTTTACTGGGACCTCGGGCGCCTTCAAGCAACGCGTCCGCTCAACTCGCCGTTGTATCTGTAAACTCCGACTGCCTGGCATTCAATGAAAGCGGGCGAGGGCGCCCGCGGTCCCAGCACTTCACTTGACCCCCGCGCCACCGCTGCGGTTGCATTCATTATCTGACGTCCTTATCCTGAAGTTTGACCCAAAATCAAAGTTCACATGCAGAAGGAAGGCAAAACGTGGCCGAGCCCGCAAAGGGTGATCTCTGTGCCGATATTCTCGACAACATTCGTTGTGCGCTTGCCGAAGATGTCGGTTCGGGTGATGCGACCACAGACAGCATCGTGTCACCCGCTGCAAAAGCTAAGGTTCAGATTGTGGCAAAGCAGTCAGGCGTGATTGCGGGTCTGGACGTTGCCCGGACGGTTTTTCTTCAATTCGATGATCAGATTGTCTTCAACCCATGCGTGGGTGACGGTTCAGCAGTGTCGCAGGGTCAGGTTGTTGTGGACGTCTACGGCTTAGCTCGCGCCCTGCTCACCGGTGAACGGACGGCGTTGAATTTTTTGGGCCGCATGTCAGGTATCGCCACGCTGACGCGTCAATTTGTCGAAGCAGTTGCCGGCACACGTGCGGTGATACTCGACACACGTAAAACTGCCCCAGGTCTCCGGACGATCGACAAACTCGCAGTCAAACTTGGAGGCGGACAGAACCACCGGCACGGGCTCTTCGACATGGTATTGATCAAGGACAACCATATCGATTATGCCGGATCGTTGCGCGAAGCCGTGCGCCGCGTGCGCGATTCTGGAACTAATCTGGAGATCGAAGTTGAAGCTCGAAGCATCATAGAGGTCAGGGAAGCGTTGGCGATGAAAGTCGAACGAATCCTGCTCGACAATATGACTCCCGAAATGATGCGCGAGGCCGTTCGGCTAAATGCAGGTACGGCCAAACTCGAGGCTTCGGGTAATGTTACCTTGGCGACCGTGCGCGAGATCGCCGAGACCGGTGTTGACTATATTTCGGTTGGTGCGCTGACGCATTCACCGCGCAACTTTGATGTCAGCCTTCAGTGGACAAAAATTGAAGCTAACTGATGAAAAC
>Ga0070697_100000332_pt1 | contig 37171 bp, 33 predicted proteins | sample KBSK1501metaG_FD_65475 | JGI IMG/M metagenome (GOLD analysis project Ga0070697, IMG submission 65475) | Corn, switchgrass and miscanthus rhizosphere microbial communities from Kellogg Biological Station, Michigan, USA - KBS K1-50-1 metaG | ecosystem: Host-associated > Plants > Roots >...
CGTGGCGAACACTCTACGGATTGAATCCGATGGTCGGCGTAGCTGAAGGCTTTCGCTGGGCACTGTTGGGAACAAACACCGCCCCTGGTCCGATCATCGCCGTTTCGTCCGCGGCCGCTGTCCTAATTCTGGTTACGGGGGCCTTCTACTTCCGCCGCATGGAAAAAACCTTCGCAGATCTGGTGTGAGCCTGATGAGTAAGACCGCAATAAAAGTAGAGGGACTCGGCAAGCGTTACCGCATTGGGGCTCAGCAAAGGGCCTACCGGACTTTGCGAGAGAAGCTCAACGAAACCGCGATGGCTCCTTTCCGCGCAATGAAGTCCCTGACCAATGGCAATGGCAACGGCAATGGTCACAAGTCGAAGTCCGAAACCTTCTGGGCGCTCAAAGATATTTCTTTCGAAGTCAAACCCGGTGAAGCTGTCGGTATCATTGGCCGCAACGGGGCAGGGAAGAGCACGCTCCTAAAAATCCTTTCGCGCATCACGGAACCTACCGAAGGTTACGCCGATATTAATGGCCGTATCGCCTCGTTGCTCGAAGTCGGCACGGGCTTTCATCCCGAGCTTAGCGGCCGCGAAAACATCTTCCTAAACGGCTCGATTCTCGGCATGAAACGCATTGAGATTCGCAAGAAGTTTGATGAGATGGTCGCCTTCGCCGAAATCGAAAAGTTCATCGACACTCCGGTGAAGCATTATTCCAGCGGCATGTACGTCCGCCTCGCCTTCGCTGTGGCCGCGCACCTCGATCCGGAGATCCTGCTGATTGATGAAGTGCTGGCAGTCGGAGATGCCGAATTTCAGAAAAAGTGTCTGGGGAAGATGGGCGACGTCGCTAAAGAGGGCCGTACAGTCCTGTTTGTGAGCCATAACATGGTTGCCATCGAGAATCTTTGCGATCGGGGTCTGTTGCTCAGGGACGGTCAAGTAAGTTACGCCGGCGGCGTGGAAGAGTGTGTCGCCGCTTATATGGATTCAGGAATCATGTCTCATGAGGGTGACGTTGACCTTACCGCACACCCGACGCGCCGCAGTGAGGCCCTGCCGCTGCTGCAAAGAGTGCGCCTTTTGGACAAAGACGACAATGTGAAAGATCGCTTCTATTGCGGCGAACCGCTGAAGATCGAATTCACTTTCGAGCCGGTGGTCAATCTCAGGTCTCCTCAATTTGGGATCGGAGTAGACGATTGGACGGGAAGCAGAATCTTCAGCCTCACAACCTACTTCTCCGACTCTGAACTGCCTTCACTGGAGAGGGCATGTCGCGTTAGTTGCCAAATCGACGAGCTCCCGCTCGCGCCTGGCCGCTACAACATGTCGTTCAGTGTCGGCAACGCGCACAACCCGTTGATTGACGCCCTGGACAATGCGATTTCTTTCGACGTTGATTCTGTCGATTATTATGGAAACGGCCGTAGTCCGGAAGCATCCTATGGACGGATCCTGGTTCGATCCCGCTGGGAAAGTAACCAGCTTTAGTAAAGAGATGCAAAACTTGATTGAACAAAGCAGAGCCCGAAGGTACGCAAAAAGCGTCTTGCCCGCATCAGTCGCCCGACGCATCAGTCAGGTACTGAACGCGAACAACCGGCCGCCACAGCCGAAATTCCCGGACGTGCAAGCGCTTCCGTCAATGGAGCCCGGCTCGACGGTGCTTTTCGGCAAAGATTTCGAGTTCGTAGATGGCTACAGCTTTCTGTTTCTCCATGACGAGATCATTGAGAAAGAAATCTACAAGTTTTCCACCGACGATTCGGCGCCATACATCATCGATGGAGGCGCCAATATTGGCCTCAGCGTACTCTATTTCAAGCAGTTGTATCCGAACGCCAGAATCCTCGCCTTTGAACCTGATCCCGATATTTTTGCAGTACTGCAAAGGAACTGCAGCAATTATGAGTTGGCAGAAGTCCAACTGATTGACCGCGCACTGTGGGTAGAGAATGGTTTCCTGGGTTTCCGGAAAGATGGTTCCCTCGGCGGACGTTTGGCGGCTGATGACAAGTCCCTGCCCGACGTAGAGGTTCCTACTCAACGCTTGCGGGATTTATTGCACACCAGGGTCACCTTGCTGAAGTTAGACATCGAAGGCGCGGAAACAGACGTGTTGGAAGATTGCGCTGACCTCCTGGTCAATGTGGAGAATCTGTTCGTTGAGTATCATTCGTTCGCTGATAGTCCACAGTCGCTTCATCGCCTGTTAACGGTGATCCACGAGGCGGGCTTTCGTACCCACTTCCATGTCTATGAGCCGTCACCACAGCCGCTGTTCCAACGGACAATCAGGGAAGGAATAGATCGGGTTGATATGAATCTCGATATCTTTGCTTATCGCAATTGAGCGCCGCCCAGCTTCAATACACCCACACCTCGATACACCACCATGCGAATCGCTTTCACACTCTGCTCCAACAATTATTTAGCCCACGCTAAAACGCTGGGAGACTCGCTCCTGGCCCATAACCCGAACTACAAATTCATAATCGGACTGGTTGACAAGAAGGATGCCGAGATTGACTACGATTTCTTTTTACCGCACCAGGTCATTGAGGCAGAAGCCGCCGGAATACCAAACTTCGATGATCTGTGCCGGCGCTACGACATCATCGAGCTGAATACCGCCGTCAAGCCATTTTTCTTTAAGTATTTGTTCCGGGAGCATCCGGAACTCTCGGGCGCGCTTTATCTCGATCCGGACGTGATGGTGTTCAGTAGTTTAGAAAAGATCTTTGCCGAGCTCGACAATCACTCCCTCGTTCTGACGCCGCATAGTCTAAGTCCGATTCCACTTGAGGGCTGCGAACCCCCCGAGAATGTATTCCTGACTTTCGGCATTTATAACCTTGGCTTTATCGGCGTCGCCAACCAACCTGAAGGACGAAGATTTCTTGATTGGTGGGGAGAGCGCACTTTTGCTTCGGGATATAACAAGCCGGATGCAGGAATGTTCGTCGATCAATTGTGGGTAAACCTGGCGCCGGTATTTTTTGACAAAGTGAAGGTCAGCCTGGATCCGGGACGCAACGTTGCCTACTGGAATCTGCACGAAAGAAACGTTAGCTGGAAGAATGACGCTTTTTTCATAAATGACAACTTTCCGCTCGCCTTCTATCACTTTAGTTCTTACCGGTTGTCCGATCCGGCCCAGCTATCGCGTTACCAGAACAGGTATAGCTTTGAGACCCGCCCGGATATCGTCGAATTGTTCGATACGTATCGAAATAGTGTGATTCGAAACCGGTACGATTATTTCAGCAAGCTGGAATGTAGTTACATCAAGCGCAAAAATGAAGACCTTGATCGGGAAAAGCAAAACGCGGCTGCCACTGGCACTCCAGGGGAGACGTTGCGTCAACTGAAAAGGATCATACCGGCGTTTGTTCAGAACATGATTCTTTCGATGATGAAGAGAATCGAGTTGTTGCGCGATCATTGAGTAGCAACATGCGTAGCCCAAGTTTAAGAGACCTTCCGCCGCCGCCACCGGGCAAAACCGCCTGGCCCTGGACTGAAGAAACTCCGTCAGCCGCTGACACACTGCCTGGCAAGCGCGCCTTTCCACGCATTAGCCCTCGAGTCAGCATTGTCACGCCGTCGTTTAATCAGGGGTCGTTTCTTGAAGAGACCATTCGTTCGGTTCTGCTCCAGGGTTATCCGGATCTCGAATACATTGTCATTGACGGCGGTAGCGCAGACCAAAGCGTCGAGATTATTCAGAAGTATGAAAAATGGCTGGCGTACTGGGTCAGCGAAAAAGATTCCGGACAAGCCCACGCGATCAATAAAGGATTCTCACATGCGACCGGCGAGATTTGTGCCTACCTGAATTCTGACGACACGTTTTGCCGGAATGCGATCAGCACCGTCGTTTCGTTTCTCGATAAGCACCCTGAATCGTCGTTGGCCTATGGCGATTGTCAAATAATCGATGAGTCCAGCGCGGTCCACGATCTGTGGCTCGCTCCTGAGTTTGAACTGACGGAGTTACTGTTCCGTTGTTACGTCGCGCAGCCTGCGAGCTTCTGGCGCAAATCGAAAATGGCGGGCGTCGGCGACTTTAATGCAGAAATGCATTACGCCTTTGACTATGAAATGTGGTTGCGGATGGCAGCTGCAGGCCAGACATTCTCGCACGTGCGGCACTTGCTGGCGCAGCATCGCAAAACTGAGGGCACGAAAACGGTGAGCAGACCTGAAGCATTCACGGTTGAGGTTGTTACCGCACTCGAGACGTTCTTCAAATCGCTGGCTGTACCTACAACCCTCAAGTCATTCGAAGCTGATGCTTATGCAATTGCGTTTCTGAATCACGCGCTGCTGAGTTTTCGCCTGCAGAATTGCGACGAAGCACGTCAGGCTTTGGAAACTGCCTTTCAACATTCGCCGGATTTAGTTCGAAGCCAACGCGAACGGATCATTCGAGCGTTGGTCGATAATGCCGATCCCTCAAGTCCGCTTAATGATGCTCGCGAGTATTTGGAACTAGTCTTCTCGCACCTTCCTGGCAATGCCGGCGCGCTCAAGGAACTCCGCACCAGCGTATTGCGACGCGTAGAGATTCTGCATTCAGCTCGCTCGAGAGATCGCGAAACTTTGATCCATGCGCGGCGACTGCTCCTGGGAACTTTAATCGGTGACTCTGCGTGGATGCGCAATCACTCCGCTCGAAACGAATTTTTGAAAGTTTTGATTGGGCCACCGACCATGCAGCGGCTTGCGGGGCTCAAGCATTTTTTGAGGACAGTTCGCAGCGCGTTTCCCCGCACGAGGAAAAACTACGGCTGAAATTCTCAGCATTTGTTTTGTAAGTCAGGAGTATCCCGAAGAAACGGGATGGGGCGGAATCGGGACTTACACTTTTGAAATGGCGCACGCACTCGCGCGCGCCGGTCACAAAGTAATCGTTATCAGTCGCGCCCTTAGTGAGCGGCAACATTACATCGAGGCGAATGGGGTTGAAGTTTTCAGAATCCGACCAAGATTCGAGGTAAGTTCCAGGCCAGTTGTGTGGCGTCTGAATCATTGGTGGGAAGGTTATCGCTTGGCCGTTGCGATTCAGTTGAGGCAGATCCTGCGCAAACGAAAAATTGACATCATTGAAAGTCCGGAACTCCACGCCGAGCCTTTGCTTCACTCACTACTGAGCTCCAGACCGCCACTTGTCGTGCGTTTACATTCTGGCAGTGCAGTTGTAGCAAACTTTGAGCCCCATCATTCGAATGGTTCAGGACACGGCGGGCGGTGGGAACGCTGGATGATGGGGAACGCAGCGCATGTTACGTCACCGAGCAAAGCCTTACTGACGGCGACACCAAAGGTGAATTTCAAGCGCAGCACGGTGATACCAAACCCAGTCGACACAGACTATTTCAAACCACTTTCTGAATCTGTGGCGGTCGATTCCTCCCCGAATGTGTTGTGTGTTGGTCGCCCACGCTTTCTAAAAGGGATTCATGTTCTGGCACGCGCAATCCCAACGGTCTGGGAAAAGGTTCCCGAAACCACGTTCACATTTGTTCCCGCTTCGATGGGCAAAAGTGGCGGTTCGCCCGTCGACGCCTACCAAGAGATCCTCGGAGAACTGCTTGACGATCCTCGTATCCGAATTGTCGCTGACCCGGTTACACGCTCCAACATACCCGACTACTACCAAAGCGCAACCATTTGTGTGGTGCCGTCCCTTTGGGAAGGATTCGGTTACGTCTGCGCGGAAGCAATGGCCTGCGGGGTGGCTGTCGTTGCGAGTCGGACCGGCGGCTTAACGGAGATCATTGAAGACGAGCGATCAGGAGTCTTCGTCGAGCCCGGCAACGCGAGAGATTTAGCTGAAGCAATCTTGAATCTAATTCGAGATCCTGAACGAAGGACGCGAATCGGTGCAGGCGCGCGCAACCGCATTGTTGAAGAATTCTCCAGCACCGCGATCGCCGCACGAATGACAGATCTTTACCGGCAGGTGATTCACCAGGCGTGATGCTCAAATCGTCGGAATTAGTTTCGCCAGTTACTTTTCCTGCGAGCAGCAGAGCGGACCTGCCCATTCTCGTCAAGAGCGAATGGGCCGTAACGGCGTTGCTCGCGCTGATTGCTGGATTGCCAACTCTGGCGCTTTGGAATCGCGCGAGTTATCTGACCGGTGACAGCTATCAATACCTGCGCGCAGCCACGACATTTGCGAACGGTCAGGGCCTGCGCGACATGAGCGGTAATGCTTTTACCGTCATGACTCCACTTTATCCGTTGCTAGTCGGCATCATCCATCGGCTCGTTCCGGCAATCGATATCGAAACTACGGCCAGACTGGTTTCCTTTGCCGGCGCCACAACGGCTGTAATCGCTCTCTACTGGCTACTGCGCTCGCGCTACTCGCTTCGGTTTTCATTAGCTGCCGCTTTGTTATTTGCGCTTTTGCCGTTGCGGGTATGGAGCGGCCTCTGGGCGTTGAGCGAAGGTCTCTACCTGGGTTTGGTAATGCTGGGCATTGCAGTGCTATTTCGTCCGCAAAATCGTTCGTGGTTCAGCGCTGCGCTGGGTGGGTCGCTGCTTGGACTCGCCTATCTTACGAGACCCGAAGCCAACTTATATGTTGCCGGAGTGATTACTCTGTTTTTTATCAAGAACTGGCGTGGTCCAAAAACAGCGCTGCTTATTCTGGCGGGATTCTTGTTAGTAGCGCTGCCGTACCATGCCTGGGTCTACAAAACGACGGGAAACCCGGGCTCGGGACGCGCGAATATCTTGTTGGCCCAATCTCAGTCGCTCTACGAAGGTAATCTATCCAGGGTGTTCCTGATCGACGAAGTGCTCCCCGATGGCTCTAAGGTTTCCCGCCTTGGCTCCGAAATGACGCTGAGCGCCATCGCGAAACGATATGCGTTTTTTGCTCGTGTTGAGATAGGACGACTCCTGTACCTGCTCGGTCCATATTTTCTGGTCGTGGGGCTTCTGATAGCTGGCCTGGCGGTTTGCGCTCCCATGAATCTTGGACTGGTAATGCGGCAGTTTCAGTTTGCAGACGCTTGGCCTTTTGTTCTGGCTTCGTGGCTTCTGTTTTTGCCGTTGCTACATATTGAGGATAGATATCTGTTGCCGGTACTGCCGGCGTTTCTGGTGTGGCTGGTCATGATCATGTTGGCCCTCCAGAAACTTGTCGAACCGAAACTCCCGCAGCGCTTCAGACAGTTCGCGGTAGTTATCCCGTTAGCATTAATCGCAGTATTCGTTCTGTCTTATGGGTACCGCCTGGTGAATCAACTTCCGGAACACGATCCCAGCATGTTCGCTCGCAACACGGCGGGTTGGTGGAAATCAGAACGGCTTTCGCCCGCTCCTATTCTTTCGCAAAATCCGGATCTCGCTTTCTTTACAAACGGCGAGCACCGGTGGATGCCGGCCGGCGAACCTGCCGACGTCTTAAAGTATGCGCAACGAAACGGTGTGAACTACATCTTCGTCTCATCGCAAGATGTGGCTTCGCCGCTGAATAATCTGCTGCTGGGAAATACGGCGGGGATACCGGAGTCACTCAAACTGTTGCACGAGGAATCGGATGGCGCGAGGCTCGGCCGGCTGTTCGCATTCAAATCCTTTTGAAGATGTTATCAGTAGCAATCTGCACTTATAACCGAGCGGCACTTTTGAATCGTGTGCTTGATTCGATGACGAATCAGACGCCTTCAAACTATGAAGTGGAGATCCTCATTGTAGATAACGGCTCGACAGATGAGACGAGCCAGGTGGTTAGCCAACGTCAAGTCCTTGATACCCGAATCCGTTATGTCCTCGAGCGGGAACCGGGTATCGCGCATGCGCGCAATCGTGCGCTGGCCGATGCTCGCGGCGAATATTTAGCGTTCATTGACGATGACGCCTGGGCCGACCCGGATTGGTTAGAGAATCTGCTGGCGCCAATTCAATCTGTCAGTCCCCGACCTGAATGCGTTGTCGGACCGGTGTCGCTTGTGTGGGAAGGGAGTCGTCCCGATTGGTTTCCGGATCGCTTTGAATCGCTTTTGTGTCGTTACGAGATGGGTAATGTGGCGCGCTTCCTCGATGCGGATGCCTACCTGCTGACGACGAATTCATTGTTCCACCGCGAGACCTTGCTCAAGCTCGGCGGGATGCGCACCGATCTCGGACATAAACGGAAAGCGCTGATTGGCGGCGAAGATAACGACATCTTTAATCGTCTGATTGCGAATGGTCATCGCGTCTACTATCAGCCGACCGCACACGTTAATCATCCAGTACCTAAAGAGCGGCAGACACGCCGTTTTCTGCTGCGGCGCCTCTTCTGGGATGGCGCTTCACAACCTCTGTTCGAACGAACAAGTGGGAACAACGAACGGGCGACGGGTGCCTGGACTGAGTTTTATCGCAGCTCGCGACGGTCCCTACGGTTTCTTTTCGAAACGTTCCATGGGCTGCTTACCGGTAATCGCACCGCGGCCGAAACCGGCTTCTACAGATTGGTCCAAAGGTTGGGCCGAATGCGTACCTACTTGATCATAGCCCTTGGAACTGATCATTCAATTGACATGAATTCGCAGGTTGGGAAGGTGGGCTTGCCCCCGCAAAGTTGAAAACAAAGAATGAGCGGGGGCAAGCCCCCTTACCAACTGAGCATTCTTTCCAACTGAGCTTTTTCGAAACTCATTACTTTGAGACCTGAAGACATTCGCACTTTGGCTACGTTCGCGCCCCTGGAACTCGGGGACACGATCCTGGCCACTCCTCTCTACAGAGCGCTGCGGACTTCTTATCCGAAGGCACGCTTCACACTCTTGTCTCAATTACCGAACCATCCGGTGCTCGAGGGTTTTGGTGTTTTTGACTCGATCGAAGACTACAGCCTGGAAACTGATTTATCCGCTTTTGACCTGGTAGTGCTTCCCGTTCTTTGTGGAGACAGTGAAGTGCGTCGCCATTTCGCGAGTCATTCGAATGTGATCAGTGCCGATCGTCTTTATGCTGGCCGGCGAAACTCTCTCGCTAACAAGTGGAGCGGGTTTTACTCACATGTTCTTTTCCATAAGCATCAGGTGGAACTCAACATGGAATTGGCCTATGAAGCGGGTTACCGCGGTCAACCCATCGCGCCATATTGTCCGCAAGGCGATCCAGCTCAATTTGAGCGACAGAAGGGTATGGTCGGGTTGTTCATCAATACGCCGACGAATGAATTTCAGGCGATGGCAAACCGGCAGTGGCCCATCGAGAATTGGAAAGCACTCGTAAGTCGCATCGGCGTTTCGCAGATCGTTCTAATTGGTGGCAGTACGGACCGTCCCAACCTGGAGCGACTAGCAGAAGAGACAAATTCACCTTTCGTGGTTACTGAAACGTTTGCCGAATTTACCGGACTATGCCGGGTGCTGAAGCTTCTCGTCACCACGGATGGAGGCGCCATGCACGCCGCTGCGACGAGTGGGGTTCCAATCATCTCCTTACACGGCACGTCTTCTCCGATTCTTTTGCATCCCTGGATTTACCCTGACGGAAAATGTATCGCGGTTTTGTCTCCCAACACCTGCGGTCCGTGTCAACGCTCGTACCGGCTTCAGGTTTGTGAGAGTGGCCTGACAAAGATGGATTGTATGCAGAACCTGCGTCCGGAATTTGTCGAGAGCGCAATGAACGAAATCGAAGAGTTGGCCGGTGGCACTTGTCACATCATGAAGGGCAGTCATCTGCTGACGAAGCAAGACTACCTGAAGAGTTGGAAAAGATCGTTTAACTTTTCCGTCAATAACAACATGGCAAGACTGGCGCTCAAACTCACCTCACGAAACAGTCCGAGCAGCCTTGCTGGTTGGAAGCCGGCTGAACAGCGCAACACCGGAAACTAATTCTCTTGAGCGAGCTTTTGATAGAACCAGGCCCCCACATATTTTTTTCGCCCCACGCAGACGACGTTGTCCTGTCCTGTGGTGGAACAATTCATTCGCTTGCTTCTGAGCGCAGGCAGGTAGAAGTGATTGGTGTGTTTGCAGGAATTCCTGAGACGCGCCGGTATTCGGCTTACGCGCGACAGCTTCATGCCAAGTGGCAGTTGCCGGTTAATGCGATCGAGGAACGCTGGAGCGAAGATACTGAAGCGATGCGGCACGTCGGGGTCACCGCGTTTGAACACTGGGACTATTTGGAGGCGCCCTACAGAACCACTGCCCATGGCGAACCGCTTTACGCGACTAATGAAGACTTGACCGGCGAGGTGTCGAGCGAAGATCGGAAACTAAGAATTGAGATTTCACGCCGAGTTCAGGGCTTGCTGGAACGGTCGGACAATACAGTTGTTTCATATTTTCCTCTCTCGCTCGGACATCACGTTGACCATCAAATACTTTTTGCAATTGGCCTGGAGATGCGTGCTTCCGGAAAGCAAGTGCGTTTCTACGAGGATTACCCGTACGTCGAACTTTATGAGGTTAATGGTCACAGAGAATGGCAGCCTGAAGTCCTGCCGATTGTCATCGGCCCAAAAATTCGGGCGGCAAGCGCCTATACCTCACAACTGCGTGGCTTGGGCGGTTCAACCGCGGTCCTGGGAAAGCGCTTGAGTGATTTCGGCGACTCCGTAGGGAAGGGACGCGCTGGCGAGCGTTATTGGAGCATCCCCACCCCTGCGGCAAAGGATCTGGTTGACGGGGAGTCTCAGGCCGTTCATGCGTTCGTTAGAAAAAATCCACCGCTTAGGTTTCGCGATTTTCGCAAATTCCTCGAGACGTTCCGTTGGCATGATCTCGATGAATTACTGGCGGCCGGTGAGGGTTACTGTCTGGATGTTGGTTGCGGAGGTGGACGACATCGCGATCTTATTCAGTCGCGAGGGTACAAATGGCTTGGCATAGACCGAAGTTCAGCAGCAAGCGTGGCCCAGTCAGACGCCGTAGCATTGCCCGTGTCGGAGCAGAGTGTAGCCGCAGTCGTGATGTGGCAAGTAATGGAGTACGCAGAACAACCTGAAGCCCTGATCGCCGAGGCGTCGCGCGTGCTTGAAACTGGCGGAGCTTTCTGTGGCAGTGTTTCGTTTCTCGAACCTGTGCATGGCCGTACTTACTTTAATTTGAGCCCGCTCATTCTTGAACAGCTGCTCAGGAAACATGGGTTCGTGGATGTTGAGATCAAGCCGGGACTGAACGGGTTTGCCTTGATGTTGTGGACGTGGCTGCGGCGCTGCGGTATTCCCTTTGCCGATCGCTTCGCGCTGCCCCTCTCGTTCGCGGGGCTGGGGCCCGTGGCACTGACAATTTTTTTAGCGAGTTGGTTGCGAGTAGTAGTTAAACGTGGCGATGGTCATACCATGCGCTGGCTCACGCAGACTGCGCCGCTGGAGTTTGCCGGGCATGTAATGTTCGCAGCCCGCAAGCGCGCGTAGTCTCCGAGTTCACTGATGCATATCTCGTTTTTGCTTTCGGCTTTTCATTCTGCCTCAGGCGGTGGCGGCGCTGAATCCTATGTCAGCACCATGGCCGACGCATTGCTTGAACGAGGACATCGCGTATCGGTCATCGCGCTCGGCGAGCCAAGCGTCAGCAATGGCCGACTGCGGATGATTCAGGTTGCCCGGCCAAACCTGCACTGGTTCCTTTATCGAGGCTTGCCATTCGCCAAATCGTTCGCGCTGCCGGTTAGAGAAATTGAATGGTCACGCTCTGCGTGGACAGCGCTGGCCGAGCTGAATAAACAGGACCCAGTTGATCTGGTGGAGACCGGCGAAAACATTGCGCTTCACCAGACAGCGTTTGGTGAAAAGCCGCCGGTGGTTATTCGTGGCCATGGTAATGGTCTGTCAATCAAACGATACAGCGGTAACCGCGTGGCCTGGGGAGATCGATTGGGCCGAAGACTGCAACTTGTTGGAATGCGAAGCGCAAGCGCAATTACCGCAGTAAGTAAATTCCAGGCAAGAGAGCTGGGGAAAGATCTTTCGCTCCCGGAAGCAGCAATCCACGTGATTCCCAACCCGATCTCACCGGCGCTGCTGCAGCAGGCACTTGAACAACCAGAAGCCGAACGGGCGAAACCAGTTGTCCTTTACACCGGCCGGATTGAATTGAATAAGGGCAGTCTCGAGTTGCTGCGATCAGTAGATCAAGTTGCTTCGCAGTTTCCGGGTGTTGAATACGTGATGGCAGGTGGCCGGCATAATTCGATAAATGAACGTTCACTGGAAAAGGCGCTGGGGAGAAATGGAACGCGCAAACATGTGCAACTGCTCGGGCACGTTCCTTGGCAGGAACTGGCGGACTTGTATCGTCGCGCCCGAGTGTTTGTGATGCCTTCATACTATGAAACCTTCGGCATCAGCGTAATCGAAGCTATGGCCTTTGGTCTGCCCGTGGTAGCGGCGAATGTTGGCGGGTTACCTGAAGTTGTCGAAGACGGAGTGACCGGCATTCTGGTGCCGCCAAAAGACTCGGAGGCGCTCGCGGAGGCATTGGTCAGATTGCTGCGCGACCCTGATTTATGCGCTCGCATGGGGCGCGCGGGACGCGAGCGAGTGCGCTCTGAATTCACGGTCGATCGGATCGTTTCGCAAACCCTGGATGTCTATCAATCGGTTATCCGGAATTAGGGCCTGAGCTCAGAAACGAACAAACGATGCGCGTCGTCATGCTTTCAAACAGTTTTCCGCCACAGATTGGTGGCATTCAAGAGCATGTGTCTAACCTTGCCCAGACACTCGCGCGGCAGGGACATCAACTACAGATCGTAACCGTGCGTCGTAACAAGTCTGAGCACGTTCGCGACACTTTTGCAGGTCTCGATGTGATTCGCGTACCGCAACTGAATCTGCCGAAGACCCTGACCACGCAGTATCTCGCAATCACTACAGCGCTCTTGATTGCCATGCGCCTTCGTGGCCAGGCCGATGTGGTTCACTATCACACCTTCTGGCCTGATGCGTTTACCGCCTTCGTCGTCAACAAAGTTGTGCCGACGGTTTATACGGCCCATGAGTCCCGCTTTTTGCTAATGGCGGAACAACCCAAGTCGCGACGATGGCTGAAGCTGGCGCTGCGGCCGTTCCAGGGAATTCTCGCCCCCAGCACTGAGTTGTTGGAAGCTACCCGTCAACTTGGAGTTAGTTCTGAGAAAAGTGCTTTCATTGCCAACGCCGTCGATGCAGGTAAGTTTCGACCAGGCGAAACAGGCGAGACGGTGCGAGAGCGTTATGGCATTCCGCTGGATCATTGTCTGATTTTATGTCCGCGACGGCTCGTACCAAAGAATGGCCTTGAGTTTCTGATTGAGAGTCTTCCGTTGATCCGCCGGCGCTTCAGCGGCGTCTCGGTTTTGATCGCCGGTGACGGCCCCGAAAGAAAAAACCTGGAATCGCGCGTCCGCGAGTTAGGCTTAAACGAGTATGTAATCTTCGCCGGCAATCAAGACAACGACGACTTGCCCGAGTTCTACGCCGCGGCCGATATCGTAGCTATCCCATCATTGAAAGAAGCGACCAGTATTGCCGGGCTGGAGGCGATGGCTTCGGCGCGCGCAGTGGTGGCGACCAATGTCGGCGGCTTGCCTGAAATCATCGAAGACGATATCAGCGGTCTGCTGGTCCCGCCTCGCGATCCGGAAGCGTTGGCATTTGCGATTACGCGCTTGATTGAAATGCCGGAATTTCGAAAGCAGTTGGGGCTGGCTGCGCGCGCGCGCGTTGAGCAAAAGTTTACCTGGGAGCAAGTGGCGACCGAGACGACGAGAGCATACGAACGCGCCATTGCAGTTTGGCACCGGCGTCCCATGTCCTTACTGGCAGAAGCATGAAAGTACTTAGCGTAATTGGCACGCGCCCGGAGGTTATCAAACTGGCGCCGATCATTCGCGAGCTTGGCACGCGTCGCGATGTGCAAAACGTGGTCTGCGTGACGGCCCAGCACCGGCAGATGCTGGATTCAGCCCTGGAACTTTTCAAGATCAAGCCTGACTACGATCTCGATGTCATGGCTGAGAATCAAACACCGGCGCAGGTGGCGTCCGCCATCCTTGCGAAGCTTGATCCAATTTTGCAGGAGGAGCAGCCCGACTGGGTACTGGTGCAAGGCGATACGACTACAACCGCCGCGGCCGCACTGGGAGCTTTTTATAGACGCGTTCGCGTTGGTCATGTCGAAGCAGGGCTGCGGACGTTCGATAAATGGCATCCGTTTCCGGAGGAGATCAATCGTCGCGTCACGAGCGCGATAGGAGACTTGCACTTTGCGCCGACGGCACGCGCCAGACGAAATCTAATGCGGGAGGGAGTGTCAGAAGAAACCATTGCCGTTACCGGTAATCCAGTTATTGACGCTCTCGAGTGGGTTGCCCAATTAGCTCCGACGCCCGAAGTTGAAGAGTTGTTTAATTGGTTGGATTTGCACGAGCGGCGTTTGATACTCGTAACTGCGCACCGTCGCGAGAATTGGGGCGCGCCTTTGGAGAATATCTGTCTGGCCTTGCGGGAAATAGCTGCAGCTCGACCCGACGTCAAATTCGTCTATCCAGTCCATCTGAATCCAAACATCACCGAACCAGTTAATCGATTATTAGACGGAGTTCCAAACATCATTCTACTTCCACCGGCGGATTATTTGACGACAGTGCATCTGATGCGTCAGGCGTGGATCGTGGTCACGGATTCAGGCGGCATTCAGGAAGAGGCGCCCTCGCTGGGCAAACCGGTACTGGTGCTGCGGCAGGTCACCGAGCGTCCTGAAGCAGTCGAGGCCGGCGCGGTGAAGGTAATTGGCACCGAACGACAAGTGATCGTAAACGAAATCTCACGTCTCCTGGACGATTCGGCGGAACGAGAACGCATGGCGCGCGCAGTGAACCCGTATGGTGATGGCCGCGCGAGTGAGCGCATCGTTGCGGCGATACTCGGCGAACCGTATTTGCCTTTTGCGAGCGTCGAGGAGATTCCGCTGAGTAAGAATTCCGAGCCGCAACAGGTAGTTTGCGATTCTGTTGTTTGAGTAACGTCGGCCAGAGTTAAAGTCAATGCAATCGATTCAAACCGCGCCGCCATTAACAGCCAGCTACGGTCTGACTAAGTTTCGGGTCAGAATGCGCAGGATCTTTTTTAGGTTAATTCTGATTGTGCTGGGTGTCGGCGTTGGCCTTGGGCTTTCCGAAATAGTCATGCGAGCTTTTCAGCTGGGCCATACCAGGAACGTCATACTTTACAACGATAAGATCTACAAACTCCCGCCTCATGCCAGCTTCATGAATCTTGATGAAAACAGGAATCTCATGGAGACAAACAATCTAGGGTTTCATGATCGCGAGCGCCAGGCTGTCAACAACAACTACCGAATACTCTTTATGGGAGATTCTTTCGTAGAGGGCCGCCAGGTAGACACGCCAAGCCTCTTTACCATGCGTTTGGAAAAGAAGTTCTCAGAGGATGGTCAAAAAATTGAAGCCATAAATGGGGGCGTTCCCGGCACCGGCACTGCCTACCAGTATTCTTTGTGGAGGGAGTTTTTTGAGCCTGACGTCAAGGTCGATCACCTGGTTCTGTGCTTTTTCATGGGGAATGACCTGGTTGACAACAGCACCGACCTCAAGCTTTCAACTTATGGGGAAACCGACAATTCGTTCTTTCTTAATAGGGAGGGGAATATCCTGGCGACTCGCAAACACCCGGGTCTACTAAAGTGGACGGTCAACTACGTGCGAGATCATTCTGTCCTGATGGATCGTTTGTACGAAAGCGCTTACCGGATGAAAAAAGACGTCCAGGCAGGATCCGGTGGAGCGGCTGGAGATGAAGGTGGACGAGTAGACAGGTCCGGCGCGTGGCAGGATTCCGAGCAGGGAACCATCGCTTTGATTAAAAGATGGAAGTCGGAGCTAAACGCGAAAAACATTCCCTTTGATGTTGTTGTCATCGACCGCCCTGGGAAGGTGTACAACAAGTTTGAGCTGGAGTTCGCTAATAGATTGCTAACCACCTGTGCGCAGGACGGGATTGATTGCCTGCGGCTGAAGCTCACTGATGATCCTTTTGAATCGTATTCGTTTGATGGAGCAAATCTCGGTCACTTCAATTACAAGGGACATGAGCTGGCGGCCGCTGAACTGTTCGACTATTTCAAGTCTCATCACCCTGCAGTATTCAATCGGCCGACAAAGTGACTGGTGTTTTTCGCAGGTGAGAAACGAAAATTTGACTAGTGCGGAATTTAGGCTGTGATAGTTCTCTACTTCCTCTTTAGAACCTGGGCGCGGATCGCCGCAGCTATCTATGGCGGCGAAGGGGTGAATGTTCCCCTGATGTTCATGCCCACCCAGGCAATTGGTCCAACACTACGCGCTTTCGGGGCGCGAATCGGCGCTGATGTACGCTTTCGGTCGCCGGTTGTCATTCACAATAGCGGTGCAAAGCGGGGCCATTACTACGACAACCTCCAGGTTGGCGATCATTGCTACCTGGGACGCGAGTTATTTCTGGATCTACAAGATCAAATCGTCATTGAAGACCACGTGACAATCTCTCATCGTGTGATGATCCTGACGCATACGGACGCCGGGGCTAGTCCGCTCGCGGGCCAATACATTCCCGCTTCTCAGTCGTCCGTAACTATCCGGCGAGGGGCATATATCGGTGCCAATGTCACGATTCTGGAAGGGATCGAGATTGGCGAATCAAGCATCGTTGGAGCGGGCGCCGTGGTAACTCGGTCAGTTCCGCCCGGCACTGTCGTCGGGGGCGTGCCGGCGAGGTTCATAAAGAATCTCAGAAGCGAGACTGGTGAAATCAGGAGGTTGCGGGCAAGCCAATGATTGAACAAGTAGCAGGGGTCAGGCTCACCAAGATAGTTCTTTTCGGTCTCGCGATCGTGTTGGGCGTTATCGCGGTGGACTATTACGCCCAGCGGCAAGGACTGTCGTACAAGGAATTGATCGTCGCCCTGGGTGCGCTCGCCGGCGCCATAGTTGTCTTTGGCGGTGAACGCGGAATTCGATTTGGTCTGATTCTTTGGGTACTGACGTTGGCACTCGGTTATCGCACGATTGAATGGACTGAAAACCTGCGTATACATCCGTCCGAAATCCTGATTTGGGTTCTCTTTCTCTGCATCTTTGTTCAGCGTCAGCTTCGCTTGACCACGCGGTTTACGCTGCCCTGGTGGCTCTGGATGTTCCTTCCTTTTTGCGTGCTCGGGTGGTGGCCGTTGATCGTAGGCGATGCCCCCTGGGATAGGATGCTAAACGAATTTCGCGACTTCCTGTTGCTGATTCCGCTCCTGATCGTATTGTCCGTGGTCCTGGAACGCCAGTCTTACTGGCGCTATATCTTAATGGCGTTTTTCGTGGCCAGTACCTGGATTGCACTGTTGGGAGTTGCTGAGTATTGGTACCCCGGAATAGGGCAGCTGTTTCCCGCTTTTATCAAGGGTGCGAAGGCGGAAGTGACAGCAGACGGTTTCGTTCGCGGGCAGTTCTCATTCTGGGGTGGGTCCCAGGCAACCTTCATATGTGTCCTGGCTTTGCCGGCCTCCATTTTTCTGGCTACCTGGTGGCGCCATTGGTCGTCGCGTGTGGTAATCATCGCAGCTTCGATATTACAGCTCGTGGCTATTTACATCGGCGGTTACCGAAGTATTTGGTTTGTTCTATGTATTCAGGTTGCAGTCGCCTGTGTCTTGCGCGTGAAAAAGCATGGAATTGCCGTCGCGGCGCTGGTGCTCATAGTCGGCACAGTCGGGTATCAGTTTATTCCCAACACTCACGAGCGGGTAGTAACTGGTATTGCTGCCCTTCAGGGAAATCCGATTGACCACAGCGCACTGGATCGCAAGGAGAGAGCGCTCCAGGCGGTTAACGAAGTCATTGAGTCTCCCTTTGGCAAAGGCTGGAGTAGCGCCGGATGGGTACACAGCGATTTCCTTCAGGTAGCCGTGAATCTGGGTCTGCTCGCCGCCCTGGTTTTCCTTGGCGGATACCTCTACACGCTGCTGAGGCTCGTCCAGCGGATGCCGGTGTGGCTGAAATCGAGCGCACAGGGCGAATTGGCACTGACTCTCCTATTGTCATTTATTGGTGTTGGCAGTCTGTTGGCGATGCAAGGCGTTCAGGTGTTGCCGCAAATGGTTCTGCCGGTCTGGTTTGTGTGGTCAATGGTGGATATCTGGCTGCGGCAGACCGCAGAAGTGAAAGAGCCATCCTACTCTTATGCGCCCGCTAATCTCTATCCTGCTACCAACTTTCAATAGCGCCGCCACGGTGCGTGAGACGTTGGAGTCAGTAAAGTGGGCCGACGAAATTTTGATCGTTGATTCCTTTAGCACTGACCGGACCCTTGAGATTGGTCGTGAATACGGCGCGCGCATCATCCAGCATGAGTACCTTAACTCCGCGCGGCAAAAAAACTGGGCTGCGCCACAGTGCAAAAACGAATGGGTGCTTCAAATCGATACCGACGAAACTCTGGAAGAGGGCTCTCGCGAGGAGATCGAAGTGGCGCTCCAGTCCTGCGAGATGGTGGATGCTTTCCGCCTGCCCAGAAAAAACCATGTCCTTGGGCGCTGGATGCGCCACGCCGGTATCTATCCTGACTATCAAACCAGGCTCTTCAGACGCGATCAGGGCCGTTGGATCGAGCGCGAAGTTCACGCTCACGTGGTAGTTCCCGGTGAAGTGCGAAACCTGAAACGCCACATCATGCACTTCGGAATGCCCAACCTCTCGAAGCAACTGCGCAATCTCGATCGCTACACACGTTACGAAGCAGACGAGCTGCGCAAACAGGGAATACGTTTCGGCTGGAGTCGAGTAATCCTGAGGCCCTGGTTGGTTTTCCTGCATCGATATTTTTGGCTAAGAGGTTTTCTCGAAGGTTGGCGAGGGTTAATTCTCTGTGGCTATTTTGGTATTTACGACTTTCTTTCGCAGGCAAAGCTTTGGGAGCTGGAAGAACTGGGTCTGGAACAGAGTCCGCGATAAGCGTTTGACGCGAGGAACGCGTCGCTGAAGAGCTTCAAATTCAACGCGACGACATGCAATCCCAATCACGCAAGACAGTAGTCTTTGTTGAATCCGCCGCGGCGATGGGCGGCGTGCAATACAGCACTCTGTATCTCGTCCGGAATTTAGATCCAACCGAGTGGCGGCCGATTGTGGTTTGTCCTGAAGAGGGCGACTTAACGCAGGCCTGCCGTGACTCCGGAATTGAAGTCCACGTGCTCAGCCAGCCGCGACTTTGGTCAACCAGTGTCCGAGTTGGCTCAGCTCGCCTACCCAATCCTGCCGCCTGGGCATGGGACACATGGCTTATTGGCCGGGCAGTAAGACAACTTAGGAGCTTCTTAGTTCAATGCTCGGCCGATTTGGTAGTGACCAAAGGACTCTCGTCTCATTTCCTCGGCGGCCTGGCAGCGCGGAAGCTGCGAACTCCTTGCGTGTGGCACGTGCAGGATTTTATCTCCGAGCGAACTTTTGGAATTTACCGCCGCGCGTTCGGCCTGGCAGCACGTTTTTTGCCTGAGCAAATCATCGTTGATGGAAACAGCATCGCGGAGCAGTTGCCGCGATCTCTGCGTCCTTGCATTACCGTCATCCTCAACGGCGTTGACACAAAACTTTTCCGACCCGGTCTCGATGGCACACTCGTTCGGCAGGAGCTTGATATCCCCGACGCAGATCTTGTGATAGGAAATCTTGGGCGCATCACACCTTGGAAGGGTCAACACTACTTGATAGAAGCCTTCGCAAGGATAGCCGGCGACAACCCAAACGTTTCCCTATTGCTAATTGGCTCCCCCGTCTTTGATAACGACACTTATCAGCGCCGTCTGCTGAAAACCGTGGCGGATCTCGGTCTTGAGGGTCGGGTGAAATTACCGGGCTACCGGCATGACACGGCAAACGTGCTGGCCGCAATGGATATCTTTGCGTTCACTTCGATAGAAAAGGACACCAGCCCACTGGCGCTGTTATCGGCCATGTCCTCGGGCCTTCCCATCGTGTCGTTTGATATCGCGGGCGCGCGCGAGTTGATGGCCGACGATGATCAGTTTTTGCTCGTCCCGGTTGCAGATGTTGCTCGGCTAGGTGATGCACTCGCAAGCGTGGTCGCAAACAAGAATTTGCGAGAGTCTCTGGCAGCTGCCGCTCGCAAGCAAGCAGTCAGTGAGTTTGATGTGGAAATCTACCGCGACCGAATCGAGCAAGTGCTTAGAAAAGTTCTGCTGAACGGCAAGGTCGGCATTAACGCCACGCCTACTGAAGTTCAAAGGACCGCGTCTGAACTTCAAGTCTAATCGCAATGCATCGAATTCTCTTCATTCACAATGCGTTAACCGAGTTTGTCCGGCTCGATTTGGAGGAGCTCCGCAAGCATTACGACGTTACCGAGCACTACGAGAAGTCGCGTTACATAAATCCCGCAGCGCTTTGGAAGCAGGTGCAGGAACACGATTTGGTCTTCGGCTGGTTTGCGTCGTGGCATACGTTTCTACCGTTGCTGATGGCCTCCATCACACACAAACCGTCTGTGCTGATAGTCGGTGGCTACGACGTCGCGAAAATGCCGGAAATTGGCTACGGGCATCAACGTGGCGGGCTAAAAAAATGGGTGAGCCGGCGAACTATGCGATTCGCGAACCGCCTGGCGACGATTTCGCTCTACAGCCGCGATGAAGCGATCAGAAACGCGGCGATCCCGAAGGAGCAGGTAAGCGCTTCTTATCTCGGCGTGCCGGATCAGTTTGGAAGTCTGCCGCAAGGCCCACGCGCTCGCATGGCTCTAACTGTAGGTAACGTTGATCGCGACAATCTGCAACGCAAAGGGCACGAACCATTCGTCCGCGCCGCGGCGCTGTTACCTGATGTGAAGTTCGTGCTGGTGGGAAACTGGAAGGACGACGCGATCGAACACTTAAGAAGGATTGCGACGCCTAACGTTACTTTTGCCGGTCGCGTCAGTAACGATGCATTGCTCGACTATTATCGCCGGGCCGCGGTTTACGTTCAGGCTTCGCTTCATGAAGGTTTTGGCCTCAGCGTGGCAGAAGCAATGCTTGCGGGATGCGTGCCGGTGACGACGGGCGCGGGCGCACTCTCGGAAGTGACTGGTGAACGCGGACTGCGCCTTAATTCGGCTGGGCCCGTGGAGATAGCCCGCGGAGTTCAGGCGGGGTTGGCGTTTCCGGATTCAGCCCGAGCGGCAATCAGAGCTCGGATCCTGGAAGAATTTCCCATGAGCCGGCGGCGCGAACAATTGCGGCAGCTGGTCGAACCTTTCATGAATGGGCACAACGCAAACTAATGCCGGATACACCATTCGTCTCAGTCCTAATGCCCGTCCGGAACGAAGCGGGTTTCATCCAGCGTAGCGTGACGGCGGTGCTGGCCCAGGACTACCCACGCGATCGCATGGAAATCATTATCGCGGATGGTCTCTCGAATGACGGCACTCGTGAAGCTGTCAAAGCAGTGCAGCTACTGAATCCCAACGTAAACCTGATTGATAATCCGGGAAAGATCGTCTCCACTGGTCTCAATGCGGCACTGCGAGTGGCCAAAGGCGAAATCATCGTTCGCGTTGACGGCCATTGCGAGATCGCCAAGGATTATGTGAGCCGCTGCGTTTCGCATTTGACTGACGCCAAAGTCGACTGCGTTGGCGGCCCACTCGAAACAGTCGGCGAAACTTACGCAGCACGAGCTATCGCGGCGGCGATGAGCTCATCTTTTGGAGTCGGCGGCTCAGCGTTTCGCGTCGGCACTAGGGAAGCGAAGTTCGTCGACACGGTCGCGTTCCCAGGCTTCCGGCGAGAAACGATTCAGCGCGCGGGTCCTTTCGATGAGGAGTTGGTACGTAACCAGGACGATGAATATAGCTATCGCGTGCGCAAACTGGGCGGACGCCTCCTCCTGGCACCCGATATTCAATCGCGCTATTACAGTCGCGCGAGCTTTCGCAAACTCTGGAAACAATATTTTCAGTATGGCTACTGGAAAGTGCGCGTGCTGCAGAAGCATTCCCGTCAGATGTCGGCGCGCCAGTTTGTGCCACCGCTCTTTGTCATCGCGTTGTTGTTACTTTGCCTGACTGCCCCGTTTTTTGTGACGAGCAAGTGGTTGCTGATTGCAACGCTAGGCGCCTACGGTGTCCTTAATCTCGGGGCGACAATCGCTGCGGCTGCCAAAACCGGGTGGCGGTTCTTCCCACTCTTTCCCATCGCGTTCACGATCATTCATCTGGCCTACGGCGCAGGTTTTCTTGTCGGCATTCTCAAGTTCTGGAATCGTTGGGGTGACCAGACTACGCGTTCAGCCCAGCCAGTGCTACAGGAGCGCATTGGTCTGCTATAGCCACGGATCGATTCGTAAACATCCTTAATTCGCTAAAACAAAACCCAAACCACTTTGAAAACTATTCAAGTCCCATTTTTTCGCCCGGCGCTTCAGAAAGAAGAAGTTAACGAAGTTATAGCCACCCTGCATTCTGGCTGGCTGACCAGTGGACCAAAGGTCAAGCGTTTCGAAACAGAGTTTGCGGCCGCAGTGGAGGCAAACGGCAATAGCCAAAGCGCGAAGGGCCGGGGAAAACAAGTGCATGCAGTGGCGCTGAATTCGGGGACGGCAGCGTTACATCTCGCCGTTGAAGCGCTTGGTTTGAAACCTGGAGAAGGCGTGCTGGTTCCTACCATGACTTTTGCTGCGACGGCTGAAGTGGTGCGTTATCAGGGGGCAATTCCGATTCTGGTTGATTGCGATCCCGTTACCCTGAACATGGACATGGATGACGCAGAACGCCGGGCGCAGAGCCTGAAAGGCAAAGGGAAGGGACCGGAGGCGACAAAAATCGTTGGCATCATGCCAGTGCATGTCGGCGGAAAATTGCTGGACTTGGAGCTACTGGAGCGATTCGCAACCGCGCACAAGCTTTGGGTGGTTGAAGATTCAGCCCACGCCTTTCCTGCCGGACTGAAGCGATCCGACGGTTCATGGGCCCAGCGCTGCAACGGTTCAAAGTCCGTAACCTGTTATTCGTTCTACGCCAACAAGACAATCACCACCGGCGAAGGCGGAATGGCAGTTACGAGTAATGCAAGACTGGCGGAGAGAATGCGACTGATGTCTTTGCACGGCCTGTCGGCCGATGCGTGGGGAAGATTCTCGACCAACGGCAATTGGGACTACAAGATTGTAGCGCCCGGTTACAAATACAACCTGACCGACATTGCTGCCGCGATTGGCATACACCAACTCGGCCGCGCTGAATCGATGCGACGTGAGCGCGAAAGCATCGCCCTCCGTTACAGCGAAGCGCTCGCATCAGTGGCAGAAATAGAGTTGCCGCCACCTGCGGCCAGCAAAAACAATCGAATCGATTCCTGGCATCTCTTTGCAATCAAGCTGCGACTAAAGCGCCTGAAGATTAATCGCGATGCATTTATGAACGAACTTAAGCGCGCCGGCGTAGGTTGCTCCGTTCATTGGCGCCCGTTGCATTTGCACCCTTATTACCAGAAGACGTTTGGCTGGCGCGCCCAGGATTTTCCAATCGCGACCGCCCAGTGGAAACGGCTCATCAGTTTGCCAATCTTCCCTGGAATGCTTGAAGGCGAGATCGAACACGTCATTAACACTGTCAAGAGAATCTGCAAATCTCATGCGCGCTGAAGTGGTGGTCAAAGAAAGAAGCGCCGGCATGGTCGAGGCAAGGAATGGACTACCACGCTGGGCGGAGGCAACGCTTGCTCTCGCCGGGCTGGTCGTGGCGGCGCCTGTTATCGCGTTCACCGGGCTAGGGATCGCCGTTTTCTCGGGACGGCCGGTTTTCTTTCGACAACAACGAGTTGGACAGCACGGCGACACATTTGATCTTTATAAGCTCCGCACAATGACGCCTTCCGCTGGTGGGCCTCAAATTACCAGCAACGGTGATTCGCGCATCACGCGCCTCGGCAGATTCTTGCGCAACACGAAGCTCGACGAATTGCCGACACTATGGAATGTACTTCGTGGTGATATGTCGCTGGTTGGTCCGCGGCCTGAAGTTCCACGATTTGTACAGTTGGCTGACCCAACATGGCAAGTAGTCCTGGCAGTGAAGCCTGGCATTACGGATCCGGTGACTCTCCGTCTGCGTAGCGAGGCAGACTTGCTGGCGCAGGTTGAGGGAGACACGGAGGAGTACTACGCGAAAGAATTGCAACCTGCCAAGTTGAAAGGCTACGTCGCTTATCTTGAAGATCGAACCTGGCGCACTGATCTGAAGGTTTTGCTACAGACCATTGCCGCTGTAGTTGTGCCTGGTGAATCTTCCAAGCTTTCAGTTGACGGAGTCAGCGGTCGGGAACAGCCTAAGAACGAATTTCGCGGGGACCGCAAACCTGTGAAATGACTGCAAGGAAGCGGTCCGACGCTCCAATTCTCGGGTTTTGTTTAAGGATTTTGATCTCAACACGACTGTATCTTGAGTTGCGTCCCGATTCAGGCCAGTGTTGAACCGGATTTTGCCCCCAATTACGCGTTTTCAACTAGAGTCAGAGCTTTAACGAGATGGTCGCCGTTGTCTGACTCTTGAGGATTAGAGCCAGGAAGGGAACCTCGCAATGCTAGAACTGCCCCCGAAAAGACACCTGCTTGCAACCAGCATCCAGGCACTTCTGGATCTTTCGCTACTCCTTGCGGCCTTTACCGCTGCGTACCTGCTGCGCTTTGACTTCGAGATTCCTTCGGATGAATTCCGCAATTTCCTAAGCCAGGTGCCGCTGGTGGTGTTGCTGCAATTCGTTGCGTTAACGGTCTCCGGATCCCGCGGTTCTATCTGGCGCTACACAGATCTCGCCCATCTAAAATCGTTTCTCTACGCTGCGCTTGTTTCCTTATCCATTGTGACTCTCATGCGACTTGGCCTGGTGCCTTACAAGGCCTGGCGGGTGCCCCTGTCGGTCAATTTCATCGATGTGCTGCTGGCTTTTGGTGGAGTCTATGGCATTCGAGTGTTACGTCGCGCTGAGTATGAGTATGTACAGAAACGGGTGCAGTTAAAGAAACATATCAATGGGAATGGGAACGGCAACGGCAACGGTAAGGCCAAGCGCTCGGTGTTACTGATCGGAGCCGGCAGAGCTGGACTGCTGGCCGCCAAGGAGATTGACGCGCGTGGCGATCTGGATATTGCGATTAAGGGTTTCGTCGATGACGACCGCGCCAAGCTCGGAAGGTCGGTAGTCCAGGGCCATCGGGTCTTAGGTGCGACTCAGGATTTGCCGCGGTTGGTTCACACTCACGGAATAAACCACGTCATTATCACCATTGCCCATGCGTCTCGTCATCAAATCCATCGCATCGTAAAAATATGCGAAGCCATTCCCGTGAAGGTACGAATCATCCCAGAACTCTACGAAATTATTGAAGGCCGCGTAGAGATCAGCCGCATCCGCGACATAGAAATTGAAGATCTGCTCGGACGTGAACCGGTGCAACTTGACACTGACTCAATCAGGGCAGAACTGGCGGGCAAGACCGTGATGGTAACGGGCGCCGGTGGTTCAATCGGCTCAGAGCTGGCCCGGCAAGTCCTGCGCTTTGCCCCAGCCCGTCTGTTGTTGGTCGAGCGCGCGGAGTCGGCGTTGTTTGATATTGATTGTGAATTACGAGCTGACCATCCTGCGCTGGCAATTGAGCCGCTGGTAGCTGATGTCGGCGATGAGTCAAGAATGCGGGCGATCTTCAATCGCTATCGGCCGCAGGTAGTGATTCATGCGGCCGCTCACAAACACGTGCCGTTGATGGAGAGCAACGCTACCGAAGCCGTCCAAAACAACGTACTGAACACGCGGATGGTTGCGGCGCTGGCAGGCGAGTTTAGGTCAGAAGTATTTGTCCTGATATCGACAGACAAAGCGGTGCGTCCAACCTCAATTATGGGAGCCAGCAAACGAGCCGCAGAATTGGTTGCGCAGGATCTGAACCGGGCTTATGACACGCGCTTTGTGGCCGTGCGTTTCGGCAATGTCATCGGATCTGCCGGTTCGGTGATTCCAATTTTTCGCGAGCAGATTCGCACCGGTGGTCCGGTAACGATTACGGACAAACGGATGAAACGCTACTTCATGACTATTCCGGAATCGGCCCAGCTGGTTTTGCAGGCGAGCGTACTCGGCAAAGGCGGCGAGGTGTTTATTCTGCACATGGGTGAACCGGTGCGCATCCTGGATCTGGCCGAAACGCTGATTACGCTTTCCGGTCTCAAACCGCATGAGGATATTCAGATTACGGAAACGGGAATGCGTCCCGGCGAAAAACTGTATGAGGAATTGAGTTTCGAGACGGAAGAAACGGTGCCCACTTCGCACCCAAAGATTTTTATCAACATGCTGGCGACTCCTGAACCGCAGACCCTCCAAACAGCCTTGAAGGTATTAGCCAGGTTGGTGGGCGAGAGAAACGAAGATGAGCTGCGAAGATTCTTGAACGGTTTGCTTCCGGAAGCTCGTCTGAGCCTTGCCGCCAACGGGAACCATCGCGAAAGGAAGCGGTTGGTCCTGGTGGCCGGGCGGGGACAGTAATCAGGTTCAACGTGATCTTTCCTGTTGATCTCAACCGTGAACTGGGCCATGTCCATTCTTGACGTGGGTCGCTTTCCATAGTAGTTTCCCCTAATGTTGTCCAACTGGTCTTTTGACTTTCGAACAAGGAGATAAGCCACATTATGCGTAGACTCTTGCCCTGTTTATGCCTGCTGCTTTTTTGTGGAAGTGCAACTTTCGCCCAGGACCGTGATTACCCAAAATATGATTTCACGGCTGGCTACACTTTCAACTACCTCGAAACGCCGGCGCCCACCAGTGACCGCGAAAATTTGCACGGCTTTACCCTGGCAGCCGCCGCCAACTTCAGAAAGCACGTCGCCGTTGAGTTCGACGTGAGTCACACCCGCAAGGACAATCTTGGGGTGAACCAACACTTGACTACCTACATTGTTGGCCCGCGCTACACCTGGCGCCGGGACAACAGCAAGATGGAACCGTTTGTCCATGCGTTGATCGGCGGCGGTCAACTCGGTGGCTTTCCCGTAACAACCGGCACTCGACCTATCACCACCGATGGTTGGGCCGGAAAGTTTGGTGGCGGCCTGGACATCAAAGCGGGTAAACACGTAGCCATCCGCGTGTTTCAGGTCGACTATTACCGGTTCCACGGTCACATACCGGGAGGTTCGCAAAGGTTGGACAACGCAGCCTTCACCTTCGGTATTCGGATCTTTTAGTCAGCGAGTACTTATAGTTTGCGCAGTCTTCGCGTTAGGGCTCGAGCGGAAGCGCTCAAACCAGCCCTAACGCGTAACGGTTTCGTTGCGCATAGACTTCGGTAGGCATTTGATCAGTTTAATCGGGTTAGCGAGCAAAAGTTTCGAGCAAGGTTTTGTGGAGGTTTCGGGTTGAATAGTTTTCGGAAGCTGCAACGATTATCAGGGAACGAGCGCCGGTTACTCACTCAGGCGCTGGTCCTGCTGCCTCTGACCTTTTGGGGAGTCTACGCGCTGGGTGTCAGCAGATGGCACCGCTTCCTGGCCCAACTAGCATCTCTCGGCACAACTTCAAATCGCAGCAAAAACCATAAGGTCAGCGTTGCAGCGGAATGCACTCTTGCGAACTCAGACGCGGCAGCAATCGAGCAGGCGAGAGTGATCGCGCGGACAGTGAAAATTGCGGCGGAGAAGGGCGCCTATCAGGCAAGGTGTCTGCAGCAGACATTGGTTTTATGGTGCCTCCTGCGACGAAACGACATCGAGAGCGAAATTCGTTTTGGCGCACGCAAGGAGGGGGGCGAACTCCAGGCACATGCTTGGGTCGAGGTCGGCGGCGTCGCGCTGAATGAAGACAGTGATGTCTGCTTGCATTTCTCGCCGCTCGGAACCGATGCCGGCTACGGGTTGACTCTGGAAATGCCGACGGTGGGTTAGTCTGATCGGCTGAGAGTCTTATGATTCAAGTCACGCGACGGGGAACAGAGTTTTCCGGTTCTACTGAGGTTATGGGGGCCCTGCGAGACCAGTTTGAGCGGCGCCATTATTTCGTGCTTCCCGGGCTACTCGAAACGGAACTGTTGGATTTGATTCAACGTCAGATTGACCGCGGTGAGTTTCGCGAACGAGTTCACGAACGCATTGATTCGAATAAGGAACTCTGTTTGTCCGAAAGTGCCGCCTTTGGTGCTTTACTATTCTTAATGAACGACGAAAAACTTTTCCAGTTCATCCAGGACATAACGCAATGCGCTCGAATCGATTGTTTCGAGGGCAGAGTTTATCGCGTCAACCCGGGTGATGGACATCACGATTCCTGGCATAACGATATTGGCGAAGGCCGGGTCGTCGGCATGAGTCTGAATCTGAGTCGCGAGGTTTATTCTGGCGGCGTGCTTCAGATACGTAACCGCGAGTCGGAAGCACTCATCAGTGAGGCAGCGAACACTGGCAGCGGCGACGCCGTGGTCTTTCGCCTATCTCGTGATCTTCAGCATCGTATTACCGAAGTCGAAGGTAGCGCTTCCAAGACAGCCTTCGCGGGTTGGTTTAGGGCGCAGCCAAACGTTTCTTCTTCGCTCAAGGAGAGCCAGGCCGAGGACGCACCCTTCTCCTTTCGAATTAAGTCCAGAGGGTCGATCACTGTTGACCATTTGTATTGACAGGCTCTACAGGTCACTGTAGTTTTTGGTGATTTAAGGCGTTTTTGGGTTATTAAGCATGCTAGCAAAAGATTCAGTCCATATGAAGCCAAACCCCAATGTGCTCTTCAAGCGACTTGGCGAGGAAATGGTTCTGTTCAATCTGGACACCGATCATTTTTACGAACTGAATGGACCAGCCGCCAGGTTCTGGGAATTGCTGAGCGCCGGACACGATACTGCGGAAGTTAGCGAGCGAATGCTTGACGAGTATGAGGTTGATCGAGATCAGCTTGCCAGCGAAGCAGATGCTTTGCTCGCATCTTTACAGCAAGAAGGTTTGGTGAGCAGTGGTGAGTAACTACCAGGTTCAGGAATTGGAGCAGGATGGTGTGACAAGGCAGACCGGCTCGCGCTGGTTTGCCACGTTCTCCAGCAACCTGCCCGTTGATCTACCTGGATACATGGGGCAAGTGGTGGGCACGAGCGGCCGCTCGCAAACTCTCTACCTGGGTAACGAGATTAATGGCGTCCCGCCCGTTTGCGCGGCGCAAGCAAACTGCAGCGTAATCTTCGATGGGGTATTGTTCAATCAAGACGATTTGCGAGACGAACTGGGAGACTTCCTGGCGCCGCCGGCTGGTAATGAAGCAGAACTTATTCTCAAGGCCTACCTGCGTTTGGGCGAAGACTTATTGAAGCGCCTGAGAGGCTCGTTTGCGTTGATCATATGGGACGGTGCCCGAGAGGTTTTGCTTTGCCTCCGCGATCCATTGGGAAGTCATCCGTTGTTTTACGCGCAGTCCGGTAATGATCTGCTGCTATCGCCCTCGATTGAGGAGTTGCTTCGGCAGCCGCATGTTTCGAGCGCACTGAATCGCTCGGCACTGGTTGACCACTTCCTGGATCGTTATCCCAGATTGGAAGAAACGTGTTATGAGTCCGTGAGCCGCGTGCCACCCGGTCATGCGTTGCGAGTAGCAGGCAAGGAACGCCGTAGTTTCCGTTATTGGGACCCCGCGCCCGACGGAAAAGTGCAGTGGCTGACCCCCGAGGAAGTCGAAGGCTTTGATGAATTGTTGGATCGGGCCGTGAGCCGCTGCCTGAGCTTTGGGCCGGCCGGAATCTTCCTGAGCGGTGGTCTTGATTCCGTTACCGTAGCTGCCGTTGCTACCGAACTGTGTCGTACAAAGGGATTGCGAAAGCCCTGGGCGCTGTCACTGATCTTTCCCGATCCACTTTCAAATGAAGAAGTGGTGCAGCGAGGCGTAGCAACCCAACTCGGATTACCACAGGTTGTGAAGCCATTCTTTGAGGCGACCGGTACGAACGGATTATTAGGTCCGGCACTCGCACTCAGTAGTTCTCTGTCATGCCCACTCATGAATACCTGGCTGCCCGCGTATTATCAGCTCGCGCTCGAAGGCAAAAAGCGTGGCTGTCAGGCTATTCTTACCGGGGGCGGCGGAGACGAGTGGCTTGGGCTTAGTCCCTTACTGGCCGCCGATCTGTTGCGCGATTTTGATTTCGCAAGTCTTTACAAATTATGGTCGAGCATGAGGCGCTCATTGCGGCGCTCCAGTGTGGCCCTCGGCTGGAATCTTCTTTGGAAATTTGGAGCGCAGCAGCTGATCATGCCACCCGCGCACAAGTTTGTTAAGAAAACTGCACCATGGGCATTGAGACTCCGTCGGCGTTTGTCGCCGCGACCGGCCCCGTGGGAGGCCCCCAAATGGCTGGCGCCTGGGAGTGAGTTGCGTGGGGAGTTTAATCGACGCAGGGAAGAGGAACACGTTAACAAGCTGCAATCATCAGACAGCCACTATATACAAGACATCAGACCGGCACTTGACCATCCAGTGGTTTCCCGCGAGTTGGAAGAGATGTTTGAGGTTTACCAAAAGGCCGGCGTTCGCATGTTGCAACCATTTTGCGATACGGATTTGGTAGATATGTTATATAGAACTCCGCCTTTCCTGTTGATCCAGGATGGGCGCAGCAAGGGTTTGGTACGTTCTTCCATGGCCCGCAGATTCCCAAATTTGGGCTTCGGACAGCAACGAAAGGTGGAAGCGACCAGCTTTTACGCGTCTTTAATATACAAGGACGGGCGCGACATCTGGGAACAGTTGCGTGGAGCAAAGGCGCTTTCGGACCTCGGAATAGTTGATGACGCAATATTGAACAGCACCATCGAGGCGCTTTTAGAGCGCCGCCGCGACGGCAGCGCCGCCCACCAAGTTTGGGGTACTTTGAATTTAGAGACCTGGGCCCGAGCCCATATTTCATGAAAGGAGGATCGATCATTGACAAACGAAGATCGACCCTTGATACCCGACAACGATAGCTCAAAACAAACTGACTCAAAAGAGTCGAAAAAGCCCTGGGAGCCTATGAAGCTCACTTACACGGGAGAAGCAAAAGACGTAGTGCAATTCCCGGGAGGCGGCAAGCTGAGTACGGCGCCAGCTGATCCAGGCGATCCCAAGAAGCCAACAGGCCAGGGATAATCGGTCGGATTACAAATGCGGTGACCGCTTCTAGCGGTTTGCCGCCGATGAGACGCAATGCTGAAACTCAGGATTGAGCGGATGGGAGCCATCGTGCCTCCATCCGTTCGGACATTTAATCCATGGTGTGACGTCTGGCGTGACGGCGATGGAGGAGTGTATGCCTACGCCGAGAATCTCGGCGACGAATACTGGATGCACCTTCCTGATCTCGCGAGCTTTCGTTTCACCAGTCGCGGTGACGAAGTTGCCGCGACAGTTTCCGACACTGCTACCGATGAGTTGGTCCACGATGCCTACCGGCGAAGGATTTTGCCCATGGCCCTTCAGGTTTCCGGGCGTGAGGTGTTGCACGCCAGTGCGGTGCGTTCGCCCGCGGGTGTGACGGCACTGTGCGCTGATTCCGAAACCGGAAAATCTACCATCGCTTTTGGGTTGAGTAGTCGAGGCTATCCCCTCTGGGCGGATGATCTGGTGGCCTTTGAGGTTTCAGATCATGGCGGCGTAGCAATCTCGCTTCCTTTTACCATGCGGCTCCGTCCGCCTTCAGCGGCACTCTTCGAGCAAGCTGATGGCGTGCCTGTTGCCGGGGTTGATGAACGTATCTCACCCGGCGCGGAAAACTCGCCACTCGCCGCGATCTGTGTGCTGCGCAGAGAAAGCACCGTTACCTCACCGGTTTCTGTGCAGCGCCTTTCATCTGGCGAAGCACTGGCGGCGGTCTTGTCACACGCATGGTCCTTCGCTCTCCAGGATGCCGAACGCAAGCGCCGAATGATCAATCATTATCTGGAGCTGGTAGCCAAGGTTCCGGTGTTTGAGGTTTCTTTCCCTTCAGGTCTAGAAAACTTACCAGCCACCCTGGACGCAATCGAGACCGTGTTGGCTGAAAGCATGCAGCCAGCTTAGCCCCTAACCAGATCTCACCTTTTTAACCTTCCCAGGCAGAACAATCGGGGACAGTGGGAAAACTTCCAACTAACGAATGGAAATGATTTCGGAATTGACTGAAGGTCGGAAAACCAGGGTCGAACCATTCGCGGAGCTTGGCGCGCTGGTCGAAAGCCGTTGGCGTGCGCAGGATTACAACGAGAGTGTATTTCCGGGGATTGCCGCTCAGGCATTGTCAGAGTTGAATTTGAGCGCCCGCGTTGATCCCTGGGAGATCATTCGCTGGGTGCACAAGACTCCGGACCTGCCTGAGCAAATGGATCTCCCTGGAAAATTCGGGAATCCTCCAATCACAACCTACGTTGGTCCGAGGTTCTTCATCGATGTTTACTATTGGCTTGATGGGACCACGACTATCCACCAACATTCGTTCTCCGGCGCCTTTGAGGTCTTATTAGGCGGCAGCGTCCACAGCCGGTATCGCTTTGCGCAGGAGCGGGAAATCAATCCACATTTCCTGGTTGGACAGATTGAGTTCAATGACGTGTCATTGCTATCGCAGGGCGACATACGCGAGATAGATTCAGGGTCGCAGTTTATTCATTCCCTTTTTCATCTCGATAGACCTTCGGTAACGATTACCGTTAGAACTTACAAAGCGCCTGGAGCGCCGGTTCAGTACTCCTATCTCAAACCCTTCCTGGCGGTTAATCCGTTTTTCACGGATGCCTCGCTGACAAAAAAGGTGCAGACGGTTTCACTGTTACTCAGGATGAAACACCCGGAGGCTGACCGGTTCATCGAAGACCTCCTTGACGAGTCAGATTTCCACACTGCGTTTGCCGTGCTGGAGCAGGCGTTCGATTTTCTTTGTCACCGCGAATTGGAAGAGATTGTTGGTGTATCGCGCAGCCGCGATCGCTTTCAGTCTCTGCTCGATCGCGCGCGCAACAAACACGGCCGGCTTGCCGACTTGCTTCCGCCAGTGTTCGAAGAGGGATGGAGACAGGCCGAAATCACCCGCCGGCGAACCGAAATCAAGGGCCAGGACCACCGTTTCTTTTTGGCGTTACTCTTAAACGTACCAGACCGTGCTACGGTTCTTCGACTGGTGAAAGAAAAATTTCCGGAAACGGATGCAGTCGACCTTATAGTGAGTTGGGTAAGGGAACTATCGGCAACCAGGATCTTCGGCTCAAGAGATCCGAATGTCATCGGCTCCGCAGAATTCACTGATCAGTACCTTCTTGTTTTCAAGGGACTGCTGGAAGGTCTCACCACAAAAGAAATAGAAGCTCGTGCAGCATCGACACCACAGGCAGCCAGCGCCTCCTCATCGGTCGAAGAAATAGCAACCCACCTCAAGTCACTACCTCTATTCAAATCATTGTTTTGTCCGTAAAGGTCGGCATCCCTCTACGTCTGCAGACGTGGTCTTTTGAACGAAAGACTCGGTCGCTTATCGTATTTCCATTCCGCGTAAGGACCATTCTGATCGACGTAGTGTAGGAAGACCTGAGCATTGCGCTCGCCTTCCAGAGGCTCGCGCCAATGTGGACACTCGATCCCGCGATAGAGCAATGCGTCACCGGGAGCCAAAGCGACAGCTGAGCTGCCCCCAGGTCCCTCGACCATCAATGGCCAGGGCTCTTCGCCCTGGTACCCCAAACACAACGACAAGCTGATCTCGCAAGATTGGCGGTCAGTGTGCCTTCCCAGGACGTCGCCGCGGTGGTACACGCGAAAATACGAATAGGTAGGAAAAAGCTTCAGGCCGCTGAGCTCTTCCGCGCGCGGTAGCAAATCCATCAGCAGCCCGTCCATAAAAACGTCTCCGGCCGAGGAGAGGGCGCCGGGCGACGTGTCGTCGAGAAACATGGTGCCAACCTCCGCTCGCCTGCAAGCCCACCGGTAAAGCAGCGTCAACTCCGGATCGTTGAGGCACGAGCGCCAAACAAAGTATTTTTGCCGCGCGAATAATTCAGCTGAGTCTGTCATTGGAGGTAAGCTATCATCGTCAGCTACCTTGATTCAACTCGCAGCAGGATGACAGTCTCCGAGCTGCGCTATTGAGATTTTGGCGTTCGCCGCCAGGTAGCTAAACCCAATGCTAATCGCACGTCCCGAGGACCAAATCCTAATTTGCGTGGCCCGCCGATCGCTCGATATTGCCACGACAGCAAACCTGCGCCAGTTGCTTCGAAGAGATCTGGATTGGAATCATCTGCTGTTGATAGCCCAACGACATCGCGTAATCCCGAGTCTGCATCATCATCTCGTTAGGGAATGTCCTGAGGCGATTCCTTCGAAAGTCAGTTCCAGCCTGGAGAAACTCAATCAGGAAAATACCAGGTCGAATCTTTTACTCACAGGTGAACTACTGAAACTCATAGACCTGCTCGAAGCACACGGCATTGCGGCTGTTCCGTTCAAAGGACCAACTCTTGCTCTATGGGCTTACGGTGATATGGGTCGAAGGGAATTCGGCGACCTGGACATATTGGTCAAGAAGCAAGATGTCCCGGCAGTCAGAGAATTGCTTGTCAGTGAGGGTTTCTCTCCCAGACCGGAACTCAGCGCGGCACAACAAGCAGCAATACTGCGGTTTGATTGTTCGCATAACTTTGCTAATGGAAAAAATATTTGGGTAGACGTGCACTGGGATTTTGTTGTGCCATCGACCTCAGTTCAGATTGATACCGACGAATTGTGGAGCCGACTTCAACCGATTTCGGTCAATTGCAGAGAACTGAAGACCGTTTCCGTGGAAGACTTGTTGTTGATCCTGTGTCTGCACGGCTTTACGCATTTCTGGGAAAGGCTTGGTTGGATCAGTGATGTTTCAGCACTAATTGAGAGTCGGGAAAAAATCGACTGGACTTTGTTGCTCAAAAACGCAGACAGAATGGGCAGTAGGCGAATTCTCTCGTTGGGCCTCTATTTGGCAAGCAACTTGTTGGGGGCGCCAGTTCCACCTGATGTTTGGACCAGCGCGCCGGCGGACGCGACAGTGGTGGCGCTTGCTGAACAGGTGCAACGCGGCCTGTTTAGGGAAGGAACTGAAGCGCTCGGAATTCTTGGTGAGGTTCGCCTTCACCTGGCGATGAAGGAAGGAAAGCGAGACAAACTTACGTCTTGTATTCGCTTGTTGGCCACACCAAGAGTGGATGACTGGAAGCTGCTGCCGCTGCCCGGTTCGCTTTTCTTTCTTTACTACGCGCTACGGCCATTCCGCCTGACAGGGAAGTATGCAGCGAAACTGTTGCGAGGTTCGGCCGATCGAGAGACATCACCGAACGGAAATGAAGGATAGTCTCTTGAGCATGAAAATTCTGGAGTCACTATGACAACACTTCAACTAACCGAAGTACCAACCGCAAAATCCGAGATGCTCATTCGTAAGCCAGTCGCGGAAGTTTTCGAGGCTTTTGTTAATCCAGAAATCACCGCCAGGTTTTGGTTTACCAAAAGCACCGGCCGATTGGAGGCGGGCAAGCACCTTACATGGACTTGGGAGATGTACGACATCTCCGTTCAAGTGAATGTAAAAGAGGTTGAAGCAAGCAAGCGGATTCTGATTGAATGGGGGAACTATGGCTCAATGACGACAGTCGAGTGGGTTTTCACTCCTCATGAAAACGACTCGACTTACGTCAGCATTACAAATTCCGGTTTTCAGGGGGATGGAGACAAGGTTGTCAAAGATGCGCTTGATTCAAAGGGCGGCTTTACGTGGGTTCTTGCCGGTCTAAAAGCGCTCCTTGAACACGACCTCGAGTTGAACGTCATTGCCGATGCTTTTCCCAAGGGCCTCAAGAAGCACTAGTTGGGCCGACGCCATATAGTCCCCCACCAAGTTTTCATTTCACTTACGGAACGCTCGCAGCTTTCTGTTTGTCCGCTTCACCCCACTCCTTCGCAGACACAAACGAATCCTTGTCATAAATAATTACAATCGTGCCCACAGGCAGCATCTCGCTTATCGCTTGAGCTGCGAACATTGGAACTCGAATGCAACCATGACTCGCAGGCTGGGACGGGACAGACGGATTGCCGTGAATCGCCAATCCGTCGCTGAAGTAGCTGGGATAGTAGAGCAATCCAAGAGGTGACCTTTTCCATCCCGACACTTTTCCATAGATCCTGAAACGCCCTTTGGGTGTGTAGGCTAGACCTCTGTTGCCTTTTTCAGTGTATCGTCTGCCACTGCCGGTCGAGACTGGAACAATCCTGGTGATTGTCCCTTCGTCATCGATCAGCGACAACACTTGCCGATCGACGTCAATCTCTGCGTGTCTATAACCTGCGTCCCTGGGCTGTGGTGAGGGTGCGTTGCTAATTGCCTTGACCTCGTCGCGGGTAAGCCGCCCGGTAATTTCACGACCCTCCCATTTTTGGAAGGCGATCAACGCCGTGCGTGTGATGCCGTCAATAGCGCCATCGACCGGGCCGGTCCAGTAGCCTATCTCCGAGAGGCGACGTTCTGCCTCCTTCGCTTCGGCACGAGTGGGTAAACGTTCGGCAGGCTTCCTGGTTTTCTTATTGGCGAGGGACTGTCCTGCTGTGAGCAAAAGCAACCCAATGATCACAAGCACAGTTAGCGTAATTTTCCTTGAACCTTGCATTGAACCCTCCCCGGAAAACCGACTCAGAACGAGCTTAGCTCGAAATTGCGAACACGTGCATCTTGCGAGTCATGCGCTCGTCGATGAGCAGTCTGGTCAGGGGGGCGGGAGTCGGGAATTACCTGATCGAGTAGGTTACCGCAGCCCAGTCTGTACGTTGAACTCTGTAAGACACAACAATACGACTGAGACCTTACTCAGTCAATGTCGCTCCTGACGTTGACACGAAACTGCGCTGTAGCACTGACTTGCTAGCTAGCAAGTTTTCTTGGATTGACCATTTCAAAATTATTCGTAGAATGCACGGCAACGGCGCTGGGTTGCTGGGGTGAGGACAGTAACCTGTTGAGGCTGAAAGTCTCCGCCAACCGATTTGAGGCCGGGCCAAACCCGGCCTCTCGGTTGTGTGCCGAGCATATTCGACAGCTTGGAGGTGAAAGTCCTCTACTCAACCTGATGGAGGTGAAGAGTTAGCGAAGCGCAAGGGCGTCGTCGCGAGGCGGGGTCTGAAGGAAGCG
>Ga0070697_100000333_pt1 | contig 37156 bp, 31 predicted proteins | sample KBSK1501metaG_FD_65475 | JGI IMG/M metagenome (GOLD analysis project Ga0070697, IMG submission 65475) | Corn, switchgrass and miscanthus rhizosphere microbial communities from Kellogg Biological Station, Michigan, USA - KBS K1-50-1 metaG | ecosystem: Host-associated > Plants > Roots >...
TCTACTTCTTATCAGCCGCGGCAGCTTTAGCGCTCGGAGGAGCTTCTGGTTTCTCTTCGCGGACCGGCATTCCGAGTTTTACCTTTACTTCCCTCTCGATGCGTTTGAGAATCTCAGGCTTCTCTTTCAAGGTTTGCTTGGAATTTTCGCGTCCCTGCCCCAGGCGATCGCCCTTGTAGGAAAACCACGCGCCGCTCTTATCGACCACGCTTTGTGTGACTGCCAGATCCAGGACATCCCCTTCGCGCGAAATGCCTTCCCCGTACATGATGTCAAACTCGCATTCACGGAAAGGGGGCGCCACTTTGTTCTTCGCTACCTTGACCTTGGTGCGGTTGCCCACCACCCGGTCCCCATCCTTGATTGCCCCGATTCGCCTGATATCCAGCCGCAAGGACGAGTAGAACTTTAGGGCCCGGCCGCCGGTTGTCGTTTCGGGACTGCCAAACATTACGCCGATCTTTTCGCGAATCTGGTTGATGAAGATGAAGCAGGTATTCGACTGTGAAACTATTGCCGTCAGCTTGCGAAGAGCCTGCGACATCAAACGCGCCTGCAAACCCGGCAATGAATCTCCCATTTCCCCATCGAGTTCTGCACGTGGAACCAGGGCGGCAACCGAGTCAACTACGATAACGTCAACTCCATTTGAACGCACCAGCGCTTCCGCGATCTCCAACGCCTGCTCACCAGAATCAGGTTGTGAGATTAGAAGCTGATCGATGTCTACTCCCAGTTTACCTGCATAGTCGGCATCCATAGCGTGTTCGGCATCAATGTAAGCGGCCACGCCGCCGGCCTTTTGAGCTTCTGCCACGATGTGGAGGGCAAGAGTTGTTTTGCCTGAACTCTCCGGCCCGTAGATCTCGATGATGCGCCCGCGCGGCACGCCGCCAACTCCAACCGCTGAGTCCAGGCTTATGGAAGTGGTGGAAATTGCCGGGATATCCGAGATCTCGCGTTCTCCCAAACGCATAATGGATCCCTTGCCAAATCTCTTTTCAATGCTTGATAGAGCCGCATCAATCGCCTTACCGCGGTCTACGCTTATTCGGTCGTCAGCCATGACATACATCTCTTTCTTCCGCTCCTTTTCTCACGAGTCCGCGGCCAGAGTGTTTCTCTTTACCGCCTGAATTGCGCCGAGCATAGCACATTCAACGCGAGAATGGAACAGTGTTTCATACTTGCAACAGCAATTATTTTGGGAAGGGGTGATCACTCCAACCGGCGATCGTCGGTGTTTATTAATTCTTCAATAGTATGCCCGGTACGCCGCTCGACCTGTTCATAAAGCGACGGAACTCCGCCGGAAGCTTCGTCTTTTGCAATGCGTTCGACTCGCCACATGGGAAAGAACAGGTCGCCAAACCCTATAAAAGGTTCCTGGTGAACTATTGCGCTCACCCAATCGTCGAATGCATTCAAATCGAGGCCGCGCAAGAATACGCCAGCCGGACTAATCTCGTCGAGCATGCCCCAGCATTTTTCCCGCGGCGTGTGAAGTACCACGACAACCGGAGTCCCTCTCTGAATTCCCGGGACAGCTTTATCAGTTTCCTGCAAAGTACCGTCCCTCGCCGGAGCTCAAACCTCGCATACCTGTTTGGTTCCTTTCTCAGATTAGAACTCTTCGACCGCCGCGACAACGTTGGAGCTGAAAGACATCTTCACCAGCAAATGCCAGAGTTTTTGCTTCGCTCTTGCGGTAGAAGCCAGAAGCTTAGAGTTCCAGCTTTTACGCTCGCTCTTACACAAGGCCGTCGTTTCACGGCACCAGGGTTAGTGCCTGGTTTTTAGAACCTCTTTGCGGAGCTTTGCGGCTCTTTGCGAACTTTGCGGTAAAAATGCCTTCAAAACGATTAACCGCGAAGAGCGCCAAGAACGCTAAGGTCACGCAAAGAGTTGAATTAGGACCCCGCCGCAAAAGCTAAGGACTTCGACTCTAAACCGCGTCTAGGCGCCGTCAATAAGTCTTAGTTACTTCCGGCCCGGGCCGGATTGCTATTCTTGCCGAGATATTCTTCAAACCAGTCAAGATTAGTCTGCTTACTCTTCAAAACCATCTTCGGCTCATTGGGGCCGTGCGGCATTCGTGGCAAAACGATCATGCGGACCGGCACGTTTTGCACTTTGAGGGCGTTGTAAAACTCGTAGCCTTGCGAAATGGGCACTCGCTCATCAGCTTCGCCGTGTTGAATCAAACTGGGAGTAGTCACACCCTTGGCATTGAACATGGCGGAGTGTGCCCGATAGATGTCCAGGTTCTCCCAGGGTTGACCGCCGAAATAGTCTGGAATGAAGCTGGGTATATCCGCGGTGCCAATAAAGCTCATCAGGTTGGTAACGGCCGCTCCAACTGACGCAGCTTTGAAGCGGTGAGTTTGCGTTATCACCCACGACGTCATAAAGCCGCCGTAACTCCACCCCATCACCCCCATGCGCTCGGGATCGGCAACACCCATTCCAATTACATGGTCCACGCCGGTCATCAAGTCCTGGTAATCGCCACCACCCCAATCTTTTATGTTTGCGAAACGAAACTTTTGCCCGTAACCGGAGGAGCCGCGCGGATTCACGCGCAAGACGGCAAATCCGCGTGAGGCGAATGAGGCCAACGGATAAGGCCCGCGGTTCGCGGCTAGGAAACTTTGAGTAAACACCCCGGTGGGACCACCGTGAATAACCAACAGCAATGGAACTTTAGTCCCGGACTTGTAACCGACCGGATAAGTTAACAACCCCTCGACTTCCAGGCCGTCAGTACTCTTCCACTTCACAACTTCGGTATTGCCCAACGGCAACTTTGGCAATGAAGCATTGGTGCGGCTCACTTGAACCGGCGCGAAGTTGCTGACGCTGCTAACGAAAGCCTCAGGAGGTTTGTCCGCGGTCTGGCTGGTGAAGCCGAACATCGTGCCGGTACGGTTGAGTGACATAGCACCCAGCACTTCGTTTCCCTTATTGATTTCCGTGACAGCGCCGTTGGCCACATCAACGGCGGAGATGCGGGTGACGGTTCCTCTCGTTTCATTGAAGTAAATTCGTTTGCTGTCGGGAGACCAATCAATCACACCCGGTTGGGCATCAAATGTTTCTGCCAGTAGTTTGGGCGCGCCGCCTTCAGCGGGAATCAATGCAATTCTACGGTAACCCGCCCATCTTGGTGGATCATCAGAAACACTAAAAGAGATCCATTTGCCATCGGGCGAATAGTTGGGCGAGCTCTCTGCGGCGGTAGTAGCGGCGAGAGTCTTCACCTTGCCTGAGGCCACATCTACAGCCAGCAGGTCCGCGCTGGTCCAATAGTCCGCTTTCGGCATTTTGGTGCGGGTAAATGCTATCGTCCTGCTGTCTGGCGACCAGGCGAAATCTCCTTCTATATTGTCGTTGCCACCCAATTGACGGGGTTCGCGTTTGCCGTTTGCATCTTTCTCAAGGTTGATTAGATTGAGCCGGTTCAACTTGACGTTCTCATCGATCCAGCGCCAGTCGTCTTTCCCCTTTGTGTTTTTCTCTTCGTCATCGCTGGTTGCGTCGCGCATGAGAAACGCTATGCGGTTTCCGTTGGGCGACCAGGCAAAGTTGCCCACGCCACTTTTGACGTCGGTGATCTGTTCCGCCTCGCCGCCAATCAGGCGTAGAACATACAGATTGCTCTTGCCGCTGCGATTGGAAGTGAACGCGATCATTTTACCGTCGGGTGACCATTGCGGGTTCTCAGACGACTTCTCCGCATAGGTCAATTGCACTTGTTCGCTGCCATCACTATTAGCGACCCAGATTTGGGATACAAACTCGCTTTTGTCGGCAGTCATCACCGACGAATTCACCGTGTAAACAACTTTCTTGCCATCTGGCGACACTCGCACAGCCCCAACCGCATTGACCTTCATTTCCAATTCAGGGGTCCAACCAGACTGTGCGAAACAAATGAATGGAAGCGAAAACAAAATAATGGGCAACAAGACAAATCTAATTGACTTTCGGGGGTTGCTACTTCGCATCGATTTTTCTCCTATTGTCAGGTGTTCGCGGCGCGAACTGTCGAAGCAATCAGTGTTTCTTTTCCGCCTCAAGCAGCAGCTGGGCCATTTCATCCCGTTTGTTTTTAGCGGCCCAGGCCGCCGCCGTCATTCCGTCCTCGTCCTTCAGGCTCGGGTCCGCGCCTTTCGCCAGCAGCAAGCGTGCTGCCTGTTCATGTCCGTAAACGCCTGCCCACATCAGGGGCGTTCCTCCGACCTTGTTTTTAAGATTGGGATTCGCACCGTTCGCGAGCAGCATATCGAGAATCTTCAGGTTGCCGCGTTGCGCTGCAGCGTGCAAAGCCGTGTCACCTTCAGCATCCTGGAGATTAGCATCCGCTTTTCGGGCGAGCAGGCTCTGCACCATGTCTGCTCTCTCGCGCCCAACATAACTCATCAAGACTGTTATGCCATTTGAACCCTGCGCATTCAAATCCAGATTCTGCTGGGCAAGCAAAACGTCCGCCACCTCATCCTGCTTGCTTTGCAGCGCTCGCAGGAGAGCAGTAAACCCGGCTCTATCTTTCTCGTTGGCGCTGGCGCCGCCCTTCAAGAGCGTCTTAACGATTTCGATATCGCCATGGGTAGCCGCCGAAATGAGTGCCGTCGCTCCACTCTCCACGTCCTTCGCATTCGGGTTGATGCCTGCGTTGAGAAAAGCATTGACCGCAACCGGATCGTTGGCCGCTGCGGCCGACAAGAACGACTTCTCGTCGAAGTTGTAGCCGCGCAGTTTCAAAAACTGCTTCGATACATCTGGATTTGGCTTCTCGTTAGTCGATGACGCGCAACCAAAAAGCGTGAATGCGAGGCAGAAAAGAACTATTTGTGTAAATGCTCTTGTTAGAATAAAGCCTTTCATGATCAATCTATGCTTGGTAGTCCTAATTTAGAGAACGGATAAAACGATCCACTAAATCACACTAAGTAACACTAACTTTTTTCGTGTAGTTTCGTGGATCGCTTTGTCTGACCGAAAAAGAGAGCGCTAGATCCTAAAAGACATCATCGGTCGGCTAGTCGATTCCTACGTTCCCTGTCTAATAATTGTTATGCAAATCTCTGGGCTTTTGTCACTTATCTTTTGCACGGTGCAACGACGGCGCGCTTGATTCGCACCGGCTTGCTGGGTTTGTCGCCATCCAGATCACCATGATTAATTGTGTCCGCAACTTCGATTCCTTTTATTACTCTGCCAAATGCAGAGAATTTTCCATCCAGATGATGACCGTCACCAACCAGAATGAAGAAATGAGTGCTGGCACTGTTCGGCTCCTCGGGCCGGGCCATTGAGACGATGCCTCGCTCGTGCTTGATCAAACCCGGTTCGTCCGGCAGCTTGCGAGCCATTTTCTTCGACAGCTCCAGCCCCCACTTTTCGCTGGTAGAAAGATTCCCACCCTGGATCACAAAATCTCTGACAACCCGGCTGAACGTGGTCGTATCCAGCGAGCCGGTGGCGGCCAGATTGAGAAAACTCCGAGCATTCTCCGGCGCAGAGTCAGGTAGCATTTCAATCTCAATCGCGCCCGCTTCAGTTTCAAGCGTCACGCACTGACCGGCCATTTTTTCAACAGATGCACCATCGAACGGCTCTGGCTTGTTGACTAGAACTTCGGCTGGCCGGGCATTGGCTTTTTTGGAGGCTTCAGTTGCCGTGTCAGGTTTGATTGGTTCCTGCGCTGCGGCAAAGGTCGCACAAGACGATGCAACAAGCACCGCAGTCAATAGATTGTTAGGAAGACGGATCATTCTAGAATGCAAACCGATTAGAAAGCGGAACTGCAAAATGGCGCAACATTGAGAGTTCTCAAGCTAGACGACAAGCTAAAGCATATCGGACACGGTTCGGATAGTGTCAAAGCATTCGCGCTGCCGAAAGCCACTGTCCACCGTCGACAACCAGCATCGCCCCATTAATGAAGGTCGCTGCGTCTGAGCAAAGAAACAACGCAGCCGTTTCTATGTCGCTGATGCGACCGAAACGCCCCAGCGGAATATTCTTGCGTAGCTTTTCTTTGATGGGCTCGGGAACCAAACGCGTCATGCCCTCAGTGTCTTCAATAGGTCCCGGAGCAATACCATTGACGCGAATGCCATAGCGGCCCCATTCAACCGCCAGATTCCGCGTGAGCGCATCGACACCCGCCTTCGCCGCCGAAACGTGAAGCTGCATCGGTGTCCCGAGGTAATGGAGCGTGGCGCTGATGTTCAATATCTGACCACGATGTTCTTTGAGTTGGGCAAACGCCGCCCGGCAAACATTGAAGGTGCCTTTGAGATCAATGTCCACGACAGTTCCGAATCCATTCGGCGACAAGGCTTCCGCCGGGGCCAGGAAATTGCCGGCCGCGCCATTCACGACGATATCGATCTTCCCGAAACGCGATGAGGTCGCGAGTACCGCTTCCTCGATTTGTTCGAAGTTGCGCACGTCTGCCACCACCGGAAGGGCCTCGCCCATGTTTGGATTCGACGCCCGCCCATCGTTGATAGCTCTGGCGGCTGGTTCGAGATGCTCCAGCTTCCTACTTACCAAAGCCACCGAAGCGCCGGCTTCCGCGAAGGCACGCGCCACGCCGCCGGTGATACCCGTTCCGCCACCGGTTACAAAAGCGACACGTCCGCGGAGAATTCCGTCCATGAAGATCTTGTCGTTCATAAGTTTTTGCGGCAGATCAATCTCTCAAGATATGCAAATCGGATAAAACGGTACTCGCCTCTATCCACACGAATGCAGGCAGGATGCCGGCGCTCCTATCCACCAGCAATAAAAGGTCGCGACTGGACAATATATATCTGGCCTTTCATATATGCCCACTCAATATCCTGATCGCGGCTGCCAAACACGCGCTTGATCGCAGTCGCGGCGCTTACCAGCCTTCGAATCACGTCGTCCGTTAGGACTACGCGTTCGCCGGTAATCGCAATCTCCTTGACGCCGCCTTTCTCGTCGAAGGTCAAAAGACTATCTTCATCCGAGCGCGTCAACACCTGAACAGCGTTGGCTCGCTGCCGGTAAATAATCTGCTCGGCAACCTTCTTACCTTCCACCACCTTAATACCTAAACCCCGCTTGGCGCTGATGTAGATTGCTCCCTGGTTGTCCTTGTCAAAAGGATCTGCGGTGATCATTACGCCGGAGCTTTCAGAGTTTATGCCTTCCTGAATCAACACGGCCATGAAGATTTTCGAGTGATCGATGACCGCGCGCTCGCGAGCTTCGTAAGCCTCAAAGTTCCACAGCGAAGCCCAGACGGTTTTGACAGCCTCAATAAGTTGTTGCGACTCCCGGACATTTGGAACCGTAGTATAAAGGCCTGCGCCGCTGAACTTCGGCAGGTCTTCCGAATTGGAAGAACTACGAACGAACAGGCCCTTGCCGGCATACTCCTGCCTCACTCGTCGCAGAATCTGCGCCTGCAACCCCTCATCAAATTTCCCTGCCTGGATCCGGCCGCGCAGGCTTGTGAGCTGTGCCCGCCGGTAAACTGGATCGTGCACAAATTTCTGATCGTTCAGGAGCGCGTAGATTGCATCGTCAAGCTTGTTCGCTCTCAGGAATTGATCGTAGTAGTAGAAAGGAACCGTAAAACCATTCGGAACCACAATCCCCGGCAGGCGGGCGTTCATCACTTCACCAAGATTCGCTGATTTGCCCCCATAAGCGATCGCCGATCTTGCCCGCTGCTGCCGGAGACCCAGAAGACGCGTTTCCGAGAGGTCGGAGCGTGGCTTCATCACGTCAAGACGCTGCGCCAGCCTCCGTTCATACTCGCGCAACTGGTTGACGTCAGCGCGCTTTATTGAATAACCATCCCGCTTTGTCTCAAACTCTACCCACCATCCATCATATTGTTTCAACAGCGTCTGGGCGTTTTTGATGTATGCGTTAGGAACCCCCCAACCCTTCGCCAGCAGATTAATGTGGGACAGCGGAGTCGACGGCTTCGAGGTGATTACGCCGGCCACTGGCGGCAACTGAAGCGGCACTTCATCTAGTACAAGTATTTCGTTAAAACCGATTTCGACATGTTCGTCGAGTTTGGGAATGACATGAACTCTGCCGATGCCCCTGGCCAGGTTAAGCGCCTGGTATTCCTGTTCCCTCGCGATATCGCTTTGGGAAACCAGCTGGAGTCCCGCGACGTGTCTGGCTTCTTCCTCCTGGCGGATGGAGTTTGGCTTGAAGGCGACAGCGGTAAAGAAGCTGCCATTAATCAAGTCCGAGGCCAGCTTGATTTGATCGCCGGTAATCAGATCGCCCTCCCATGATTCAAAGGTCCAGCGTTTGATTGGAGTTTGATAAGCAATGGTGCCGAGGATGAAACGGCGATTAGGCTTCAGGTAATTGTTTTCAAAGAATTCGCGGCCGCGTTCGAGCGATAGATACGTTCCATTCACAAAATCCTTGTGGAATGCGTAACGCTTTGTGTTGACGTAATAGATCTTGTTGTTATCTTTGCGATCGATAACGAAGAGCAAGTGTGGCAGGGCATAGGGAGTGTCAGGATCATAGGTTACGGCCAGTGCATCGAATTCAGCGCGTGACTTGATCGCGCTAACAGAGCGTGGCGAGCCGGCCTGTGAAACTGCGCTCGAGACGCTTCCTCCCAGGAACAAGAGCAGAAGTAAGAATAACGAACGGGTATCTCTGAACTTCATCCGGTGAACTCCCCACCTTTGATCGTTGCGAACGAAATAATCTTTCTACTATTCGATCAAGTGCCTGCTCTGGTGCTTCAGCAGTTCCACCAAATCGTCGATGTGACGGCGCTCGGTAAGAAAGCTGTTTATGTTGACTCGCAACACGCGCCGGCCTTTGACGACGGTGGTGGTAATCCAGGCGTCCCCGCTTCGCTCAATTCCCTGCTGCAGCAACTGTTGCCAGCGGTCCTGTTCAGCCTCGCTGCCCAGATCGGGCTTACCGGCCGGCTGGTATTTAAAGCAACACACTGCGGTTTCAACCTCGCCGACCCGTTTGAAGTCGCTTAACCCATCGATGCGGCTGGCCAGATATTCGGTCAGCTCTATTTGATGCTCGATTACTCCCGCATAGCCTGCTCGCCCCATAAATTTCATCGCCATCCAGAGCTTTAACGAATTGAAACGGCGCGTTCCCATTTGACCGTACCGGAAGAAATCAAACTCGACATCGGCGCCGCCTCGATCTTCATTCAAATACTCGGGAGTGATATCAAATGCATCGCGCAAGACCCGGCCGCCGCTACGCACCAATACCGCGCCACAGGCAAACGGCACAAACATCCATTTATGAGGATCGAAAGTGATTGAGTCGGCCAGTTCAATGCCTGCCAGTTTGTTTCTATGCTTCTCCGAAAATGCCAGCGCGCCGCCATATGCAGCATCAACGTGATACCAACAATTGTTTTCGCGGGCTATTGATTCCAGTTCCTGAAGCGGATCAACGACGCCGGTTGAGGTCGCGCCGGCAAGCCCGATTATGCAGCAAGGTGTACAACCGGAATCCCGGTCAGCTCTGATCTGATTTCGCAGCGCATCCGGGCGGATATGAAACGTATCGTCGGTTTCGATTTTCCGCAGACTCGCGCGACCGAGACCGAGAACGTCGATGCTTCTTTCAATTGAGAAATGACACTGCTCCGAGGCGTAAATCGTGAGGTCACCGGGCGCGGATCTCAGCCCGTGTTCGACCGCCGTTTTGTGCGCGCGGTCACGAGCACATTTGAGGGCAATCAGGTTTGCTTCGGTGCCGCCACTGGCGAGCGTGCCAAAGCTCTCCTCGCCATAGCCGATCAACTCGCAAAGCCAGCGAAGCACTCGGGCCTCGATCATTGCCGAGGTTGGGCCATTACGCCAGGCGCCGGCATTCTGATTCAACGATGAAGAAAGCGCATCGGCCCAAACCCCAATCGGCAAGGGTGTTGGATTAAACTGCCCGAAATATCTTGGGCTGGGAACCTGCATCGCGTGTGTAATTACATCACGGCGATACTGGGCCAGAATCTCATCCGAACCAATTCCCTTCTCGGGAAACGGTTCGTCAAAGATCCTCTGCAAACTTTCAGGCGTGGCTGTAGAGGTAACTTTTCTCGAATCGAGACTCGCCGCGTATTCGGCAATGATGGACGTGACTGCTTTGCCAATGCGCTCGTGTTGCTCAGCTAGATCATCAATCATTGATTTTCGCCTAAATAGACCCGGCCGGTGCGGATTCCAAGAATCTCACGCCAAGCACCAAGGAGCAAAGCGGCAGAGCGAATCATGAAAGAAAAACTCGTTAGCGAGCATGCAACTCTCTGTGCGTCCTCTGTAATACAGAAGTCAGATTTCTTGGATTCTGGAGCAAGGTTTGGACTGAGTCCACGATCCACGAAATCACACGAACGAACACGAAATTTCTTGTTGGTGTTATTTCGTGTATTTTCGTGGATCGTTCCTTTCGTTGCCGGTGAAAGCCGCGCTGTGAACTGAGGCTGCACAGAGAAACTAAAGATCAAGACGCGTCGTAAAAACGACCTTTGCGCTCGGCGCAACTTTGCGTGAAACTTCAGGAAATGAACTCAACCAAATCGGCAACCACGGAATTCAGAGCGACGCTGGAAAACGAGGCGCCCAGCTATCGAATTGCCCTAACCGCAAACGACCTCAACAGCTTGTCAAAATACTACGAACTCTTAAATGCCTGGAACTCTCGCTTACATCTGGTGGCTCCTTCTTCGCCGAAAGTGTTTGCTACCAGACACGTTCTGGAATCACTCTTGTTGCTTCAACACCTGCCGGCGGGCGCGCGCGTCGCGGATATCGGTTCCGGCGCGGGACTGCCTATTTTGCCGTGTCTCATCGTGAGGCCCGACATTTATGCCGTTCTGATCGAGGCCTCCAAAAAGAAAGCGATCTTCCTTCGCGAAGCATTGAATGCCACATCAACTTCTGAGCGCGCCACTGTGATTCCAGAACGGTTTGAAAACATTAATCCTCCTGAGGTGGGCTTTCTAACTTCTCGCGCCCTCGACCGCTTCGAGCAGATGCTTCCCCAACTGTTTTCATGGTTACCGGCTGGCACGCTCTTACTTTTCGGCGGCGAAGTACTGGGAAGGAAGATCGCAGAATCCGGCTTTTCTGCTAAGAAGATTCAAATACCGAGCTCCCAACGGCGATTTCTCTACGTCGCAACGAAATAATGTAAATGCCAACCGGCTGTTTGCGGATGTTGATCAGCATAAGCGGCATCGCAAAATGACACTGTACCTTAGATATATAAAGAGCTTTGGACTGGAAACTGAAGGGCTTTCGTGATTTTAGAAGCCTAGTAGAGATTAGTGCCGGCCGACGTCTCGAACTCGGGATGTCGTCAACAACCGCCTGGAGTTGGCTTGGCCCCAAGCCAACTCGTCAGGCATTCAATTCCAAACTTTGACCGCTGCTTCAGCATGAAGTTGACGCTACAACGGCAAAACTGCCGGTCGTTACGATTGATATGTTAGGCAAAATCATATGGTAGGCAAAACAAAACTCGGACTGTCGTTGGCCACGCTGGTCCTTGCGTTGACGATGGTTTCCAACGCGAACGCGGACCCACTCCAAATTGTCGTGCAAAGCGGAGGCTTTCAGCTTTATGGTCTCGGTAGCAATGGAAACGGTACCGGGATTAACGACTTTGATGTTCTGATTGGCGATCCGGGCTCGGCGTCGCACACAGTTGATACATCCGGAGGAAGCTTTACCACAGTCATCAATCCGCTGACTTTCATTCAGTCCTTCACTGGCTTCGGTTCAGAAGGCACCTATCAAATAAACTTCTCCCAATTACTAACTGTGAATGGACAGACTCTGACACTCAATGGGATCGGCGAGCTGACAATCGGCACTTTTCAGGATTCGATTTCCATATTATCCAGCGAGCCGCTTCTTTTCGAGTTTGATACCTTTACAGTTTCGGCTTCCGTCCTGCCGGTAACTATCTTCGGCGGCATTGAGAACGGCGCCTACTACGATTACCTTGCTATTCAGTTTGAAGTCACGCCCAATTGCGCTCCTGAACCCGTCCCTGAACCCGCTACGCTCTTGCTCCTGGGCACCGGCCTAACTGGCCTCGCCGCCAAAGTTCGGAAAAGACGAAAAGCTAAAGCGGCACACGCAAGCTAAAGCTTGAACGCTGAACTGCTTGAATGGCAGAAAAGTTGAGGTTGCAGAAAAGGTGCGACGTTCACTAATGAACGTCGCACCTTTTGCTTTCGAAACCAGGAACCAACCGCAAACCCAGGTGGTTCTGATACGCGGTTATGGGACTACATCAAGGGCAATCAGTTGTTGTCCCGAGATCACGAATTCCGCGGGCGGCAGCTCCATCTCATAAACAGCGGAAAGTACTGTAGGCGTATAGCCGCCCGAATTTCTATCACTATTGAGAGTGGCTACAACAGACGGCGGCAGGTTGGGCATCTCGTTCGTGCCGATTACCGCGCCGGGCGTTATGCGAAAGAGCTTCACGTAAAGTCGATCGCTCTTCTTCACTTTGTTGATGGCTTGAACCAGCTGCCCCAAGTCTTGTGGGACAAAAGCCCGGGCCGCAGAACCTTCCTGAAGTGCGCCGCCATCACCTACAAAGACCAGCAACTGGCCAGGTGTTGCGTCTTCCGGAATCTGCACTGGAATTCTTTGAACGAATTGCTTGCCTGATTCTGTCCTGACGTAGGCTTGAATCTCGATCTTTTCGCCGCGACGCGCTTCAGTCTTGCTTAGTGCAATGCGCTCGAGCGTGCCGGCATACTTAGTATCGGTTGAAGAAATATCCAGTGTCACGCCCTCAATTTGAACATCGTCGAATCCACTGCCAAGGAGAGAGCTGATTGGCCCGGCCACCGAGCCGGCGGCGAGAATTGGTGAGTTCGCGGCCGAGAACCGGCGATCCAATTCTATTGGTTCCTGTCCTTTGACGTTGATGGCACCTTTGATCGTGATTGTCGACTCGCCCAGAGCCCGCTCGCTCGAAGTAATCGTATTGAATACCGTGATATTCAACAGTAACGGCGTTAGGAAAGAATCGTTCGCGATTTCATAGGAATAGGTGTCACTCCGATCCCTGCTCGTGTGCAAGTTGATCTTCACCGGGATCATTTTCGGCGCTTGTCCCAGTTGGCCAAAAACGCCAGTGGCCCGGTCCTGAGAAATCGACCCCATCATCGCGCCGGGCACCGACAACTTGAAAGAATTGTTCATGTTCGAAATCACGGTAACAACTGCGGTCTCGCTCATTGGCATGTCCGCGGCGCCTAAACTCAAAAACGGATGGCCAAATGCGTAGATCTGATTGCCATCACGCAAAGTTACGGTGCCGGAAGCGGCGATTGAATAGTCGCCACGAACCAACTGAACGCTGACGGATGTCCCGGGTGTTAGTGTTTTTTCCGTCGCCTTGGCCAGGGGTGTAATAGCTGCCGAACCTCCCGCACCAGAAACCGGCAGCAGACCGTTAGCCGCCAACTGAGGCGCAAACATGGCGAGTGATTCCTGGGAGATTCCTCCGAAGACAACCGGCGTTGCTATCGGCGTCATCTGCTGCCCCATGAGAGGCAGGAGCGGCGAACCCTCAGATACGCGCGCAATAAGAGCGGTTGAACTCACCGCAGGCTTCGGCAAGGTCGGTTTCCATTCCGTCGATGCCAACTTCGCAAATGAGACAACTCGCGGGTGTTCAGGTAACCGCGTTTCATTGGACCCCTTCTCAAAGATGTCAATCATCTGCTTGATCGGGGTAATACCTGCAATTGGTTCTTTGGAAAACGGAAAACTAAAGGCAATCGCGCCGACCAACTTGTTGTCGATGTACACCGGCGACCCTGACATGCCGGCAAACACCCCGGTTTTCTCAACGTTTGCTCCACTCAGGCGGGCGATAATTGCTGACTGACGAGGGCCGGGAAAACCTGGCAAAACGCCAAGAATCTCCACGCCAAACTCCTGCGGCTCTGTTCCTGAGAAAACCGTCCGCGAAGTTCCCTTCATCCCCGGACGCAGGTCTTCAAGTGCAAAAAGAAGAGAATCCCTTGCGTTCGTATCAGCCACCTGCTTTTGAGCGTTGACCAGCCCGTTGAGCGCCAGGATGAGAATCGCAAGTAAGGAGAATTTGGCGGATAGCTTCATTAAGAATTACCTCAGGATATTTAGCTGCCGACTGTCTGCCTGACAATCAATGGGACTATAGCTTTGGTGCCGAAGCGGGTCAAGGTGCTCATATTATGTTTGAAATCAGCCAGGGAGTCGCTCCCCAGCTGTCGCTCTTCAGCAAACCACGGTTCTTAGACGCTTCCACTGGGAAAAACGTTCCTCTTGCTCCGAACTTTAATCGCATGCTAAGTTGCGCGCGAATTCGCTCAGGGTTTTGACCGTTCTCTGACATTCCGGGATTTCTTCAATGGATTCAATCGCGGGTTTCATTCTTGTCGGCGGAGAATCTCGCCGAATGGGCACTGCCAAGTCGGGACTGATGCTCAATGATCAGAGTTTCGTCGACCGGATCGCCGGGGAAGTTTCCGGGGTCACTCCTTTGGTGGCTGTCGTAGGCAGTAACTCCGCCGCGCTTCAACTGAAACATTCGAGCAAACTGACCGTTGTCTCTGATATTTATCCCCATTGGGGAGCCCTGGGCGGCGTGCACGCAGCCCTGGCCACCGCGCAACGCAACGCAGAGTGGGCCTTAATTGTCGCTTGCGATTTTCCCTTCGTCACAAAAGAGCTTTTTGTTCGACTGGCAGATGTCCGGGAGGGCTATGACGCAGTTGCCCCCATCCAGAGCGATTCGATTCCTCAGCCCCTTTGCGCGCTCTACCGGGTGGCGCCTTGCCTCAACCGGGCCGAAGATTTGATCAAATCTGGCGAGCGAAAGCCGATCGCTCTGCTACAATCCGTGCGCACACGCTGGGTATTGTTTAATGAGCTTGCGGATTTGAAACACGCAAGTAGTTTATTTGATAACATTAACACACCGCAGGATTATGCTCGGATAGCACGAGAAAGGAGTTAGCCCCCAGGATGTTTCGATGAGCTGGTTTGAAAACGGAGCGGGATTGTTTCCCTCCGTGACGTCTCATCATCCTGAATCTCTTATCTCATGGCCCATCGACGACGATTAGGCAAGAAGCTGTTTAAGGCACTCCTACCGATCTTACTCATTGTGGTAGTTACAGCTGTGGTTGCATTAGCTGCCATTGTTTATGGAATTACCCGCCCGCCGCGTCAGTCATACCTCGTTACACCCGAATCGTTTTCTCAAATAAGTGGCTCGGCGCTGAAAGTAACTGATGAAACGTGGCGAAATCGCGATGGCAGTACGGCTCGGGGATGGTTGTTGAAAGGCGCTGAAGGGGCGCCGGCGGTTGTCTTCTTGCATCAATACGGCGCCGACCGCTCATGGCTTTTCAATCTGGGTATCAAGCTAAACGAAACCAGCAACTTTACGATCTTATGGCCCGATCTCAGGGGGCACGGTATGACGCCGCCGGTTGAAGCTACCGGCTTCGGCAGCCGCGAGGCAGATGATCTGCTCGCTGCTTTAGCTTTCCTCCGTTCATTGAAGGGCTTTAGCCAGAGCTCATTAGTTGGAGACAACGTAGGCGCTTATGGAGTAGAGCTGGGTGCCTATACCGCTCTGCGCGCGGCCAGTCAGGACCCGAGCATTAGGGTTCTGGTTTTGGATTCTATTCCCCGGGATCCGGATGAGTTGGTGAATGCGTCGGTAATTGGCGACGTAGGCGTTAACAATAGCGTACTTCTGGGTCTCGCCCGCATTGCCACACATGCTTACTTCCTGGGTGAATTTGAAAACAAGCCTTCGTGCGAGCTGGCAAAAACTCTTAAGGCTCAGCGAATCCTATTGCTGGCCGGCACGGAAACTACTCCTTTTCGCGAGTCAACGACCTTGCTCGCAAAGTGTTTTACGAATCCGGCCAACCTGGAAGCAAAAACCGATTTGCCTCTAACGGGGTTTACGCTTTCCTCGGCCACAGGCGAACAGGGAGAAGCCTACGATCGTCCCGTAATAGATTTTTTCACCAAGAACCTGCAGTGATCGGAAAGATACCGAAGCTCCTGCACAGATCTCGGAATGTTCCACTTGATAACAGCCCCCTGCTTTTCTGAATACAGCCTTCTGAACAACTGACTATGAAGCTACGTACCGCAGTGATCGGCGTGGGCCACCTCGGCCGTCAACACGCGCGCATCCATTCAAACCTCGCGGACGAAGGGGTAGCTAAGTTTGTTTCTGTTTGCGACCTGGATGAGCGAACCGCCAGCGAGATTGCATCTGAAAAGAAAGTAGAGTGGACCACCGACTGGCGCCAACTGATCGGCAAGGTGGAAGCGGTCAGCCTGGCGGTCCCAACCCTGTCACACTGCGAGATTGCCTGTGGGCTGCTGGAAGCAGGGATACATGTGCTGGTTGAAAAACCAATTGCGGGCACACTCGCCGAAGCCGACCAAATGGTCGCTGCGGCGGCGAAAGGCGGGGGTCTTTTGCAGGTGGGACATTTAGAACGTTTCAATCCAGCGCTCGTGGCGCTACGGCCATACGTGCGAAACCCAGTCTATTTTGAGATTCATCGCGTGGGCGAGTTTACGGCGCGATCGCTGGATATAGACGTGGTGCTTGACCTGATGATCCATGATCTCGACGTCGTGCAATGGTTGGTGGGAGAGAACGTCGAAGTGACTGGACTGCATGCGGTGGGTATTCCAATCCTTACCGAGAAGGTTGATGCCGCAAACGCGCGTCTCGAGTTCGCCTCAGGAGCGGTGGCAAACATTACGGCCTCGCGAGTGGGCACCGAGAAGATCAGGAAGATGCGGTTTTTTCAGCCGCATGATTATGTGGCCGTCGATTACACCACGCACCGCGCAACAATCAGCAGTCTGGCGCCACCAAGCACCGGCGGTGCGTGGCCTGGCGTGCACACGAAGAATTTGGACATCATTAATATAGAGCCGCTTCGTGCTGAGATTCTTTCGTTCCTAACAGCAGCGGGCGCTGGACAGCCTTCACCCATCTCTGGATTGGAGGGCAGGAACGCTTTGGCTCTGGCGCTGCGCACCTTGCAACGAATCGAAGAACACGCTGCAAAGGTTGGGGTAGGCGCTGTTGGCGAGAGTTCGAAGTAGCTAACGAGCGGGGGCAAGCCCGCCTTCCTGACCTCGAGCTTTGCTTGCGAGGTGAATATCGTCTTGAAAGCCTTTCGATCCAAGATCACCCCTCAACTGTATTGAGCTCGAGGTCAGGAAGGCGGGCTTCCCCCCGCTTTTCTCTTTCGGATTCCTTTTGAGTTATGACATCACCGGTCACTGTCATCTCCTCCTTTCTAGCCGAGCGCATCGCTGCAGCCGACTTCCCTTCCGCTGTCTACCTGGTAGCTGAGCAAGGCAAAGTCATGTTTGCCGACGCCCTGGGTAATGCAGTTGTTGAACCCGAGAAAATTCCCGCAGCGCTCGACACGATCTATGATCTTGCCTCGCTGACGAAGCCGTTAGTTACCGGATTACTCTGTGCACGTCGGATTGAAATTGGCGAGGTCACACTGGATAGCTCAGTTTCACATTATCTGCCTGAGTTTGATCGAACAGACAAACAATCAATCACCGTGCGCCATTTACTAACGCATAGTTCCGGGCTTCCGGCCTGGCGCCCGCTTTACATTCTTGCTAAGGGCGATCGCGAGCGAACTCTCGCTGAAATCGCCAATCTCGAATTGGAATACAAACCCGGAACGCGCGTCGTCTATAGCGACATGGGATTTATTACCCTCGGGTACTTGCTCGAGCGGCTAACACAAAATCCAATATCGAACCTGGCAAACGACGAACTCTTTGAGGCGTTGCAGTTACACCGCACATTTTTCAACCCTGAGCGTTCCGTGCAAACCGGAATTGCAGCCTGCGAAATGGGTAATGCCTATGAACGCGGCACTTGCCATGACTCCGTGCCTGAGACAGACTTTAAAGAATATGAAAACTGGCGCCAGCGTTTGATCTGGGGCGAAGTGCACGACGGAAATGCGTTTTTTCTGGGAGGTGTGTCTGGTCACGCCGGCCTGTTCTCGACCGCGTTCGAAACTCTCTCGCTGGCCCATCAGTTCCTCGCTGGTCAAAGCCGGTTGCTCAACGCCCAAACCTGCGAGCTTTTTTCGCAGAACATGACTGAAGGATTAGAAGAAGCGCGGACTATCGCATGGCAGTTGGCCGCAACGAGGGATTCAGCAGCGGGCCCGGACTTACCGCCCGACAGCTTCGGCCATAGTGGCTTCACCGGCACGAGTTGTTGGATAGATCCAAACCAGCAGCGAGTCTTTATCCTCCTGACAAATCGAACCCACGCGCGTCAGTTGCCATTCGTAAACATCAACAGTGTGAGGCGCCGGTTTCATTCGCTCGCTGTCGCCGCGCTTAAGTAACGCAAACTGTTAGTCTGCGAAGGCGTGTGGAGGCTGCCGGCCTGAGTGATAACTACCAGTCGCAAACTAACAGTTTGCTTTACTTTTAGCTTTTCGCTCGAGGTGTGTCTTTGGGAAGGATGGTGAAGTAAGTCAGCCCGAGAAAAACTCGGTCGCCAATCCGAAGGCTCATGGCCATAGTTTCCGGCTTCGGTCTGGTGGCGATGATTGGCTTCGCGGTCTGACGTTCGGGAGTTTCCGTAGTCAGATAGAAAGGTGTATCGCCCGCGTCGCAGGCTCCGCTCCCGTTTGGATCAACTCTGATGCGCAGCCGTTCATAAGCACCGACAAAGCTGGTCTCCTCAACCACGCCGCTAAAAACGCAGCCCTGGCCGCCTGGAAGTTCCTGCGTTCTGCTTAACGAAACATCTTCAGGCCGGAAAATTAGTTTAACAGGCTGACCTTCACTGAATCGCTGCGAGTCTATGCGGGCAGGAATCTGAGCGGAGCCAACCTCCACATAATCTTTCCGGATCACACCCTCAAAAATGTTGGCGGCGCCGAGGAAGGTCGCTACATACTCGGTGGCCGGCTTATTGTAAACCTCACTTGGAGTACCGATTTGTTCGATATGACCGACGTTGATAACTGCGATGCGATCGCCCAACTCCAACGCTTCTTCCTGATCGTGAGTAATGAAAATGGCCGGGACGTTGACCTTCTTGAGTAGCGCGCGTATCTCGCGTCTCAGATGGCCGCGAGTCTGCGCATCAAGCGCGCCGAAGGGTTCATCGAAAAGCAATACCTCCGGGTCGTAGGCGAGCGTACGAGCGATTGCTACACGCTGTTGCTGTCCTCCCGAAAGCTGTGAAGGATACTTCCTGCGATGTTCTTCCAGTTGGACCAGGGAAAGAAGTTCATTGACCTTTTCTTTGATCTCCTTGCGCCGGCGCTTCCTGATCTTCAAGCCGTAGCCAATGTTTTTCTCCACAGTCATCTTGGGAAAAAGAGCATAGGCTTGAAAAATTACTCCTACCCCGCGCTCGCGCGCCGGCAGCTCCGTAACGTCCTTGCCGTGAAGCATGATTTTTCCGGTGTAAGGCTGCTCAAGCCCGGCAATCAATCGCAGGATCGTCGTCTTCCCGCTGCCCGAGGCTCCCAGCAAGACCAGCGCTTCGCCCTCGGCAACATCAAACGAGATGTTTTGGAGCACACTCGTTTTGCCAAAGAACTTGCTTACGCCTACGACGCTGGCCGCCGGCTGTGCCGCTCTGTCCTTTGAAACAGGATTCACCTTGTTTTCCATAACTCTGGCTACTTGAGCCATAACCAGTCACCTCAACAAAAACCGCAAAGACGCCAAGATCGCAAAGTAGGGCTCCTTTAATCTACGAACACGAATCTCCCTCCCGACTTCTCCCTTTTTTCTTGTCGTTCTTGGCGCGTTGGCGGCTAATTCAATCGACGTCAAGCCAATCCCGCGCAAAAAACAGCACGCTGAAAATCAGAAATGAAAAGAGCGCCAGCACGATCGCAATCGCGTTCGCAGCTTCGATCTGGCCTTCATTGAACTTCGCGAAAATGTAAAGCGGCGCCGTTTGCGTTCGCCCCGCCAGATTCCCCGATACCAGGATCGTAGATCCAAACTCCCCGACGGCCCGGGCAAAGGTTAACAGCGCGCCGGAAACAATTGCCCCTCGTAATGAAGGTAACGTTACGTGCCAGAACGTTTGCACGCGCGTGGCGCCGATAGTAGCCGACGCTTCCTCTAGCGAGCGGCTCATCGTGTCAAACACCGGCTTGATTACCCCAAATGCAAGGGGAAACGTAACGAAGACATTTGCCAGGATAATAGCCCCGGCCGTGAACATGATCTCAATCCCATGGGGCCTCAATAATCGACCCAGCATGCCGTAGGGTCCCCATAAGAGCAGCAGCGAAAAGCCGGCCACGGCTGTCGGAATGGCTGTCGGGAGCGAGATAGTGACGATTAGAGCATTGCGTCCCCAAAAGTTGTAACGCGAAAGTACGTAGGACGCGAATAATCCAAAGACAACATTGAAAACTGTGGCCCAAAAGCTGGTCACCATCGAGAGCTTGAGCGCGAACACAGCTTCAGGCGCCGTCAGGGCGGCCATGAAACTAGTTAGCCCCTGACTGGTTCCGAAAATGAATATCGACGCCAGCGGCAGGAACACCAGCGGCAGCATCATGAACACCAGCATGCCGATGCTCAAAGGCCGCGCCACGTCAAATCCGCGCACATGACGCATTGTGGGAATGAGTGAACTCATTAGTTCATTTCCGATTGCCGATTTGCAATTGCCAATTCACAACGTGATTGCGAGTCGGCGTTGTGAGCTTCAAACGATCCTGACCTACCAATCGGCAATTGGCAACGCTACTTTCGCTGTACCTGGTTCTTGAAGATTCCTTCAATCACTTCCGGATAGGCTTTGCCCCAGCCGCCAAAGTAGTCGATGGTAAACGGCATCTCTATTTGAGCCAGCTCCTTGTTTTCCTTATTCAAGTCTTCATTGGAAATTGAACGGAAGTGATATTTCACGAAAGCTCGCTGCGCTTCCTCCGTCGAGAGATACTGAATAAACGCCTCAACTGCCGGCCGCTTACCCGCGGAGACGTTGCGGTCTACCACCACCACCGGATGCTCGCTAAAGATAGTCGCCTGAGGAATCACCATGTCCACCGGCGTTTTCTTGCTTTCCTTCATCAACAAGCCTTCAAGCTCATAAGTAATCAGTGCATCACCGAAGCCGGTCTCAAATTGTGTGCGGGCCTCGCGGGCCGAGCCCGGAGTTGAGATTACGTTTTTCCAAACAGCTCTCAGTGTCTGCAGGGCGCGAGCTTGATCGGGCTCGCCGGATTGTTTTTCCGACTTCACAAGTTCTGATCCATAGATGGCGAGCACTGACCACTGGGCCCCGCCCGAGCTGACTGGATCGGGATGAATCAACTTCAGTCCGGGCTTGGCGAGATCCGGAAAATCGTGAATGCCCTTGGGATTACCCTGACGCACCAGGATAACGAAGGGTGTTTTGTTAATGATTCCTTTGTTTGGGAGGGCATGCCAATCAGAGGTTACAAAGCCGCCCTGCTTGAGCCGATCGGCATCTCGTTCGATAGAAAGGATTGCTATGTCCGCTTTGACTCCCTGGAGAATCTGGTTGGTAATAGTCTCTGAGCCCGCGAAGGAAGAGGTGAAATTAACCTCGGTGCCGTGTTCACTTTTCCATTTCGCTGCGAAGGCGGGGTAGATGCCCTTCTCGAGAGACTCCTTCATAATCGAGAAGCCATACACCGTCAGATTGATACCACCACCGCTTTCAGAAGCCGGTTTGGGCAAACAACCGCCAGAGAGCAAAGCAAGACCTAAGAGGACGAGTCCCACCGCTACGGCCATTATGAATGTACGTTTCCTCATAAGGCACAAAGCCTTCCTTTTCGTCGAAACCTCAAGCCGTCACGACGGGGCTGCACTTGCGGGGGTTATTGGTCTATACCATACCTTCGCCTGCTGTGGAAAGATCAAAGAGAGTCGGCATATCATGCAGGCCGATCATCTCATTTCAACGGGTGGAGAATTTAACAAAAGATGTCCAGTAGGCAAGGGTTGCTGGTTCTTTGCTCGGTACTTATCGCAGTTGGTTGCCAGACTCAGTCGTCTCCGAAAGGTCAGCCGGAACGGTCCGAATTAGTGGTAGCGGCGGCTGCAAACCTTACCGACGCGTTTGCAGAGATTGGCCCACGGTTTACCAGCAAGACTGGAATCCGTGTGGTCTTCAGCTTCGGAGCGACCGCCGATCTGGCCAGGCAGATAGAAAATGGCGCGCCTTTCGATGTATTCGCATCGGCTGACACCGAGCACATTGATCTGCTTGAAAGAAGAGGCCGAATTACATCGGGAACCCGCGCACTTTACGCGCGCGGCCGACTGGTAATGTGGCTACCGCCCGGCAGCCCTCTAAAGGCCACGCAAATTGGCGACATAACTGCGAAGGAGTTTGAGCGGGTGGCTATCGCAAAGCCTGATATTGCCCCTTACGGACAGGCAACAGTTGATAGTCTGCGTTCGCTGGGCATTTGGAATCAAATCGAGTCCAGGGTCATCTATGGTCAGAATGTTTCTCAAACGAAGCAATACGCGGCGACTGGCAATGCGGAGGTTGCGTTTATTCCCCTGGCGCTCGTTAAGCCGGGCGAAGGCGCCTACATTGAAGTTAACGAAGAATCACACAAACCTATTAATCAGGCGTTGGGAATAGTGAAGGACTCACCGAAGCAAGCTGCAGCCCGGCTCTTTGTTGACTTCCTGCTTGGGGCGGAAGGACAGGACATTCTGCTACGGAAGGGATACAGCAAGCCGCAAGTTGAAAGGTGAAAGGATAGCAATGAACAAACGATACGAGTTTTCAATAGGAGAGAAAGTGCGTATCAAAGTGGGACCCTTCCAAAACTTTAAAGCAGAAGTGGTCGCAATCAACCCAAAAAAGGCACTCCTGAAAGTTAAGGTTGACATATTCGGTAGGACTCAACCACTTGAACTGAGCTGCCTGGATGTTGAGAAGATTAATTGAAAATACTCACACTACCCGCCAACTAGGGGAAAGCCGTCAACCGTGTTATCTTCCAACGCGGTTTTTACCCAGTTTAATGCTTAAAAATTAATTCTGGAATTAGTGCGCTGGCTATGTACGGAAGCGCACATAGCTGGTATTCTGCTCCCGAATATTTCGGCCCCCAAGGCCAGAGACGACTTATCCTCGTTCTTTCGTCTGTCTTTATTCATCAGACCTGTCCCGGCGGTAACTATTGCTCTAACCAGATCCGAATGAGAAGTCTATGAAAATTCTACTTTACAACCCTGACAATGGGGTGACTCGTAACTTCATGCCTCACCTCTGGATGTTTCTCCTTCAGGCGATCACTCCACCCGGCCACGAAGTATTATTAATCGACGGCAACGCGCGGCCGATGAACGAAAAAGAACTGGTGGACTACGTGCGCGCGCAGGGGATCGGTCTGGTGGGAATCGGCGCCATGACCCGCATGGCTGCTCGAGCTTACCGCATGGCCGACGCGGTTCGAGCGGCGGGAGTGCCGGTGGTAATGGGTGGGCCACACGTGACCGAAGTGCCTGACGAACCCCTTGGTCGAGATGGTGGACCGCGCCACGCCGATGCAATTGCGCTCGGCGAGGCAGATGAGACCTGGCCACGGATTGTGGAAGACGCAGCGAATGGATGTCTCAAGGAAATCTATGCGCCGCTTGATGAGAGTGGGAAAGAACGCAAGCCAAGTCTGCAGCCTTATCCCTCGATTCCGTGGGATGAAATGGACCTGGAACAATTCAACATGGTTCCCAAGATGGCGCGATCGTTTTTGGAAAAACAAGGCTCCGGGTGGGGCTCGATCCATGTGGTGCCGATTGAATCAGGCCGCGGCTGTCCTTACGGTTGCGAGTTTTGCACGGTCACAGGATTCTTTGGCGACTCGATTCGGTTTCGTTCAAATGAAAGCGTCGTAAACGAACTACTCAGACTGAAGAAACACGCCCGCGCAAATCGCAGCCAGGTGATTGTATTCTTCATAGACGACAACTTTGCCATCAACATCAAACGCACAAAATCGCTCCTGCGGGACATCATTGCCGCCAAGGCACAGGTTCCCTGGATCGCCCAGATCAGCGCTAATCTTTTGCGCGATGAGGAACTGGTCGACCTGATTGCCGCCTCCGATGGGAAGTGGATTTTCATAGGCATGGAGTCGATCGACACCGCGAATCTGGCAGACGTGAACAAGAGCTTCAACAAGCCCGCTGAATATGCCACGGTGCTGAATCGTCTGGCCAAACGAAACATCTATGCGATTACGTCTTTCATTATCGGCCTGGACAATGACACACCGGGCGTCGCCGCCCGGACGCTTGAGCAAATAGAAAGCTGGCCGCCGGGATTACCGGTGTTCGGCCAACTCACACCTTTCCCGGCAACCCCTCTCTTCGATCGCTTAGTGTCCGCCGGGCGGTTGACGCGACCGAAGCACTGGCTGGAGTTTGCGCCCTACCAGATGGCCCACGAGCCACTAAAAATGACAATTCCTCAGACGCAGATAGAATTGGACCAGGCATGGGCCAGGTCATATAGTCCTGAGAGAAATCTGCAGGTGATTAACGAGCTCAACGATCATCCAATCAATTATCGGGTGATTCACTTCATTATGCGGTTGTTCTTCCGGGGCATCTACTTCCCCCAGATGAACAAGCGGGCCTGGTTGAAGGTGATTTTTCAAAACCGGCGCTCGATCTTCAGCCTTTCCAGGGAAGCTATCAGCGCGATACGATCTTCCAAAAAGAAAAAGAAGCGCATTGGCGGCGAGCCGGCCACCGTGATGAACGAAAGAAGGGCCGCTTAAGCCGACAGGGCCTTTAGTACACGAGTCCCTCAGCGTGAGTGAGTTGGATTCTCACCTGTGTCGTGTCTCTTCAATTGCCCTTACAGTCTTTTTCGCGCGGTTTCGTGTGAGTTGGTGGATCGACTGTTTTTCCGCCTTGGAAGGCGATTCACGAACTCACACGAAGAATCACGAAACTCAAACTACCTCAGCCTCGAACCCAAAATGAACCGCATCTCCACTAAGCGACTCCTTCTGCTTAGCACCTCCAAACTGTACGGTCGCGAGTATCTCGATCACGCTGAGGGTGAGATCCGCGATTTTCTAGGTAGTATTGAGCGCGTTCTGTTTGTTCCTTTCGCGATCGCCGATCGCGTTGGTTATGCTGCGAAAACGCGTGAGCGGTTCGCCGCCATGGGATCCGCTCTGGAGTCTCTTCATCAGGCCTGCGACGATCGGCGAGCTATCAGTGATGCAAAGGCGATCTTCATTGGTGGGGGAAATACCTTCAGGTTACTGAAGGCTCTATACGAGTTAGATCTTCTACCTCTAATTCGAGCCCGGGTTGAAGACGGGATGCCTTACATCGGATCGAGCGCCGGCTCGAACGTTGCGGGTCCCACAATCAGGACCACCAACGACATGCCCATAGTCGAACCGCCGTCTTTCGACGCACTCGGTCTCGTACCGTTTCAGATTAATCCGCATTACCTCGATCCTGATCCAGGCTCGACCCACATGGGCGAAACTCGAGAAGAAAGAATTCTTCAATATCTGGAAGAGAATGAAACGCCAGTGGTTGGACTGCGTGAAGGAGCAATGCTACGAATTGATAACGGGACCACCGAACTAAAGGGATCCGCCGGCGCCCGTATCTTCCGCAAAGGCCAGCCGCCAGTTGAAATCTTGCCTGGTTCAAAACTCGACGACTTGCTGATTGGCCCCTAAGTATGATCCGTTTACTTGTAGATGTAGTACTATGAGCCCGCGGAACAGCCCCCAAGACTAATCCGCCAAGGGTTTCCAAGTAATGCGTCATTTCGTCGCGCGAAGCATCATCGCCATCCTGCTCGCGCTCCAACTTTCAGGTTTGTCCGTCGTCTTCAGCCAGGGGGAAGTTCGCCAGCGACGTTCTCAAACACAATCAGAGCCGGTCAGAACTCCGGCGCCGCCGGCGGAAGAATGGAAGGTGCCAGCTCAAGGCGAAATAGTCTCAATCGACCAATCCAGCCCTGCCTCTGACTCTAAACAAGAACCTACTATTCGCGTCGCGCTTGCAACTGATGTGCGGTCAGCAACAATCTCGACCACCGGACATTTGATGAACGCTACGGACGTGGCAACGCTGGTACCGATGGACGTCATACGCGTACGCCTGGAGCCTCGCTTACTCTCGCCACTTTCCGCTGTTTCATCATCTCTACTTGCCGGTGGCGAGGCGTCGTTTAGGTTACGGATCGTAGGACTGGCTTCCCGCGCCGAAGCCGAAGAAAGATCTAAAGACGTGCGCGACATTATCGGCGAAGCTGCGCAAGTGGCTTATGACACCGGCGCACAAACATGGACGCTGCTCGTGGGCGTGGGACGTCCGCGAATTGAGGCGGATGAACTGCGCGCGCGCCTTGAGGATGCCGGCTTCGATGTCACGGTTGTTCCCGCAGTTGTTCAAATGCCTGGCCCATCTTCTTTGGCGGTTCCGTCTGGTCCGCTCGCGAGTAACCAGGGCTCGCAACGTCCCACCCCGTCCTCAAATTCAGTCGTCACGAATAGTGTGCGTCCTGTTTCCCGGTTCAGTTCTCCGTCGCGTGAAGTAGTGGCGTTTGCTGCGAACGCCGGCAGGCTTTTTAGTTCGAGTGCTCCGGTTACCTTTGCTTCAGACGATGAAAAAGCGCCAGTGCGTTTTAATGATCGACCATATCGCGGCCGCATTGAAGTCTTCGCTAATACACGAGGCGCGCTGACTGTTGTTAATGTTCTTGGACTTGAGGACTACGTCAAAGGCGTGGTGCCCAACGAGCTATCAGCCGGTGGTTTTCCACAACTGGAAGCACATAAGGCGCAGGCGATTGCAGCGCGGACTTATGCCTTGCGTAACCGGGGCCAGTTTAGTTCGCAGGGCTACGACCTGCTACCAACCACGCGCAGTCAGGTTTATCGCGGCCTTACCTCAGAAAACTCCCTTTCGTCGCGCGCGGTGGATGAGACTCGCGGGCTAATCGCTACCTATCAAGGCGAACCGATAAATGCGCTCTACACCTCGACCTGCGGCGGCCGCACTGAAGATTCTGAGAACATCTTCAACGACGCTGTTCCTTACTTGAAAGGGCGTGAGTGTGCAGCTGAAGGCCGCGCGGCGCTCGTTCCTTTCATCATCAAGACCACGCGCGAGCCTGCCGAACTTAAAGAAGAAGAAAATGTTCCTGTAGCCCGTGACGTCGCTCTTCTAAGTCTTCAGAATTTTGGTTCGTTGCGGCCGAAACTTAGCGACTCATGGGCGGCTGCAGAAGCCCCGGTCTCGGAAGTTCGCAGTTGGCTCGCTTCGGTTGCTCGACTGACCAACCAGGCAGCACCGATTGTCACTGAGGAGGTTAACCGGCCGCCGGCGTTTGCAACGGCGCTGAGTACCGCCGTCTTTGGTGAAAGCCGGGCCAGCACACTCCTGAACGATGCTGACGTCGAATACCTTTTGGCGATCCGCGATGCCGGCGACGTACCCGCAGCCAATCGCGCTGATGTGGCGATGCTTATTCGTGACGGTTATCTGCCGGTATTGCCAGATGTAACTCTGCGTCCTCGGGAGCCATTGTCACGCGCGCGCGCATTGCATTCGATTGCGCGCCTGCTGGAAGCTCGTAGCCTGTTACAACTTCAGAAAGGAATCGCACGGCCAACCTCCGAAGGCAACCTGATCCTGCGAAATGTTAAGGGGAAGGACGTGCCGGTAAAGATTAGCGACGACGTTTTCTTATTTCGCCAGATTGGTGAAAGTCTCTACCCGGTGCGCTCGGTGGCTCTGGTTGGTGGCGAGCCGGTGGTATTTCATGTGAATGCGGCAGGCCAGGTCGACTATCTCGAAGTGAAACCTGCGCCGAACGGCGCGGCCGCAGACCGCTTCTCTCCGTTTACAAACTGGACTTCGGAATTATCTCTCGGTCAGGCGCAGGCGCGATTAGGCCGCTATGCAGCGGGCATTGGACCGCTGATTGACTTGCGTGTTGTCTCTCGTGGTCGGTCCCGAAGGGCTACCGATCTTGAACTGGTCGGGTCGAATGGAACCGCACACGTTCGCGGCGGACGAATTCGGTCGGCGCTCGGGTTGCGGGAACAGCTTTTTGTTATCGAGCGCCACTATGACGACGATGGACGGGTTACCGGCTTCGCTTTCCTCGGGCGGGGCTGGGGACATGGGGTGGGGATGTGCCAGGTCGGGGCCTACGGTCTAGCGCGCCAGGGGTTTACTTACGAACAGATCTTGAAGGCGTATTACACGGGTATTGAGCTAACGCGGCTCTATTAACGGATGCAAGAATTTCGGCATCCGTGAACCTATACCATTCTCTCCTCTAATGGTGTTAGTGCTCGTTCTGTGTGATAAATTCGCAAGGTAAAGCCGCTTTTGAGCCAAAGGATTTTATATGGCCTCAAGGATTGAACCACTCTTAACAGTCGCCGACCTGGACGCCCTTCCTGACGACGATGGAAACCGCTATGAGCTCATCGCTGGAGAACTGTTCGTGTCTCGCGCTCCCGGTATTCCCCATCAACGTGTCCTTCAAAATCTTCAAGTAGAATTAGCTCTCTATCTCAAAGAGCATCCAGTCGGCATAGTTGTTCCGGGTGCGGGGGCGATCTTAAGTGATCATGACGCTGTGATCCCCGACATCGCTTTTGTTCGCCATGAACGATGGGATCAAGTTGTCACTGACCAGAAATTTACTGGAGCTGTAGACCTGGTTATCGAAGTCCTGTCGCCCGGTGCGGTAAATCGACGGCGCGACCTCAGCGCCAAGCGCGGGCTTTACGAGAAATACGGCGTGGCGGAATATTGGATTGTCGACACCGAAAATCTTTCCGTCTTAATCTTTCGTTTAGACGGACCAACGCTCAATGAAATCGCTACGTTAACCGGCGACGATGAACTGACTTCGCCGATCCTTCCCGCCTTTCATCTGAAGGTCAACACTATCTTCAATCTTTAGCTCAAAGTCAGGCACCGAAGACGATGACAAACCTTCTTTGGTTGAGCGATGCGCTTTTCTCGTAACCAAATAATTGGAGCCCTCCTCCTGTTAGCACTTATCTGGGGGGTACTTCTCTACCGCATGTTATTCTCTCGCGCGTGAGCGCAGCCAGAACCCTTAATTCCGTCATCGCCATCGTCGGTCCTACAGCCTCCGGCAAAAGCGCGCTGGGCATCGACGTCGCGCTGCATTTGGGCGGCGAGATCATCAACTGCGACTCGGTTCAAGTTTACCAGGGCATTCAGATTGCCACCGCGAAGGTCCCTCTGGCAGAACGCCAGGGCGTCCCCCATCACCTGATTGATTTTGTGCCTCCGGAAATAAACTATACTGCGGGTGAGTGGGCGCGCGAGGCGGTCGCAAAGATCGAGGATATTGAGGGCCGGGGTTTGGTGCCGATACTTGTTGGTGGAACAGGACTCTATCTTCGCGCCTGGCGTAATCCTTTTTTTCCCAGTCCTCAAACAGACGATTACATCCGCCGGCGAATTAACAACATCCGCGAGCGGCGCGGACCCGAGCATCTTCATCGTGTTCTCGAGCGGCTGGATCCCCAAAGTGCGGCCGAACTCTACGCACGGGACTGGCCTCGCGTGCAACGCGCTATTGAGGTTCGTTTGCAAACCGGCCGCCCGATGTCGCAGCAGAAAAGTGACCGTCCCGAACCACACGAGAGCACCAAACGCCTTCGACTGCTCGTCTTGAATCCACCCCGCGACGAGCTATACCGGCGAATAAATGAACGGACCGAAAAGCACTTTGCCGCCGGGCTGGTGGAAGAGGTTGAAGCGCTGCTGAACCAGGGAGTGTCCCCTAATTCAAATGCACTGGGAGCCCATGGTTACCGGCGTGTGGTTGAATATATTGAGGAAAAACGGGATCTGCCGAGTGCCATCGAACAGACAAAACAGGATGTGCGGAATTACGCGAAACGGCAGTTAACCTGGTTTCGCCGCGAATCGGGGGCAGAATGGTTTGAAGGCTTTGGGGAAGATCCGGAAGTAAGGAACGCGGTTCTGGAGACCCTTCAAGGCACTATTCAGCTAATTCCATAGGTAATCTTGGGCTGACCCAATAATCCTTGTCAGGGCATACCCGCTGTTGTACTCTGACGCCAGCCCCTGTCCAATGTCGGTTCTCCAAGGTCGTGATTCATGTCAGACGGCAGACCTGCGCCACAGAATATCCAGGATGCATTTCTCAACACTGTCCGCCGTGATAAAGCCACGGTAATGGTTTATCTCGTTAATGGCGCCAAGCTCAGCGGCCGCATCCGTAGCTTCGATAAGTTTTCGGTTTTGCTCGAATCCGGGCCTCACGAACAGCTGATCTTCAAACACGCGATCTCTACCATTTCCATCTCAAAACGCATCAGTGGAGAGTTGCGTACCCAAACTGCCGCAGATGACCCGGGCGCGCAACCCAACCACTCCGATAATCAATCTGCCGACTCGCCGGAATGATGACATTCCTTTAAACTCTTGCCGGTAAATCTGAAACTAATCAGAACCGGGAGCGGTTGCGACCGGGCTCCTTGAGCTGTCATATGATCCGTCTTAACCCGGTCGCTGCTCAGGTTCTGATGTCATGGAGAGGATCCGGTGGCGGGAACTTTTATCACCTTTGAGGGTATCGATGGGAGTGGCAAGTCTACGCAGCTGCGTCTACTTGCCGGTTTTCTCAAAACTAATGGTTGCGATGTCCTGTTGACCAGGGAACCGGGCGGTACGTCCGTCGGCATCCGTCTCAGGGCGGCACTGCTTGATGTTCAGGAAGAGGTGGATCCACTGACCGAACTGCTGGTCTTCGCCGCCGACCGCGCGCAGCATGTACGACGCGTTCTGCGCCCGGCCCTCGAATCTGACCAGGTGGTTTTCTCAGATCGGTATGCTGACGCCACCGTAGCGTATCAGGGGGCGGGGCGCGGATTTGCGCCCGAATTGATTGCTGAAATCATTGAGCTGGCCACTGAGGGATTGAAACCCGATCTGACCGTCTTGTTCGATCTCTCAGTCGAGAATTCGACCGCGCGCACGCGACGCAGGTCAAACGGTAAGCAGAAAGGCGATCGATTAGACGCGGAGACAGACGAGTTTCACACCCGCGTACGCGACGCCTATTTGGAGATCGCCCGAGCCGAACCTGATCGGGTGAAGATCATCGATACAAATCAGCCGGTCGAGTTAACTCATGAGCGAGTAAAGGAGATAGTTATCCCTTTCCTACGAAGCCGGGGCCACTTGTGTGATCGGGACGTTGTGGGCGCGTGAAAGTCGCTGTTCTTTTGCGCTGTGACCGTTGTTCATGAACCCTGGTTACAACAGAGTCCGGTTCTTGGCGCAACCACATGACACTGACTCGAGTCGAACAATACCAGTCCTTACGCGGAGCGATCTCATTAACACCGTGGCTTCAGCCCGGTGATCAGAGACGCCGATCTAATGGGAACCGTTTTAACGGTTTTCTCCGCGACGGATCAGAATAAACCGTTAGAAACGGTTCAAGGATCATTCGGCGGATCTTGATCACCGGGCTGAAGCCACGGTGTTAATGAGATCGCTCCGCGTGATACAAGTTATAAGAAGTTTGGAACGAACCTGGCGGATATTGTCAAAACGAAAATGAAACTGCATGTTTGATCAACTTGTTGGTAACGACCGCGTCAAGAAACTACTCAGACGCATGTTGGAAGAGCAACGGCTGCCGGGAGCGATGCTGTTCACGGGTGAAGAAGGCGTTGGAAAAAAGTTGTTTGCGCTTGAGATTGCGAAAGCTCTCAACTGCCGCAGCCCTCAAGGGGTTGAAGGTTGCGGTGGCTGCCCTCCCTGCGAGCGAATTACCAGGTTCAATTACCCGCAAGGCAGCGAGACTGATGATTGGAAAGGGATTATCTGGACCGACCATCCCGACGTGGGAATGGTTGTAGCTCCAAAACGTGTGTTGCTGGTCGATCAGATGCGTGCCATCGAACGCGAAGCAAACTTCCGGCCTTTTGAAGGGAAGGCTCGGGTGTTCTTGATAGAAGACGCTGACAAGCTCAATGACTCATCAGCAAATGCGCTCTTGAAGGTGCTTGAGGAACCGCCCCATACTTCTTATATCATCCTGCTGACAGCGCGACCCGCCATGCTGCTTTCAACAGTTCGTTCCCGTTGTCAGGTCATCGGCTTTTCACCGCTCACCGCGAGTGAGATAGAGACACATCTCGTCGAAAACAGGATCTCCGGCCAAGCAGAGGCGCGTACTCGGGCGCGAGTTGCCAGGGGTAGCCTGGGCCGGGCGGTCGGTGATGAATTTGATACTTTTATTGAGCAGCGGGAAGCTATGCTCACCGTTTTAGAGGCGCTGGCAGCCGGCGATGATCGCACACAGTTGCTGCACTCTTCTGAAGACCTGAATGCAGCGCCCGTCAAAGACGAGTTTGAGGCGCGGCTTGATATTCTGGAGACGCTGATTCGTGATGCGTGGATGCTTTCACTTAGTGCCCCGGCGGAGAGTGTTGTCAACTACGACCTGCTGCCCCAACTTGAGCGAATAAGTAAGCGCCTGGGCGGCCGGCGTCCTGAGGGTTGGATCTCGCAAATCGAAGAGATGCGCGAACAACTGATCGTCAATATCAATCGCAAATCCGCCACTGACGCACTGTTCCTCACGATGGCGGCCTCCTCGTCGTCAACTCTCCCGCCGAAAAGGCGTTTTTTGATCAAATAAAGCTTCGCGTTAATTCCCCGTAGTGTGAACTACTTCTTTCTCGGCAGGGGAATTAGCATCGACACTTCCCGCTTGTATTCCCTGTACGCATCCCCGTGCATGTCTGTCAGATCGCGCTCTTCGAGTTGAAGCGCGATGAGAATGTAGACAGTGGTAGCGACAGCGAAAACCAGGTGGCCCGCGGTCATGCGCGGCGTGGCCCAGAAAGCGATAATGAAACCCAGCATAATTGGGTGACGCACAACTTTGTATAAACCCGGTGTCTTGAAGCCCGATGTCTCGGAAGTCTTTCCGACCAGGTACAAGTAGACCTGCCGCAGGCCAAACAGATCGAAGTGACCGATCAGAAAAGTACTCACCAGCACGATTGCCCATCCCGCGAACGAGATCACCTGGAGAACCAGGCTCGCAGCGGAATTCTGGACACTCCAAACAACCTCCGGAATCGGTTGCCATTGCCAAAACAGGAGGGCCAGTAACAAGCTGGCGAGTAAAACATACGTGCTTCGTTCGATCACCTGGGGAACGATCTTCGTCCATACTTTCTTGAAACCAGGTCGCGCCATAACGCTGTGCTGGATGGCAAAGAGACCGAGCAGCACGGCATCAACTACCAGGGATCGTGTGAAAGGGCCGGGCACACCCGAATCGATCGACTTCGGAACAAACAGGTTTTCGACGAAGCCTATCGCATACAGGAAAGTGACGAAGAAGATCAGATAACTCACTGCACCATAAAGCAAGGCAAGAATGCGTCCCATCACGCGACTCTCCTTTCAATCCTGTCCAATTTCGGATTTCTTAATAATCATTGCACAACGAGTTTAACAACGTCTCTGTAGCGTCCGCGTGGTCGCACACGCGTCCTCATCTAGCACTTGTCGTCAATCGGATCGTTCAGGACTTTCTCCCCGTGGAAGCCGCGCAGGGCATTTTTGATGGCAGCGATCCGTTCAGCCATCTGCTTCTGATACTCCCTACCATGGGCACAGTCATAACGCTTGCGCTCGCGTAAATCCTCCAGTTCGATCAGGAGGTCTTCTTTGCTCGGCACGGAACCGAAAAAGAATTCGTCCAACTTCTGCACCAGACCCGCTTGCAGGACGTTGTCGCCCATGTTCCTGTCCGTGATCGTGAATTTCGCCCCGGTTGGAAGCGTCTCGACCGTGGTGGATCCCGACTTTGTGCACGGATCAATGGTGCTGTGTACTCTGCGGTCAGTCGCGTCGTGCGTCAAAGTAACAGCGCAGCCGTTCATGCTCACCGTGCCTTTACCTGAGAGGCCTTCCTTCGGAAGCGAACAACCGGGACAGTTGAAGATGTAATCGCCGCTGAAGGTGTTCAAGAGCACCACTCTCGCGGGAACCGAGTCGTCTTGCAAAGTGAAGTCGAACCGGTTGGTCACAACGGTCGCCGTCGCTCCCCACCCACCCGGTTGCACGCCCGTGATGCCACGACTTGTCGAATAACGTCCGTCCGCGCCAACCTGCGAGGGTTGAATTACCAACGGCTGGTACGTGCCACCTTCCATGGTCACTACACCCTGAGATGTAAGGGTCAAAGGGACAGGTTTTTTGATCCCGCCAAGACCGCTTACCTCAACCGTCAAAGTTGTTTTTTCGCCTCTGAGCAAGGTCGTCTTCGGCGCAGTCAGATTCACGCCGACATTGCGATAGCTGCCGGTGCTCTGCGCATTCGCTTCGGTAAGATGCAGCTCGATAGGGCCGGTCACATTGCCAGGCGCTTTGAAGGCGGCCATGCGTGGCCCCTCTGCCAACAAGCGAATCTCCCCGGAAACATTTTCTGTATTTGCCTGACCTGCGCTCCTCGCTACAGTCCAGTTCAAGGAGGTGGTGGATGCGTTGCCATCAAACGGCCCGGTAATCACGATCGGCTTTCCAGTCTGACCCAGGGGAGGAAAGGCAAACTGCGGCTTTGCAATATTCGGATTCGGTGTGATCACTGCGCCGGAGGGGGTCATTTGGTCCATCCCGGACCATATCGGAATTGTTGTCTGCGCGAGATTCCTCGCTTCACGGTTTGTCAGAGAGATCGCCACGGGGTGCGAGGCTGGAGCGGCGTTTGGAACCGGATTAACCTTAGGCTTGTCCACGTGATAGATCCAGAAAGTCTGTTGGATTATGGCTTCGCGTTCTTTTTCGGGCTTGCCGGCAAAAGGCTCCACTCGCTTGTTATCTATCTCTAAAACCAGACCCTCGAGCACGCCCAGATTCTTCGACTGCTCCTCTTTCGTCTGTCCCTTTGGCTCGGCGATCACCGTACCCGAAATCGTGTCACCAGCCCTCACATCGGCCGGCAGGTTCACTGTAACGCGGCCCGACACGGTATCGAAGGTGACGGTGTTAAGACCATTGGCAGTCGTGTTCTGGGTTACAGTGCCGGCCCCGGGCATTACGGTCTTTTGATTAGGCGGTTCTTCTGACTTGGCTGCGGCAGCGGCCGCGTCTTCCAGAACCTTAACCCTCTTCTTCAGCTCGTCGAGCTTGCTTTTACTTTCTTCATCTTTAGCTCCAGCCTTCAGCTTTTTCTCCAGGACATCAATCAGACGCTTGGCTTCATTGAGCTTATCCTCGGCGTCCTTGCACTTCTTTTTGGCTGCCGCTAGCGCCGCGTTGGCTTCCCGGCGCGCTTTCCTGGCCTTCCGGCGAGCGGCGCGCCTTTCCTTTCGTTTTTCACGCGCCTCCTGCTTTTTGGCCTGCACCGCAGCGTCGCCAGTCTTCTCGTCCTCTTTGGCGGCCGCTCCGTCGGCTGCGTCAGAAGCAGTCTCTTTATCACCCGCCGTTTTCTCTTTGCCGGCGGCTCCTTCGGCGCCTTTGTCCAGAGCGTTATCAGCGTCGTTCGCGGCCTTGTCTGCATCTGCGGCGGCCTTGTCCGCTGCGGCATCCTGGCCAGTCGGCTTTGCACCTATCTTTGCCATTTCGTCTTCAGCGTCTTTTTTAGCTTTGTCGGCTTCGTCTTCGGCTGTTTTTTGGTCTTTTTCAGCTTGCTTGGCATCGTCGTCAAGCTGTTTGGCCTTGGCTTTAAGCTCCTCGCACTCCTTCGCGAGTTGTTCGGCCTCTCCCATCGCCTTTTCAGCGTCCCTGGCAGCTTTCTTAGTGCCGCTGTCAGCCCGAGTGGGACGCGATACCGAGCCGAACATTCCGACGAACAATAACGCAGCACAGATGATGGCACTGAGGCGAAATCCGATTGATGCCTTCATGGGAATCTCCTTCTCAAAATCTGGCATTGCTGAAGGCTGAGCGAGGGAAACAGCCACTACGCAGAATACCGACGAAGGGCAATGTGACGTTTGACGGTCTTCATTATTAGTATGTGTGCGTTGCCAGAAAACCATTGAAAACTGGCGCTCTTCAATGAGGACCAAATATGAAGACGATTACCTGAACCTGCGTACTAATTTACGCAGGCCGCGCTCGTTTTGATTGACCCGTGACTGGACTACCGCGAGGTAAGATAATTTGCGGCTTGATCGCGCTAGTACTTATCACCAAGGAGGTCTTGAGTCAACGTCTTTTGGCACCAGTAGTCCTAGTTAGGGTCCAGGCTGAGCGGCTCGTTTGGGACTGCGGCGTTGTACTCTGAAAATGAAAAAGGCTGCGCGGTTACTAACGCGCGCAGCCTTCAAGTCTTAGCGAAGTGGTGGTTATCTACGTAGTGCTTACCAGCTCCGTCTCTGCAGTTATCCTTTTCGAAGCAATTTCGCCCAGGAGTTTTTCAGTTTCCATCACGAAAGCTTCAACGATATCTTCGCCGGCAACTTTACGCATGGGCACTCCGTCTTTGAAGATCATGCCAACTCCGCGCCCAAAGGTTACCCCGAGTTGCGAATCGTGAGCTTCGCCCGGACCGTTGACTGCGCAGCCCATGATCGAAAGGTGCAACGGCTCCTCCACGTGGGCCAGCCGGCGCTCAATCTCCGTCACAATCTCGACGAAATTGTCGACATCCAGGCGACCGCAAGTTGGACAAGCAACCACCGTAACTCCCCGCGTGCGCAATCCCAGCGACTTAACAATCTCCCAGGCAACACGCACTTCTTCCTGCGGCTCGGCCGCGAGCGAAACGCGAATCGTGTCGCCTATTCCTTCATGCAGGAGAATGCCGAGACCGATTGACGACTTGATAGTGCCGCCGAAAGCGGTGCCAGCCTCAGTTACTCCGAGATGAAACGGATAATCGACCTTCTCCGCCAACAGGCGATAAGCCGCAACCGTGCGATGCACGTCGGAAGCCTTGAGCGAGATAATTGTGTCCGTGAAATCCAGATCTTCCAGAATTTGGATGTGGCGCATGGCAGACTCGACCATCGCCTCAGGCGTGGCCGTACCATACTTCTTCA
>Ga0070697_100000334_pt1 | contig 37096 bp, 35 predicted proteins | sample KBSK1501metaG_FD_65475 | JGI IMG/M metagenome (GOLD analysis project Ga0070697, IMG submission 65475) | Corn, switchgrass and miscanthus rhizosphere microbial communities from Kellogg Biological Station, Michigan, USA - KBS K1-50-1 metaG | ecosystem: Host-associated > Plants > Roots >...
CGGTCCGCAAATAAAGCGCTGCCGCAAGTAGTGCGCACACCGGCTGTGTCGATCAGGTCCTTCAAACCGATCGGAATGCCGTGCAATGGTCCGCGCCAATCGCCGCGTTGAATCTCGTCTTCGGCCACGCGCGCCTGGTCCATCGCACTCTCATGGGTGACGGTGATGAAGGCATTGAGCACGGGATTAAGACGCTCGATGCGGTCCAGGCAGGCGGTGGCGAGATCCACCGGTGAGATCTTTTTTTGGCGCAGCAACTCAGCCGCTTCGCTGATACTGAGGTCAATCATGGACGTAATGTCCGATATGCTTCAGCTTGTCGTCAAGATTGGAAACTCTCATGAAGGTGGTACTGACAACGCCACCATATGCTACCGGGCCGTCAAACCCATATAATCAGAATCAAGATCTAGAAAGTTAATGGTTGAAGGTCAAGCCAAAAAGTAACGGTAATATGCTGCAGACATTTGTAGGGGTGGCACTCCGTGGCCACCCCTCGGCGATAATCAACGATCATCGTTAGATCCTCAACAACGGTCATTGCCACGCAAGGGCGGCCACGGAGTGCCGCCCCTACAGTGTCACAGCGAGATCAAATCCTTATAATCACGGCTCATGTCGACGCAAACATCATCGCCTCAAATATCAACCGCGCGGTCAGGTTCACCCGCGACGCAACGAGTCGCTTTGCGGTGCGCCGGGCTCCGGAAGCGGTTTGCCGATGTCACCGCAGTCGACGGGTTGGACCTGGAAGTTTTTGCGGGTGAGTGTTTTGGTCTGCTTGGGCCAAACGGCGCCGGCAAAACAACGACGGTGGAAATACTCGAAGGCTTAACATCTGCGGACGAAGGCATGGTGGAGGTGCTGGGCCAGCAGTGGAACTCTGCCGGCTATTCAGAGCTCGACCGGGCACTTCGTGAACGTCTCGGCGTGCAGTTGCAGGAAACGCAGCTCTCCGAGAAGGTTACCGTGGTCGAGACGTTGCGACTCTTTCGCAGCTTCTATAAACGTGGCCACTCTGTGGACCAGGTGATTCAAACAGTGGCACTTGAAGAGAAACGAAACGCGCGTGTCGGCAAACTCTCAGGTGGTCAGAAACAGCGGCTGGCAGTTGCCTGCGCACTGGTCAGTGACCCTGAACTCCTGTTTCTTGACGAGCCGACCACTGGTCTTGATCCGCAAGCCCGTCTATCGCTGTGGGACGTGGTCGACAAATTCCGTGAGGGAGGCGGCACCGTGCTCCTGACTACTCACTACATGGAAGAGGCCGCTCATTTATGCGACCGGGTGGCGATCATGGACCACGGGAAAACCATCGCGCTGGGAACGCCGGACGAGCTGATTGAATCGTTGGGCGCCGATCAGATCATAGAATTCCGGGTTACCAGAGAGATTGCTGACGATGCGTTAAAGAGTCTTCCGGCCGTGAGCCACTTGCACAAACGAGATGACGAGTATTCGCTGACGGTGGCGGAGATGGGTGTGGCGTTGCCGGCGCTGCTTGAAGAGATCAAACGGCAACAGTCGGAACTCGTCTCGCTAACAACGCATCAGGCGACCCTGGAAGATGTTTTTGTGAAGTTGACTGGGAGAATGCTGCGTGAGGGGTGAAGACAGATAAAAAACTATCCGCAGATTACGCAGATTGACGGAGAACAGCAGGAGGCAGGAAGCTGAAAGCAGGAGGCAGAGAGCAGGAGAGTTCCTCGTCCTGTAGGGACGAAATGTTTATAGAACGCGCGAACACGAAAGGACCCTTCGCTCCAGCGGAGCGAAACGGCAACGCGACCCGTGCAACGTTGCCGGAAACATTGCGCTCCGCTGGAGCGCCGGTCGTACTCCCAAATCGGTTCCTATAAACATTTGGCTCCGCTGGAGCCAGGAGCACTACTCGGCCAGGGTTTTAGATCATGCCTAAAGAGAATAACCAATCATTGCATCCGCTGGTTGAGCTGACTGCGATGCGGGTGCGCGAGTTTCTGCGTGAGCGAGAGGCCGTGTTCTGGGTTTTTATCTTTCCGGTGTTAATGACCTTCGCGCTCGGGATAGCTTTTCGCAACACAGCACCCGATAAAACATTCGTGGCTATTGAAGCTGAGGCGACAAGCCCAAGTGTAAGCGAGCTCGCAAATGTTCTGGCCCGCTCTCCTGAAATCAGCTCGTCCGTGCTACCTCCAGACGAAGCCGCGCAGGCTTTGCGAAGCGGGAAGGTGGCGATAGTCGTAAAACCCGGTAACGACTCTTACTCGTTGCGTTTTGATCCGACCAGGCCGGAGAGCCGCACTGCCAGACTCATCGTTGACGATGTTTTGCAGCGGGCAAAAGGAAGGACCGATGTCGTCACCGCCGGAGAAGAAAGAATCACTGAAACCGGCGCCCGATATGTAGACTTCCTGGTTCCGGGTTTGATTGGTATGAACCTGATGGGAAGCGGCTTGTGGGGACTCGGATTTACCGTTGTGATCGCCCGCTCGCGCAAACTCCTTAAACGTTTTGCGGCGACACCCATGCGACGTTCGCATTATCTGCTTTCGTTCATGCTTTCGCGCCTGGGGTTTTTATTCGTTGAAGTCGCGGCCGTTGTCATCTTTGCCTGGCTCGTCTTTGGTTTTACGGTGCGGGGTTCGTGGCTGGGCCTTGCTTTAATTGTCTTACTGGGAGGATTTACTTTTTCAGGAGTCGGCCTGCTGGTAGCTGCTCGACCGACGACGATTGAAGGAGTATCGGGGTTGATGAACTTCATCATGCTGCCGATGTGGTTGCTTTCCGGGACATTCTTTTCGTCGGAGAGGTTTCCGCACGTCTTTCAACCGTTCATCAAGGCGTTGCCACTGACGGCACTCAACACACTCCTGCGAGCAGTGATGAACGAAGGGGCGCCGCTCTGGGCTAACTGGATGCAGGTGGCGATATTGCTGGCGTGGCTGGTTATCAGCTTTGTGGTGGCGCTGAAGATTTTTCGATGGCAGTAGAGAATACGTAGATTGGTTCTCTGTGCAGCCTTTGTGAACTCTGTGCCTCTTCGGTGGACTCACTTAAAGAAGAAACGACCACAGAGACACTGAGAACACGGAGGATGCACGGAGAAAGGCAGCCTCATGATGTGGCTTCTTCCCGGAACTGAATTACGTTCCCATCCGGATCAATTGCTTCACAAGCGCGGAAACCGCGAGCGGTCCACTCCTGCTCGACAGGACGCAACCGACCTCCCAAAGCGGCAGCTCTTTCTCGCGCTTCAGACAAGCTGGGCACTGGGAAGAAAGGCTTAATATAACCGTCTTCACGAACCTGTGGAGGTTGGTTTGCGGCAGACTCATTGGCCTCATTGGGCAGGGCATGGATCACCAACTCGAAACTGTCGGATCGCAGTACGGTGACCTGGTCGTCTGTAAAGGACGCGGTTAAGCCGGTCATGGCTTCGTAGAAATTAGCGAGACGTTTGTGATTGCCGGTAAAGATGACTGCACCAGGCCTGATGTTACTGACCATAAAACGCTCCTTAGTAAATGAAAGAGGTAAGTATGGATCTAACAGACATCAATCAACTCTACAACTACACAGAATGGGGCAACAACCTGGTAATGGATGTGGCCACCAAACTCTCCGACGACAATTTGCGCCGCGATGTTGGTATCAGTCACCAATCCATCTTCGGAACTCTGTTGCATATGGCAGGCGCCGAGTGGATCTGGCTCGAACGATGGCATGGCAGATCTCCGGCGAAGGCCGAAGCTTGGTCACAATGGACGACGGAATCCTGCGCCGACGTTGCTGCGTTAAAAGATCGTTGGATGGAAGTAGTCGATCGGCGCTGGAGGTACGTGTCCGAGCTGGATAACGGGAAATTGACGAGCGAGCTGCCTTTTAAACTCCTCAGCGGTGATCCGAGCTCGATGCGCCTCGTCGATCAAATGCAGCATGTAGCGAATCACGCGACGATGCATCGCGGTCAAGTTGTCGGAATGATTCGCCAGCTGGGAATGGAACCGCCCTCAACCGATCTGCTTTTCTACCTGCGTCGAGACATATCACCGAAATAGGAAGCGCTATCCGCAGATTACGCAGATTACGCAGATTAAGAAGGCAGAAGGCAGTAAGCAGAAGGCAGAAAGCAGAAGGCAGAAGGCGGAAGGCGGAAGGCGGGAGGCGGGAGGCAGAAAGCATAGGTGTTACCCTTCGTGCTCCTGCCTCCTGCCTCCTGCTTCCTGCTTCCTGGTTTCTGTAATCTGCGTAATCTGCGGATATTCCTAGCTTTGCCCGCGTCGCCATGGCAGGTTCCAGAGTCCGTGCGCTGAGAGGATGGCGGAGAAGAGCCCGAGTACGCCGATCGCGAGCAGCGTCCAGACGAAGAAGAAGTGTCCGCTGGTATTGCCGAGCCTGCTCGTGACGCCGACACCCCTCCCCTTCATGTGGATGACGGGGACGACTAACGAAAAGAGCGATGCGAGTAGCATGATGATGTACCCGGATCGCCGTTCGGCGAGCACCAGAATTCCGTATAGCCAGACGACGGTGATGAGCACCCCGCCCACCAGGTTTGAGAGCCCTCCCGGTTCAAACCCGCGAACGATGTCGTCCGCCAGGTGAAACGTAAGCAAGAGAACCAAGAGCAGAGACGTGATGGTTAATATAAGGTTGCGATTCATTTGATATTCTCCTGGTTGATTTGGTCGGCTGATCAGCTTGCCTCAAGAGTGGAATTCCACCAACGGCAGTTGGTGGAAGCTTCAGGTCCAACCTACAAGACTGAGTTCTGCTGTTGTTTTTTAATCCCACCAACGGCAGTTGGTGGATACTTCAAGTCCAGCCTTCTGTCGCCTAACTCAGAATTAGGCTGGACTTGAACAATCCACCAACTGCCGTTGGTGGGATTCAGCCATTTATCGGTCACTTCTCTGTAGGCTGGACTTGAACGATCCACCAACTGCCGTTGGTGGGATTCGCCTTTTCAGGCAACCGACCATCGTGGAGTAGGTTGTCCAGCTTGCCACGTCACACTGTCCCAACCACGCCTTCGCGCATGAGCGCGCCTTCCGCGAACACGCGAGCCAGCACAAACGTCAGGATTACTGCGAGCCAGCCGTTGATCGAAAAGCCGGCGTCGAGATGGAGTGGATGCGCAGGAGTGGAAACGGCTTTGGCGATTGCCCCGATCACGATACTGAGAAGGTTCAGCGCAACCAGCACCCAGGCGATCGCCTGCAAACGTGTCGCGTTCGCGGCCAGGAACGGGTCGCCCGCGCGGACCGTCCCGACGATCGCGAGCAGCCGTTTCAAGACGACATGATTGAGAGGAATCGCGGCGAGCCCGAGCAAGGCGATCGCGCGCAGGCCCATGACCAGCCGCGCTGCATCAGGCGAAGGAGAGAGTTTGAAAGCGCTCATGATCCATTGTTCGTTCGGCATAACCACGAGCAAAGCGAGGATCGCGGCGCCACCGAGCAAGTTTACGACGATGAGGATCCGCAGCATGACGTGCGCGATCGGCACCGCGGCCGATGACGAGACTGGTCTTGACATGATTTACCACCTCCACATATCGAACATCATTTTGTCCGTTGAAATTCGCCGCGCAACTGAATCGGCTTACCGTCTGGCATAACGAAAGTAAACCCGACGATATGATGGTCCGCGTCAACTACTGTGAACGCCATATCCTTCAGGTATCCTCCCCGCGTGCTTCCGGCGACATCGAGAAAAGTGAACTCGATCGCCTTTCCATCCGGCGACATCTTCCCCTCCCAGCGAGCACGATTCCCGGCGTCACAATAATGGGTCGCGAGCAAACGATCCCCCTCCACGTAGAACATTGTGATCTCATGTTTTGGCGGGCCCGCTTCACTTGTATCCCCCTCATGCAGAATTGCGGTCCCACTGGACACGGCACGAATCGTGAAGTTGATCGGTATGCTCATAATCGTACCTTGCCACGAACCCGTTAGGGTCTTGAGTTTTGCGAGAGCCTTTTTGGCGTCAGACTGCTCGCCGGCGGATTTCGGCGGGTTGTCCTGGGCAAAGACGACGGCGGCCGGCGCCAGAAGGAAAATCAGAAGCGTTGGCATTAGTGTTCGCATGAGTATCTTCATTGGGTTATCTCCTCTGTTGATTAGTGGTCTTGCATCCTTCAAGCAATTTGCAGAACTGCGCGCGCAGACTTGCGGATCTCCGGGTCGGGGCAAACCTCTCTGAGTCCGTCGATGGAGAGCCTATAGACCTTGAACTTCCAAGTCTCCACAGACTGTAATTAGATTGTAAAAAGTTGTATCGAAAGGATGAGGACGTTTAGAACAATCCACAGATTACGCAGATTAGGAAGAGCAGACAGCAAACAGCAGACAGTAAAACAGCAAACAGCAAACAGCAAAGAAACGATCCACCAAATCACACGAAATCGCACTAAATTATTTCGTGTTGCTTCGTGTGATTTCGTGGATCGTTTTGCTGTCTGCTTTCTGCTCTTTGGTTTATTCGATGAAGCGATAGCCGAGTCCGTGGACGGTAATGATGTGCTGCGGCTGAGACGGGTTAGGTTCGATTTTCTGACGGAGCTTGGCGACATGGTTGTCAACCGTGCGCGTAACCGGGGTGCTGTCATACCCCCAAACTTCGTCGAGGAGTTGATCGCGGGTGATGGTTTCACCTCGATGCCGGATCAGGTAGCGCAAGATCTCGAATTCCCGAGGTGAAAGATCCAATACTTGCCCGCCCTTGCGCGCCGCATATTTTTTGAAATTCAACTCCACATCGCCAAATGTAAAACTTTCAATTTCGGCGACTTGTTTTGCAGCCCTGCGCAAATGTGCCCTGATTCGCGCGAGCAGTTCCTTAATGCTAAATGGTTTCGTCACGTAATCATCGGCGCCAACCTCCAGGCCGACTACCTTGTCAGTTTCTTCACTCCGGGCAGTCAGCATGAGAATTGGAGTTTCGATCCCGCGGGTGCGCAAGGTGCGGCACACATCTATTCCGCTCATCAAAGGCAGCATTACATCCAGCAGAATGATGTCAGGTTTCTCAGTCGAGGCCTTCTCTAACCCTTCCTTCCCGTCCCGGGCCACAGCGACCTCGTAGCCTTCATACTCGCAGCTATCTTTTAGCCCGAGAACCATGTTGGGTTCATCTTCGATGATCAGGACTTTGGTCAACTGTCTCTCCTATGAGTAGCTTGTAGGGGCGTCCCTCCGTGGGCGCCCCTTCCGGCATTACTCGGGACGCTGCAATAACAAGGGGCGCCCACGGAGGGACGCCCCTACAAATTAGGCGGCGGGCCTGCGCTCGAGCGGAAGGAGAATCGTAAAACGACTTCCTTTACCGACGTCGCTTTCGACTGAGATGGTTCCCTTATGAGCTTCAATAATGTGCTTGACCAGAGACAAGCCGAGGCCACTGCCCTTTACGTCATGAACCAGCCCGTTGCCCACACGGTAAAACTTCTCGAAAATCTTTGCTTGTTCAGCGCGTGGAATTCCAATGCCGTGATCTGCGATTTCAATAGACAGATCAGACCGAACGGTTTCCGTGGTGATTGAAAGCTGCTTCACCTCGCCTGAATATTTAATGGCATTATCAAGCAGATTTGAGATAGCCTGCGCCATCGCATCGCGGTCAATTAAGACTGGCGGCAGATCAGGTTTTATGTTTGTTTGAACGTTAAAGCCGGAATTAATGATCTGATAGCGATAGCTGGAAAGCACATTCTCAATCACTTCTGCCATATCACCAGCCGCAAAATTATACGTTTTGCGTCCCGCCTCGATTTTTGAGAAATCGAGGATGTTGTCGATCATCTTGTTCAGACGCCGGCTTTCATGGCGAATGATCCGGTAGTACTCGATCTTCTTCTCTTCAGTTTTAACCCGACCGAGTTCGAGGATTTCAGAAAACAGGCTGAGTAGCGATAGAGGTGTCTTTAATTCATGCGAGACATTTGCGACGAAATTTGATTTCGCTTGCGCCAGACGTGCTTCGCGGTCAGTGGCCCGGATAGTCAGGGCTATACCACAAAGTAAGAACACCAGCACCAGGACACTTGCCCCGGCGCTATGCAAAAAACTATTGCGCGCGAGGTTATCGAGATTTGTATTCTTTAGGCCGACTCCTGCTTTCCAGTTGGAGAACGGACGATCAAAGTTGCTTTCCAGAAGATATCCGTTTTGAGCCGCCCCGTTTGAAAAAAGTACGCGCTGATTCTCGTCGCTAATCGTAACGGCCATAGCTAATGAGGCAGTGGGATCTGATACGTGGGATGGTGCAGTCTCACCTATTGTGCGAGCTATCAAGCCACGTCTGACGAAATCTTCGCTTAATAAGACACCGGCAAAACGGCTCTGTTCTCCTTTTGCCGGATCCCTCGTTAGCTCCTTCAACGGAAAAAACAGATATGTGCTCGTACGCATGCTCGGCGGACACGTAGCACAGGAATCATATGCGAATAAATAGTTGCGATTACCGTCGAGAAAGTTTTGGGCCGTTCGCGATCTGTCAAATAGAGAGAGAATGCGGGACTGCGCAGGGGTGAATTCTGCTTCAGCGATTTTCACAAACTTGTCTGAGTAGAAATACGCATAACTACTTGTTTCTTGCTTATCACCCGGGTAGAGGAAAATTTCTTCAATCTCAGGATGCGAACGCTTTACCTCTGCAAAGTATTTTTCGAGCTCTTCCGCGCCCCCGGGAGACGAGAGCGATGAAAGCGACGAAACGTGGATGCTGCTGATCGGCTGCAGGGTTTGAGCCGCGACGTCTTCCAGGCGCTGTTTCATTTGGCGCTGTAGGATGGTAAATCCCTGTCGCAGGTTATCCTTGAATGCGCCTTTGGTTTTGTTCTCGAGTTCTGCGAGCGATCGATACTGCATATAAGTCAACAGCAGGAGGGGAAGGAACACGCCTACTGATACCAGTATCGTCAACTTTTTTCGCAGCGATAGTTTGCTGATTGCACCTCGGAACATACCGGGCGATAGCATACATCGAGATTCTGTAGAAAGCTGTCACTCGTTGGTACGGGAATGTAAAAAGTTGTCACCGCCGTAAAGAATCCGCAGATTACGCAGATTAAGAGCCAGGAGGAAGCAACAGGAAGCAGGAGGCAGGAGGCAGGAGGCAGGAGGCAGGAGGCAGAAAGCAGAAAGCAGGAAGGCAGAAAGCAGAAAGCAGAAAGAATATAGGACCTATATGTCCTATAGGCCCTATATCTTTCTCCTGCCTCCTGCCTCCTGCTTCCTGCTTCCTGCTCCTGCTCCTGCTCCTGGTTCTTAATCTGCGTAATCTGTGGATAGGTTTTAGAGTTTCATTCGTTGCGCAGAGCAACCAGCGGATCCACCTTGGTCGCGCGCCGGGCGGGCATGTAGCAAGCGAGCAAGGCAACTGCCAGTGCGCCGATTGAGACCGCGGCAAACGTGAGTACGTCACTCTGGCCAAAACCAAACAGCAGCGACGACATCACCCTTGCAAGCACCAATGCAGCTGCGACGCCGATTACTATGCCAATCCCCGCGAGCTTCATTCCGTCGCTTACTATCAGCAGGAGAACGTTGCGCCGATGCGCGCCGAGTGCCATCCGAATGCCGATCTCGCTCGTACGCTCCACCACGAGATACGACAGCATGCCGTAAATACCGGTTGCCGCGATGAGCAATGCCAGCAGACTAATCGTTCCGGAAAACCATGCGCCCACTCGCGCCGGTTCCAACCCGCGTCTCACGTTTTCGTCCAGCGGCTCTACCGTGACGAAAACGTCTTTGTCCAGCGAACGCGCCACTTCCCGGACAGCGCTCACGCCAGCGGATAGATTCTCGTTTGTGCGCAGGACAAAACTGTGACCGGTTAACTTCGCTGGAGGAGCAGGCGTGTAGAAGAAAGGACCGTCAAGTCTACCAATGTGTTTGCTACTGATGTCTGCTACAACACCAATAATTTCGTGCGATGTGCCGGCGTTGTCTTTGAATCGCTTGCTTACCGGATCAGCGCCGGGCCAGAAACGATTGGCCATCGCCTGGCTAATAACTGCGGGCGACGCTCCGCTACGAGCATCCTCGTCAGTAAAATAACGACCGCGCCGAAGGGGAATCCCAAGCGTCTGAAAGTATTCACCAGAAACCTCGTTGGCGCTCACGCTCAGCGCTGACCCACCGCCCTCGATATCGATTGTCTCATCGCGCCCGCCGGCAAAGGGCACCGTTTGCGCGAGACTAACCGATCGGATTCCCGGCAGAGCTTTCAAGCGTTCGGAGAGTTGCGCATGGAATGTTGCCGCACGCGCTTCGTCGTAACCCTGCGTCGTCAGATCCATCGATACGACAACCAGATTTTTCTGATCAAAACCGAGGTCGGTTGATTGGGCCTGTTGTAAACCACGGACCAGCAAACCCGCTCCAATGAGAAGCACCAGGGAAACCGCGACCTGGCCAATCACCAGCAGGTTGCGCAAGTAGGGCCGCGAAGCGCGTGGTCTATTTCTCGTCGCTTTGAGCGCGTCTGTTAGGTTCGGCTTCGTAGACTGAATTGCCGGCGCCAGCCCAAATGCGACACCAGTAATCAGAGAAATCAAAAACATGTAAGCGAACACTGTTACGTTGGGCCTGAAGTCGATGTCGAGTCCGGCCTCGGGAATCACCGATAATAAAATCGGGGGCACAAAGACTGCCAGAAATAGACCAAGAACACCTCCCAGCACCGCCAGCAACAGGCTCTCTGTTAACAGGAGCTTGATTAATCGCCAGCGGCTCGCTCCGAGCGCGAGTCGCACGGCAATTTCTTTGCGCCGCGTTGCGGCCCGCGCAAGCATCAGATTCGAAACGTTGGCACAGGCGATGAGTAGGACCAGACCAACCGCAGCCATCACCATGATCGCGATGGGTATTCCTTCGCTGCGAACTTCGGGAGAATTGAGATACGACCCGGGCATAACATTGACGATCGACCTGCGCCCGGGATACTCCTGGTCCATGCGGGCAGCAACCAGTTGCATCTCAGCCTGCAGCTGCTGTAACGAGACGTTATCTTTCAAACGCCCAACCACACTTAGCCAACTACAGTTGGCGAGCTCCAGAAACTTGCTCTCGGGCATCAACGCCGGCTGCATCGTTAGCGGAATCCAGACATCGGGAATGGTCATCTCGGCTCCACTAAAATCCTGCGCTGCCACTCCCAGAACAGTGAAACGCTGCCGGTTCAGCGTGATCGAAGTCCCGATTACACTTTGATCGGATCCAAATCTTCGTTGCCAAAAACCATAACTAAGAACCGCCACCGGACATTGAAGCGGCGCCTGGCATTCTTTGTCGAAAAAAGTCCGGCCGAGAGCGCTGCCGCCTCCCAGAAGCGAAAAGTAATTGTCGGTAACCATTAACCCGTTGATTCTTTCAACGTTGTTGCCGCCCAGGTACAGTTTGACATCCGCGGAGGCAGCCAGACCGGAAACGCCCGTGACTCCATCTCGATAGTTGAGGTATTCGGGATAGGAAAGCAGCTCGACGCTACCTTCAACCTGCCGAGAGTACTCACCCTCCAGCGTTTGGTAGACGTTTACCACGCTCGCCGGGTTCTTTACCGCCAGCGGACGGAAGGCCACCGAATACAGTAGCGTGAAGATGCTCGTGTTTATGCCGATGCCGAGAGCGAGCGTCAATAAAGCAGCCGCAGTAAAATTGCGATGCTTAAGCAAAGCTCGCAATGCATAGCGCAGGTCTTGAAAGGTACTGGTAAGCATATCGTTACTCCTGGCTCCCGTTTCGCATTTTTTCGTGTGCTTTCGTGTGATTTCGTGGATCGTGTGCTTAGGACTCGGAGGATACGATCCACGAAATTAACGAAAGCACACGAACCAAGACCTTTTGTATACTAAGGAGCCTTTGGAAAAGTTCGCATAAAGAAATCCGCAGCTTTCGCAGATTGGAAAAGAGGCTGAAGGCAGGAGGCAGAAAACAGGAGGCAGGAGGCAGGAGCAGGAAGCAGGAGCAGGAAGCAGGAGCACGACAGGTAAGAGCTACGAGTCCTGCCCCTGCTGCCTGCTGCCTGCCACCTGCCACCTGCTGCCTGCTGCCTGCCTCCTGTTCTATGTAATCGGCGTAATCTCTCGATAATTTCTTCCCTTGCATGTCGATCTTTGGAGTTGCCGTTCGACTTATAATTAGAAATACCGGAATACAAAAGATCATGGAAGGAGCAAAAAATGAGCAATGTTCGAGTACTCGTAGGCACTCGTAAGGGCGCCTTCATTCTTACGTCAGACGGAAAGCGTGAAAAGTGGGACGTGAGTGGTCCTCATTTTGCCGGTTGGGAACTCTATCACCTCAAGGGATCCCCTGCGGATCCAAACCGGCTTTACGCCTCGCAAACCAGCGGTTGGTTCGGCCAGGTTATTCAACGCTCAGATGATGGCGGCAAGACATGGTTCCAACCCGGTACCCCCGCCGGCGAACCGACGACCTCACCCGAGGGCATGCCAATCGGCGAAAGTAATAAGTTTGTCTATGACAGTTCGGCTGAAACCGGCAAACCTCTCACGACCCATCAGTGGTATGACGGCACGCCAAAACCATGGGAGTTCAAAAGGGTCTGGCATCTTGAACCTTCACTCGACGATCCAGACACTGTATATGCCGGCGTCGAGGACGCCGCGTTGTTCAAGACAACCAACGGTGGTCAAACATGGGCTGAACTTCCCGGACTGCGCGGCCACGGCACCGGAGCTCAGTGGCAACCGGGCGCCGGCGGCATGTGCCTGCACACGATTATCCTGGATCCTGGGAATCGTGAACGGATCATCGTAGCTATCTCGGCCGCGGGTGCATTTCGCAGTGACGACAGCGGTGTCACATGGAAACCAATCAATCGCGGCCTCCATTCCCAATACATTCCCGATCCGAACGCAGAAATAGGCCACTGCGTTCATCATGTCGCCATGCATCCTGCAAATTCAAATGTGCTGTTTATGCAGAAGCACTGGGACGTTCTGCGCAGCGACGACGCCGGCGACTCGTGGCACGAAGTTAGCGGTAACTTGCCGAGTGATTTCGGATTTGTGATCGACGTTCACCCGCATGAGCCCGAAACGATTTACGTCGTGCCGATTAAGAGCGATGGTGAACACTATCCGCCCGATGGGAAACTCCGCGTCTATCGCAGCCGTACAGGTGGCAACGAATGGGAGGCACTCACGAAAGGCTTGCCGCAAGAAAACTGTTACGTCAATGTGCTGCGTGATGCGATGGCTGTCGACACGCTTGATTCGTGTGGCGTGTACTTTGGCACCACTGGAGGGCAGGTCTATGCATCGGCCGACGCCGGCGACAGCTGGGCTCCAATTGTTCGAGATCTTCCCGCGGTACTTTCAGTGGAGGTCCAGACGTTGTCATGACAAGGGCCATGATTCAGGTGGTAATGCCGGCGCATTTGCGAACCCTTGCGGGCGTCAGGGGAGATGTGACAGTTGAGGTTGAGGGCGAAGTGACACGACGGTCAATCCTCGATGCACTGGAGAAACAGTATCCGATGTTGCGTGGCACAATTCTCGAGCACGTCTCAGGAGAGCGCAGGCCGTTCTTGAGATTCTTTGCCTGCGGCGAGGACGTAACGCACGAATCGCCGGACGCTCCTCTGCCGCAGGAGATCGCGTCGGGTGCAGAGCCCTTTTATGTCATCGGGGCCATCGCCGGCGGGTGACAATGTCCGACATGCTTTAGCTTGTCGTATCATTGCCTGGGTAGTGCTAATTTCGTTCTCTGTGCGCGGAGTTTCAGTTGAGGTCACTACCATTACGTGAATGTGGTGAGTCTCGACGACAAGCTGAAGCATATCGAACAATTGGAAGCAGATTACAAGAGGAAAAACTATGACAACCAGCAATACCAACACTATCCGGCTCCATCGAGTGCTCCAGGCGCCGCCCGAGAGAGTTTACCGTGCATTCCTGGATGCAAACGCAATGGTCAAATGGCTTCCGCCCAATGGATTCACGGGCCAGGTTCATCACCTCGATGCAAGAGTCGGGGGCACTTACAGCATGTCGTTCACCAATTTCACCACCGAAAAGAGCCACTCCTTCGGTGGAGAGTATCTGGAGCTAACGCCAAACGAACGCATCCGCCACACCGATAGATTCGACGACCCGAATCTGCCCGGAGAAATGCAGACGACGATCACGTTGCAGAAAGTATTGGTCGGAACCGAATTGAACATTGTTCAGGAGGGAGTGCCGGCTGTTATTCCAGCTGAGGCTTGCTATCTCGGTTGGCAAGAATCGCTAACGCTGCTCCGGAAACTCGTTGAAGCGGAAATTCCAGATCAGACTTAAACCTGTCGTGGCCTAAGTTCAACTCTTTGCGCCGATCTTTGCGTTCTCCGCGTTCTTTGCGGTTAATTGTTTTAGGGCTTTTTAACCGCAAAGTACGCTAAGATCCGCAAAGGCTCGCGAAGAAAGTTGTTCCTTCGCCCTCCGAGGTGGGCATAGAACCATGAAAAACAAAGTATCACGACGCGACTTATTGAAAGCTGCCGGCATTGCCGGACTTGGCTGGACTGCCTCGGGCATTAGTAGTGTTGAGGCGAACAGTACTGTTGAGGCGAACGATTCTGCTGCCGGCAACCGCGGGCGTGGTACCAAGACGATGATTGGCGTGAAGTTTGACCAACACGACGTGGTGCGCCTCGGTATCGTGGGGGTCGGGCTACGTGGCACGAGCACGCTTGGGGAATTCCTGGCGATTGATAAAGTTGTGGTCAACGCAGTATGCGACGTTGTTAAGGACAAGTGCCTGCGGGCTGCGCAGATGGTCGAAAAGGCAGGTCAAAAAGCACCCGCGATCTACTGTGACGGCGAGATCAGTTTCGAAAAGCTTTGCAGTCGCGACGATCTGGATCTGATTTACATCGCGACGCCCTGGGAGTGGCACGTACCGCAAATACTTGCAGGCCTGAATAACGGTAAGCATGTAGGAACAGAGGTTCCTGCAGCTTACACCATCGAGGACTGCTGGAAAATTGTAAACGCATCGGAAAAGATGCGGCGTCACTGTCTGATCATGGAGAACTGCTGTTACGGCGCCTCCGAGATGATGGTATTGAATATGGTGCGGGCAGGGCTTTTTGGCGAACTGGTGCACGGTGAGTGCGCATACAACCACGATCTGCGTGAAATTCTGTTCGAGAATGCTAACGAAGGATTATGGCGAAGACGACATCATACCTTGCGCGACAGCAATCTTTACCCGACGCACGGACTGGGGCCGGTGGCCAACTATATGAACATCAATCGTGGCGATAGGTTTGCCTACATGACTTCAATGAGTTCATCCCACCGTGGGTTGGAAGCCTACCGCCAGGATCATGTGCCCGCCGGAGATCCGAAATGGAAAGAGGCTTACACGTGCGGTGACTACAACACCAGCATCATCAAGACTGCCAGGGGAAGAACCATTATGCTGCAGCACAACGTCAGCACCCCGCGTCCGTACGATCGCATCAACTTAATCCAGGGAACCAAGGGCATCTTTCGCGATTACCCTCCCCGTATCTTCCTGGATGGACAAGCGGGCGGACACAATTGGGCCACGCTGGATAAATTCAAAAATGAGTTTGAATCCCCGCTTTGGAAGAAGGAGGGCGAGACGGCTCGCAAGTTAGGAGGCCATGGGGGAATGGATTACCTCATGTGCTACCGGCTGATCCAGTGTATGCGCGAAGGGCTTGAACCCGACATCGACGTATACGACGCGGCGGCGTGGAGTGTGCCTGGACCGTTGAGCCAGAAGTCGCAAGCAAATGGCAGTATGCCAGTAAAGTTTCCTGACTTCACGCGCGGCCTCTGGAACAAAGAGCGCCCATCCTTTGCGTAATGCCGCGGACCAACGGCAGTTGGTGGATTGTTCAGATCCTGCCTAATTCTGAGGTTTAAGCGACAGAAGGCTGGACTTGAAGTATCCACCAACTTCCCGTTGGTGGGATTCGACTTTTGAGGCAAAGCCGATTTTGCTTAACTTCTGCCTCTTGCCGGGCCGCGACGCTTCGGAGTAATTAGCTGCTCCAGTTCGTAATAACCGCCACGCGACATCCCCGATAAAAACAGATGCCCGTCCTTAATAGAGTAGGAGCGCACCGCCGCGCCCTCTGTAACGATCCGGTCGTGAAGTGAACCAGGCGGACACTTGGCACGGGTCATCGACCATGAGCCAAATTGCAGTTCGTTCCCGCGAGGCGATCTCCAGGTACTGCTGCCACGGTTGCAATCGACTCGCGCTACTACCCGCCCGTCGCTGCCAAACGTGATGGTGTACTTCGATCCGTCATCCGGCACCATTGTCGTCTCGTCGCCTGCCTGGAGCTTAACTAGTTTCCAGGAGGTGCCGGCAAGCTCTTTTACGCCGGCCGGGTTCTGCGCGTCTGCAAAGGTCAGCTCTGAGCTCGTCGTCGCGGACGCGATCGCGACCGCCACTAGCGTTAACATCACTCGGATAATATTCGTTCTCATAACTACTCCTGTTAGTTGCAGAAAGAGACTGTGGTGTTTCAATAGGTTCGTGCTGCGTACAACCAGAGGAACGATCCACTAAAATACACGAAATAACACTAACGCCACCATTTCGTGTTCGTTCGTGTGATTTAGTGGATCGTGCCTTCGGCGTAAAGAGGACACTGGGCTTACGGATGGTCGTGCTTACAAAACCAGATTGCGGTTATCGAATTGAATAACTACTTTTCTGCGGACCCCCCCGGAAGCGACTAAAACACCTTTCGCTGATGCGCTTTTTCCTTAGCCGCCAGGGCAAACCTCGGCTCAACCCTGGCGTCGCCTGATAGCAACGCCGTCACCTGCTCACCGACCGCCGGCCCGTGCTTGAATCCGTGGCCTGATCCACCCCCTACCAGCCACACATTTTCGAATGCCGGATGCCGGTCGATCAAAAAGTCTCCGTTAGAAGTGTTTTCATATTGGCAGACGCGCGTCTCAGTCACCGCCGCCTTAGCCAATAGCGGCATGCGATGGGCCAGGTAGACGCGAATTGCAGTCAGGCTCTCAGGTGATACGAGGCGATCGCCGGTGTCAGGATCAAAGTGTGGTCCATGCGCATCGATCGCCACCTTGAAACCGCGGTTCTCGAGATTGGGAATGCCGTACACGAGATTACTGAAGTCAATCCATGCCGGCATACGTTCCGGTCCGAATTGACTTGCACCATCGCCTGAAGGAACTCCGAAGAAAAAGACTTCCTGTTTGGTGATGTGAATTAACTGGCCCAACAGCGCAGGAAAGACCTTTGGCAACCAGGGTCCACAGGCGAAAACGAATTGCCTGGCGAAGATTTCCCGGCCGGAGACCGTCTGGAGAGATTGGCAATTGCCGTCTGTTTCCTCGTGTCCCGTTCCCCCTTTCCCCTTTTCTCTCGATTCAGGTGACAGGATTGCATCATCCAGATAGACAACTCCTGCAGCCAGCGCTTCAGCGACGACAGCTTGCACTGCCCGACGCGCCATCAAAACGCCGCTATCCGGCTCCAGGATCCCCCAACTAACTGACTCCAGTTCAAGCTGCGGATAACGGCGGAGAAGTTCAGTACGATCGAGCTTTTCATGACGAACCCGGCATTGCTCAAGCGTTTCCAGCGTCGCCGCGCAATACGGATCATTCTCCCGCGCCAGCCACAGGATTCCAGTGGGTTGAAAGAGTTGGGGCGATATTCCCGTGGGGCCAATTTGATCGAATAGTTGGTGCCAGAGGCCAAGCGAGCGCTGGGCCATCCGCGTGTAAATCTGATCTCGCCCATACCCCATCCGAATCATGCGCGACTCACCGCCTGAACTTGCCCGGCTATTTCCAGGTCCGTGTGCATCAACCAGGAGGACTTCGGCGCCCGCCCGCTTGAGCAGGTAAGCGGTCCATGCGCCAAAGACTCCGGCGCCGGCGACCGCGACATCGAAGGTCTTATTTGTAGTCACGACGGGAATTGTATCGTAAAAGACGCAGACCAAATGTCCGACATGCTTCAGCTTGTCGCCTGGCTTGGGAACTCTCAATGCGCGACGTTACGGGTAATATCATTGTTGAGAGTTGCCACCCGGGACGACAAGCTGAAGCATGTCGGACATTTTATAACCCTTAATAAGAACATAGGGCGTACAATCGTCGTATTCTTCTGCAAGTATTAATAGGAGCAGATTATGTTTTGCCCGCGATGTGGCTCTAGTCAAAGCGAAGACCTGAAATTCTGCAAAGTATGCGGCGCGAATCTGTACGCCGTCCGCCAGGTAGTCGACACCCGGGAGACGCACGAGAAGATTGACCGGAACAAACCCTGGTTCGCCGAAATGGCTCTTTCAGACGCGGAAAGTAAAAGACGCAAAGAGGAGTTGGACCATCGCCGGGGCATCACGCCCGAGGTCACGCGCTACAACGAAATCAAGGCTGGCGTGATCACTGCTAGCATCGGTCTGGCGCTGGCGATTTTTCTAAGTGTCTTCATGAACGGCCTCATCATGAGCGGAAAGGTTCCCTCAGATACCGCCGAGATCCTCAGCCGTATTTGGGTTGTCGGCGTAATACCTTTATTTGTTGGAATGGCACTCCTAATAAATGGCGTATTCGTGAGCAAGAGGCTGGCGGAAATTGCGAGGCGAGCCGCGCAGCCGAGTTCGAGCCTCCCGGAAAAAGACACGACTCCCCTTGAGCTGCGCTCGGCCGACACCACCGAGTTCGTTTCTCCCGGATTCAGCGTCACAGAGGAAACGACGAAGCACCTCAGCAGTCACGGGCGGAAGTAACCCGGCTACTTTCCATAACGGCTCCAGCGCGATGCGCCGCGACACCACACCAACGCGCCGAGCTTTGCCCCAAAACAAATCCCACCAGGCAGTTGGTGGATGGTTCAAGTCCAGCCTACAGAGAAGTGAACGTCGAATGACCGAATCCCACCAACGGCAGTTGGTGGATTGTTCAAGTCCGGCCTAATTCTGAGGTCTAGGCGACACAAGGCTGGACTTGAACCATCCACCAACTCCCGTTGGTAGGATTACAGAACAACAACCGCGGCACTCAGTCTTGTAGGCTGGACTTGAACAATCCACCAACTGCCGTTGGTGGGATTCAGTCATTCGTCGTTCATTTCTCTGTAGGCTGGACTTGAACAATCCACCAACTGCCGTTGGTGGGATTCTACTTTTGAGGCAAAGCCAACGCACCGCGTTGGGGACCGCGGCCGCAGGTGGTACCGACAAATATGCTACTGCTTCACCCAGGTTAGATCGAAACTCTGTCCCTTCCATTTGATCTCTTTGATTTTTGCCGAATCGTCGCGGATAAAACAGACGTCGCCAAAGAATCTGTATTCAAAAAAGCAATCCGGCTTGGTCGGGTAGAGTTTAATGTCTCCGGAATACAGAAAGTTATTTCTCAGAACGATGTCGGTTTCGCTGCCGTCGTTGCGCTGGTAGTGTCCCAGGAATTCCGCCAGGTTCGGGTTGGGATTGGCCACAATCTTCGGAACGATAAAGCTTTTTACGGTCACTTCTTTGCCCTTCAGAATCTCTGTCAAACCTTGAGAAACAAGATCGAAGGCGCCGGCGGAATTTGAAAGAATAACGAAGCCATACTTCTTATCAAGCGCGATTTCAAAATATGAGCGATGCCCGTTGGTGCTTCCGCTGCCGCTAAAGGGCGTTTGTCCCAGTAGCGCTGTCTTCACGCCCTCGCCGTATTTTCCGTCCATCACCGCCTCACCGAATCTGTAAACATCGTGAGCGGTGCCGAAGACGGAACCCGCGCCAACCAGGAACGAATAGTTTTTTAACGGAACATTCACCAGGCCGTTCGGCGAAAGATAGTAATCCTGGGCCCGGCGTTCCATGACCATCTCCCCGTCGAAATCGAGCGAGTCAGTCATGCCCGCGGGCCGAAAAACATATTCGTCTAAAAGTTGTGAATAAGTTTTTCCGGAAACGATTTCCAACACGCGCGCCAAAACTGCGTAACCCGCGGAACTGTAAAGACGACTGGTGCCGGGTTCGAAGGCCAGCTTTGCCTGCTTCACTTTCTCGACAAACTCCGCAGAAGTATATGACAGAGATTCGGCTTCGGGCGGCATGACGCGGTGTGGAATCCCGGATCGATGACGGGCCAGCATCTCAATCGTGATCTTATCGCCGTTGGGAAAATCGGGGATGTGCTTGTTGAGCTTGTCTGCCAGGGCAATCTTATTGCTTTCGACCAGGCGGCTTAGGATGACCGAGGTCATGTACTTGGTAATTGAAGCGATTCCGATGCGGGTGTTGAGTTGGTTTGGAATCTTATAGTCAGCATTTGCCAGGCCGAATGCCTTCTCGTAAATGACCTTTCCATTTTCCGACGCCAGGACCACACCTGAAAACTGATTGGTCCTGGCAAACGGAGTTATGAATTTATCGATCTTCGCGGCTTTATCGGATTGCGCAAAACCAGTTTGCGAAAATAACGATAAAACGGAAGCCAGCGCGAGAATTCCATTTCTCAATTTATCCATGGGAACACCTCATAGAACAGACATCGCGGCCGACCGCGGTGATTTGTTTCGTGTCATTTAGTGTGGGTTCGTGGATCGTGTATTTTGTCTAACTCCAAAAACGATCCACGAACTCACACGAACGAACACGAAAAAGCACCAACATCTCAAGTCCGCATGAAAAAGCAACCAGCTGCTTACTTACCGAAGAAGCCAGGGTCCATCAGATACCAGTTAGCTAATCCTGCCGCCAACCCAATTCCGAAGATGATCAGTACGATTATCTTTTCCTTCGCGGTTGTGGGCTTTCCTGCTTTTGAAGGGAATATCAGGAGATAAAGCCCTCCGACTACACAGACAGGTGCAAATGCCGCCAGCTTCATGGAGTACTGGTGTTCCTGTAGCAGTTGGCGCCAGTTGTAATAGATGAGGCCGATCGAGACGAGAATCAGCAACACTGCAAAGATCCGCGCTTTAAAGGAAGGCATGAGATGTTCTCCCCGATAGAATCTCGGATGCGGATTTACAAAGCGAAGACAGGATACAAGATTTCTACCAAATGTCCGACATGCTTCAGCTTGTCGTCGGGATTGGCATCACTCAAGCAATGATACTACCCCTTACGTCGCACATTGAGAGTTCCCAAACTTGACGATAAGCTGTGAAGCATGTCGGACATTTGGTAAATGATCAGACTACTTTCATTATTCCTTTCTTCCCTCCTGCTGGTGGTGGCGGCTCCCGGACAAGTCAAGGTGCGTACAGACGACGGGCACTTGAAGGGAGATCTCGCCACCCGAATCGAAGCCGCTGAGAGGGAACTAGGCACGCGCGCCGGCGAAATAATTATCACCGGTAATGAGTCTATTACCCGCACCGTAGTAGTTGGCACGGGACACACCTGGAACGTTAGCGGCATGCACACGCTGGTGAAGGGCGCCAATCACCGCGGTCTGATCTGGATGAAAGACGGCTCGAGACTTATCAGTCAAAACAACGGCGGGTTTCAGAATGATGTAACCAGGTTGTCCAGGCCACGCATGATTGAAACCTACGAAGGTATGCAGCCGCTCAAAAATGTCAAACCTGGCGCCGATTACGATGCCAGGGTCGGCAGCAATATAACGGTGGAGGGCATTCAGTTAAAGGACATACCGGGAGCCAATCCCAGCGCGTCCATTAATGCAGCGTTGAATTTTGGTAACTGCCATAACTGCAAGGCCTCGAAAGTGTGGTTCAACGGACTCAACGACTTTGGCGTGCAGGTTGGTGGCCATGCTTATTGGGCCGATAAGTATGCCGATGGTGTCGAGATAGTTGACTGCCTGTTTACTAAAGTTGCCACTCAAAACATAGCGTGGGTGCACGGACAGAACGGTCTGATAGCGCGTAATAAGTTTGTGCAATCAGGGCGGCCTAACCAGGTACACGTTGTAATCGACATCGAGGCCAATTATTCGTCTCACAGCCTTCTGAAGCGCATTAAGGTAGTCGACAACATAATTGATTTTACCGAAGCGGCGGGCAGCTATGGCGGGATAGCCGTTACATCTTCCGCGCCCACTGTGCCTACAGAAGATATCGAAATATCGCGCAACACCCTGATAGGCAAGTCGACGGTGGCGAACGCACTCAGCCGCAAGGGTATAGAACTGGCCGGCGATGATTTGAGATCGCCTGATGGTAAACGCATTACCATTGCCGACAACAACATCTCCGATTTTGATCAGATTTGCATTGTTGCTGCGGGCGATCAAATACAAGTGTTGCGGAACAGACTTAAGAACTGTAGCTGGGGTCTGCCAACGTCTGGAATACTGGCCACCGACCTGACTAATTCGGTGATTAAGGACAACAATATTTCCGGCAGGCTGGCTGAGCTGGGATTTCAGAACGTTCTGAAGAAAAATGCCAACAACCTGGTTGAAGGTAATACCCTGGCGCGGATAATAGGAACTTATACCACCACTACGTTTAGACGTAACGTGATCAGCAATGCTCAAAATACCGGCGGCGCCATTTACCACTCCGGCATAAAAGAGTTTCCCGGCTCGACCGGTAACGTGTACGAGAATAATAAAATCACTCGCGGAAACGGCGGTGACCAGTTTGGGTTGCAAGTGCAAGCGGGCAGCAGTGTCAGGTCGGTGGAGTGGTTGGAGCCAGCGACGCTCAAACAGTGAAGAAAGCAGAAAGCAGAAAGCAGAAAGCAGTAAGCAGTAAGCAGTAAGCAGTAAGCAGTAAGCAGTAAGCAGTAAGCAGTAAGAATATAGGACCTATATGTCCTATAGGCCCTATATTCTTTTGCCCATCGCTTGTTATATGTAATCTGCGTAAACTGCGGATAGGGTTTGAGGTCTATCTTCCGTTGTCCATATGCCAGCCGGGGTTGACCCATTGCCCTTTGCGCAGCACGAATACTTCAGTGACGCGGCCGGCATTGTTGATCCGCTGGCCGCCGGTTTCGAGCTCGTACGCATAGTTGGAGTACACGACCGCCGTTGCGCCGTAAACCTGGATTTCGGTTTTGGGAAACTCAAGCTTGACCAGCTTGCCTCCGCCTTTTGCAAACTGGGCCGCGCCGTCAAAAATTGTCTGACGGTTTGACCAGGCGCCTTCACCGGCCTCGATGGCTATCGTCTCTTCAGGGATCAGCTTTTCCAGTGTGGCGCGATCGTTCGCGAAGAATGCGCGCCAGACAGCTTCGCGCGCATCCAGCAGGCGTTTCCTCATTTGATCAGGTAAAGGCCTCAACGCTGTCACCTGCTCTTCCAGCGATTCCTGATGAAGCGCGGTATCGCTGCCGTTCTGGATCCATTTGCCATCTTGCTTGGTGTAAAAATCCGAAATTCGCAGCGCCCGGTGCAACGGACCATATGGCGTGTTCGACTCGACATCCGCCACGAAGCACACAAAGGCGGCGTCGCCTTTGAAGATCATGTCAAACTCGCGCATCTTGTAGCTCTTCATGCCGTATGGACTCTTCGGATCTACGTCGTTCCATTCCATATAGCCATCGATGCCTTTGATCATAGTGCGCGAGCCCTCCAGGTAGCCGAGCCAGTTTTGTGCGTGCGTCGCTCGCAGTGCCGCCGCGTCCTTTTTAATAAAGGCCTGGAAGATGCTGTCGATATGGGCGCGGATGGCCTCGCGATCAGCCGCGCGGTTGTCCTGGGTGTGCAGGTTTATTGCCGGCTCATTTTCCGCAACGCTGAGCGCAGGCATGGTCGCGGCGAAGAACGCGACGCTAAGGACAAAGGAGAAAAGTAAAAAACCGAAGATCCTCAGAGTCATCGACGTAACCTCCTCATGGGTTGTTCTGATGGTAGCGAATTATGCCGTACAGGACCTATATGACCAATAGGACCTATTTCAGCTTGCTCCGCGAAGCCTACTTCAACCCTCTGACTTTTACGAGACAAGGTGGCAAAAGCCTGATATCTTATGCCGCATCAAAGCAATCGCTACCTAACCGCAATAACAGATCTTCGCGCACGGAATTCTGCAACTTAAACACTTTGCCTGATAGCCGCAAGGAGGCACTCCCCCATGAACAGATCATCCGAAAATAATCTGCCCCAGAATCTTAATGTCACCCTCGCGTTGAAAGACCGAGTCGGCTTGCGAAAGAGACGACAACTCCCGACCGTCGCAGCACTTTACTGCGGGCTCTTCATCCTCCTGGTCGTGATCGCCTCCCCGCTTTTGACAGTATCTTCCGCATCTTCGAATAGCGTCACTCCGCTTCGAACCAACGCGCCAACGCCCGGCACTGTCAGGGCGCGGGCGCGCGCTATTTTTTCAACTACAACCACCGAAACATTCACCATGACCGTGCAGGTGTTTACCGGTTCAACCGATTGCACCAGCGGCGGCGGCGCCATCACCACGGTCAACAACCAGGGACAGGCCCCCTACGACCTGACCCTGGGACCGGCCGACTCGGTTTTGTTCATAGCCTCGCATCTCTCTGATCAAAGCAATGAAGTGGTGGTCGGCGATTCAAGTGGGAGCTTCATAGACTGGCTGATTCCTACTGGACAAACGCCGGGTGGAATCACTGTGCCGCCGGCTACTCAGCGTCAAATCTGTGTGCAGGGACTCGATTCGCCGAACATTCGTGAGGTTGATGCCAGCTACCGGCCAGCTCTTCAACTCCGCGACCCCACTTGTACAACGCAACTCACAGCTTTCCATCCTGGCGACACGATCTGCATAACAGTGTTTGGCGGGCGGGTTGATGCTCCGGCACCCCAACACCTTTTTGGTAAAGGTGGCACGAGCAGTTCAAGCACTGAATGCACTTTTCTTCCCATTCCCCCTACTTACACTCCTGTTGACGTTACCGCGGACGTGTATACTTATTTGTATACTTTTCCCGCGTCGAATGCGGCCATACCAACTGCCTGCGCTACTCTTGGCAACACCACAGATATTCGCGGTCCCTGGCGCTTCATTGTCAGTACCCCGGATAACACTGGTGTCAGCGCAATCAAAACTCTCGAGCTTACAGATCCGGTTTCCTGCAGTCTTTCCTGCCCCGGGGACGTCAACGTGTCGAACGACACCGATGAGTGCAGCGCAGTTGTTACCTATACAACTCCGTCAGGATCAGGCTGTGGCACTGTTACCTGCGACCATCCTTCCGGTTCTGCTTTCCCGGTTGGCACAACGCTGGTGACCTGCACGAGTTCGACCGGCCCAACCTGCACTTTCCACGTCACAGTCAATGACACTCAGAACCCGACGATTACAGCTCCCGCGGGATTCACCGTGGGCACTGACTCCAATTCGTGTGTGGCTACAGGCGTAACGCTGGGAACTCCGGTGACCGGAGATAACTGCTCGGTGCTGTCAGTCGGCAATGATGCGCCGGCGACATTTCCGTTGGGACCAACGACAGTTACCTGGACGGTCACGGACACTCACGGCCACAGCGCAACGGCCCCTCAAGTCATCAACGTCGTTGACAACACGCCGCCAAGCTTGAATGTCCCGGCAGGTTCTTCTGCCTCTGCCAACCTGAGTTGTCAGGCTGCGATTCCAAACGTGGTTGCCGGCAGTACGGCTTCAGACAATTGCGGGTCTGTGACTGTGACGCAAAGCCCAGCGGCGGGTACGCTGGTGGGCCTCGGAGCACACACCATCACCGTGACTGCGACTGACACCGCCGGTAACCACACTGACAAGCCGGTGACTTTCACTGTTGTTGATACGACGGCGCCGGTGATCACGCTCAACGGCAACGTCATTACACTGTGGCCGCCCGATCACACGTATCATACGGTTCAAGTCACCGACCTGGTGGCCATGGCAGTTGATAACTGTGACGCCGGCGTTAACCTGAACAGCGTTTACATTTCTCAGGTGACCAGCGACGAGTCGGAGGACGGCAATGGCGATGGCAACACGTCTCACGACATCGTGATCGCGGCCGATTGCAAATCTGTGCAACTTCGTGCCGAGCGACAGGGTGGAAACAACGGGCGGGTCTATACGATCACGTTCAAAGTTCGCGATGCATCGGGTAATACTGCAACGGCGACAGCTGCGGTCACGGTGCCGGAGAGTCAGAACGGCGCGGCGGCTGTGGACGACGGGCCGATTTACACGGTGTTGAGCGGTTGCCCGTGAGTCAGAGGTCAGAGGTCAGAGGTCAGAGGTCAGAGGTCTGGGATCACGAGTCGATAATCTTTCGCACCCCGGCGGAGTGCCGGAATTCTTGCACGCCTTCAGTGTGCGGGATCATTTGAAGGGTGACTACAGGCGTATAGAGTCCAACCTTTAGGTTGCGTCAGGGCAAACACGCAAGCTAAAGCTTGTACTCTATGCACCTGTGGGCAGCGAGAGCTTTTTCGGCAGAGATCATTCGGGTCTGGGTGGGCCGTCTGGCCGGGGAGGCATCCGCATACCGCGAAGTTTCGCTTGCTGTTCAGCCGTCAACTGGTTCTTCAGGCGAATGCCGAGGCTGAAATGGAGGCGTTTGACCTGACGCTCAGTATCCAGCACCTTGTCGAGCTGGGTCAGGGCTTGCTGTTCATCCACCGAATTGGATTTCATTGTCTGATGTAGCGCTTCCATCGCGTCCTGGAGTTGCCACTGTAGCTCGAGGAATCGCGTCGTAGTCTTCTGAATCTCACCGCGCATGAAGGTCTTCTGCTCGTCAGTAATTCCGAGTTCTCTCGCATGGCCCATGATCATCTCCGGAGGGAACATCACATCGGCCAACGGATCCATATTCGGGGGCGGCGGTTGAGGCGGGTGCTGCGGCCCGGGTGGCATTGCATTCGGAGATGGTTGTTGCGCCCGGAGAAAGGGAACACCAATAAGTACACTGATGCTTAGTACTGCGATGATGATTGCGATTCTGCTCTTCATGGTTTCTCCTTCACTGCGGTGTGTCCGGCAGGAATGTTTTCAAGTTAGTGAGAGATCGGTCGAGTTGCGGTAGAGACGTCAACACATTATCCGCCGGCGACTGCAGAAGCCTCGCGGTGGGTGATTGCCAACTCGAGATAGAGACGTCCTCCTGAGTAGCTACGTTTGTTGTATTGAGTTCTCGGTGACGGCGCGCTACGACTTTCACATTGCGGCGGGCGAATTTGACGAGAACATTGGGTGCAGCCGAGCCTGGCAACGCCGGATCAGGCGTTGCTAATCGCGGCGCCGGCGTCAAGTCGGGCGTTACCGGTCTGGAGACAACGGCTTGATTCGACCGTTGAGTCGGTTGCCAGTTTTTCCACCAGAACGCGAGAGACGAAAGAGCGACAACTGTCAGTGCTGTGGCAACTGCGAGCGAGATTTTGAATCCGCGCGGAGACCCTGGGCTTATCTGAGCACGGTTCCAGACCCAGACGAATTCCGGCGCCACCCGCCCATCCGCGAGTTTCAGTTCATGAAACAGCGTCTGGAGTCTCTTTTCGCTGCCAGCTGATTCCATAGTCGAGTTCCTCTCGATTCAACGATTCGCGCAAATGCTTTTTCCCGCGCTCATAATGTTGACGCACACTGCCGATCGAGACGCCCATCACATCTGCGGCTTCACGCAAACTTAAATCTTCGTAAAACACCAGGTGCAAAGCTTCTCTTTGACGCGCCGGCAAGCGTCTGAGCGCCGATTGAAACTGCTTCTGCGCTTCCGATCTTTCGAACGCCGCCGCGGGTTCTGCCACGAAAGGGTTTCGCTCGGGAGCGGGGTTAGAGGCGGCTGTTAGTCTCAATATGCGCAACAGCCTTTTGCGCTGTTCGGTGATCGCTGTCTTGCGAATCACGGCGAACAGCCATGTTTTTAGTTGGCACTCGCCTCGATAACGCGCTTTGCCTTCAAGGATCTTTAGATAGACTGTTTGCAGAACTTCTTCCGCTTCGGCCCGGTCGCGCCGGCAACAGCTCAGGGCCCAGCCGAAACTGGCTACGTGCAGTTTTTCGAGCGCAGCTTGCAGCTCCGGGATGTCCATCTGTTTTTGGTTCACGGTTTTTCTTTCCGTGTTCAAAGTATTAGTCGCGCCGGCGGACGAATTATATGACTCAAATAATATAGGACCTATAGGGCCTATAGGACATATAAGTCCTATACTCTTTAGACTTGTGATGAACACCACATCCTTTCCGGAATGGCTCCAGCCGATGGCCGCGACCCTGACGCAGGAGCGGTTCACCGGTCCCGAGTGGATCTTCGAACGTAAGTTTGACGGCATCCGTTTGTTGGCATTCAAAAACGGTGCGGAGGTTGGACTGTTCTCACGTAATCGACTGCCGCAAAATATTCCTGCCGTGGCCCAGGCCATTAGAAACCTCGCAACAGATAATCTGATCCTCGACGGCGAAATTACCTGGGGCGGCGGCAAGGTCAGATATCACGTCTTCGATATTCTGTGGCTCGATGGCCGCAACCTGACGACGCTCCCACTCGAGGCACGCCAGGCGTTGCTGAGCGCTTTATCTCTGCGTGATCCACTTGAGCGGGTGGAGTCGCTCGAGGTGTTGGAGAATGCAGATGGGCCATTGCCCTGGGAGCGCGCGCAGAATGAGGGCTGGGAGGGTGTGATCGCGAAGCGTCGCGATTCTCTCTACGAACATCGCCGCTCGCCGCACTGGTTGAAAATGAAATGTGAGATGGCGCAGGAGCTGGTCGTCGGTGGGTTCACAGATCCGCAAGGCCAGCGCGTCGGACTCGGCGCGCTGCTGGTGGGATACTTTGAGGCTGATGACTTCGCTTTCGCGGGGAAGGTGGGAACTGGTTTCGACACGAAGCTGCTGCTGGAACTGCGGGCCCAACTGGATAAGCTTGAGATTTCGCAGCCGCCGTTTACCAAAGCCGTTGGCCTGCCGCGCGTGCGCGCGCATTGGGTGCGTCCGGAGATAGTCGTCCAGGTCGGCTTCATTGAATGGACGGTGCACGGTAAGCTGCGTCATCCGCGGCTGCTGGGTATTCGCAACGACAAAGCCGCACGCGAGGTAGTGAAGGAATAGGTCCGATAGGTCGTATAGGGCCTATATGACCTATTTCAGTTTCAAAGAAGGAGCCGGAGTGATCACACATCCGGAAAAGGTTTTGTTTCCCGGAGAAGGGATCACCAAGGGTGAGCTCGCCTCCTACTACGAAGCAATAGCGCCCGTCATGCTGCCCCACATACGTCGCCGTCCGATCACGATGGAGCGGTATCACCGCGGCATCAGTGCGCCGGGCTTTTTTCAGAAGGACGTGTCAAAGGGTTTTCCCGAATGGCTCAAGCGCGTCGAGGTCCCGAAGCACGGTGGCACGGTTCACCATCCAATCGCGAATGACGCGAGGTCACTGCTGTGGCTGGCTAACCAGAACAGCATCACAATTCACGTCTGGCCATCACGCGCGCCCAACTTGTACAACCCGGACGTCTGCGTCTTCGATCTAGATCCCTCTAAAGAAGGTGAACTGGAGATCCTGTGCGCGACAGCGCTAAGGCTTCGAGACTTTCTGGCTGAACTCGGCCTGCCAAGTTGGGTTAAGACATCCGGCTCAAAGGGGTTCCACATTGCGGTTCCGTTGGACGGCAAAGCTGACTTCGGCGAGGTGGCGCGCTTCGCACACGTCGTGGGCAGGATTCTCGTCAAGCGCGATCCAAAGAATCTGACGCAGGAGTTCAGCAAAGCTGATCGCGGAGGGCGCATTCTTTTCGATACCGGGCGCAACGGCTACAGCGCGACCTTCGCCGCCGCTTACACTGTGCGCGCGAAAGCCGGCGCACCGGTGTCCGCGCCATGCAGATGGGCAGAGCTTGAACGCTGCGAGGTTGGCCCGAGGAGTTTCACACTGCGCACGATGGCCCAGCGAATCGCCGAGGTCGGGGATCTGTGGTCGGACCTGCTCACGAGCAAACGGTCGTTGCGAAAACCAATAGAAAGATTGCGGCAGTTGATCGCAGAGCCGTGAAAAGACAGAGGTCAGAGGTCAGAGGTCAGAGGTCAGAGGTCAGAAGACAGAAGTCAGGGGTCAGAGGACAGAAGTCAGAGGTCAGAAGTCAGAGGTTAGAAGTCAGAGGTAGAAGAGCAGATTTTCCATATATCATTTGACATTGCTCATTGTTCATTTAAGACATTGTCTTGAACTCATGAGCTGTTCTAAAACGAACCGCTTTTTGTTCGAAATGTCCAATGAGAAATGTCAAATGATATATGGAAAATCTGCTCTTCTGACCTCTGACTTCTGTCTTCTGACCCCTGACTTCTGACCTCTGACCTCTGACCTCTGATCTCTGTCTTCTGACTCCTGGTTTTCCGTTGACAACCTAAAGTTACTGCTAGTAGAATCCCGCCTGTTCAAAAACGTTGAATCCATAGAACTTGCCCTTTAGACACGCCTAAACTTTGCTGCTTCTCGCGCTTCAAAGTTGGTTTACAGGCATGTTCTGACCCACTCACGTCCACTGGGCGATCCATGATCCCCATTTTCTAAAACCTCAACCGTAGCGTCTTCGCTACTCTTAACCAAAGGAGAGACATCATGGGAGTTAGTATCTGGCAACCCGAAAATATTGAGGCTCGACCCACTCTGGCAAGTTTTGATTGGGGTGGAATCACTCCGGTCAAAACCGAACCCCTCATTTTCCGGGCCATTTCGGAGTTGATTGCATCACAAGTGCTTACTCAAACAATCGTGAGCCAATTGGCTGGCCTTCAAACTGGCAAGGTTAAAGGAGGCTCATTTATTGGCCAGAATATGCGCGCCGACGAGTTCGGTGCGTTTGACGACACTGCTGAACCAGTACGCGTGCTGACCCAGCGCGTCCAGGATCTCGAAAAACGGCTGGACGAGGCCTATCCGAAGAGGTCGGCGGCAACCAAATAAATGAATACCCAGTGCGGCGGATTAATTTGCCGGGTCCAAACTTGCTTTCTCGGCGCCGCATTTAATTAAAGCCCATTGCCAAAGCACAGATCCGGTGATCGTTATCTTCGCCAGTAGCTACGATACGAGCGCCGCTTCGCTGGCGGCGAAATGGGCAACCAACAACGCCAGCCTGCTTACCTGCGATGACTTGTCGCGAGCGGGCTGGCGTCATTATTTAGGTTCGCAGGATACTTCCACTGCCGTCATCTCCGGTCGCGTGGTCCCGGTTGAAGAAATAGACGGGGTGTTGATTCGTTGGCCCGGAGTCTTTTCCCAGGAACTTACACAAATCGACGAAGCCGATCGCAACTATGTTGCCGGCGAGATGACCGCCTTCCTGATTTCGTGGCTGACAACACTTAACTGTCCGGTCATCAACCGTCCGACACCGCTTAATCTCACCGGGCCCGCCTGGCGTTCTGAGCAATGGACATATGCCGCCTCTCGGCTCGGCATCCCGGTGCATACCGTCCATCGTCACGTCAGCAACGAAGCAAACCAGCAGCCTGCCGAGGATATGTTTTCAAACCCTGCCGGCGTAACTGTTGTTGGCGAACGTTGCTTCGGCAATGTCGACCAGGATCTATTTCGCCAGGCTCGTGCGCTGGCCCAGGCAGCTAATGTTTCTTTGCTCAAAGTATATTTCAGTGAACCAAAACCAGGTGCGGTTTTTGCCGGGACCGACCTGATCCCGGAACTGACTGACGAGGTGGCGGACGCCGTCCTTGAACTTCTTTTGAAATCGTAACCTGAACCGATGATTCTTCTCTGGGGACACGCAAGCGATAGCGCACTCAAAGCAGTCTATGAATCGCTCTATCGAATGGGCGCAAAGATCGGGTTCTTCGATCAACGCATGGTGCTGGACACCCAGATAGATCTGGCTGTCGGCGCGGATGTAACCGGCACTATGCGAATCAAGGACGAGCTGATTGATCTCGCCGAGGTGTCGGCGGCATACATACGTCCCTTTGACTCTCGCTGGCTCTCGAAGATTGCAGCGGCCGGAGCCGCCAGCCCCGAATGGCAACACGCCGTCAGGATTGAAGACGCACTACTATCGTGGGCCGAGGTAGCGCCGGCATTTTTGATTAATCGCCCATCGTCAATGGCGTCAAACACTTCGAAGCCTTACCAGGCGGAGCAGATTCGCGCGCAGGGCTTCCTAATCCCCGACACTCTTGTCACTACTGACCCGGAAGCCGTGCAGGCATTCTGGAAAAAGCATGATGATGTGATCTACAAGTCAGTCAGTTCGGCTCGCAGCGTCGTCTCCCGTCTTAGTGCAGAGCACCTGGATCGGTTGAATGATATCTCGTGGTGTCCGACGCAGTTTCAACAGCACATACAGGGAAATGATTACCGCGTTCACGTGGTGGGTGACGAAATCTTCGGCTGTGAGATCCGATCTGAAGCTGACGACTACAGGTTTGCGCTCGCAAAGGAGGAGAGGGTTAAGCTGAGCGCTTTTGATCTTCCTGAGGATGTGGCCCAGCGATGCCGTACGCTGACGAAGGCGCTGGGGTTGGTAGTGGCGGGTATCGACTTGCGATGTACTCCCGACGGCAGATGGTTTTGTTTTGAGGCGAACGCGGTCGCCGGGTTCACCTATTATCAGGAAGCCTGCAACCATCACATTGATGATGCGATCGCGCGGCTGCTGATGGCGGGTTAACAATTCCAGAGTATATCGGGAAATTCAACTTGTCTTCTCTGTGCATCCTCAGTGTGCTCTGCGTCTCTGTGGTAAGTGTTTCTCCAGGTAAATTCACCACAGAGGCACAGAGTTCACGGAGATCGCACAGAGATTTGAGGTTTTTCCACAGACTCTAAAATGGTATGGCCCTGTTATGGCGTTAGCATGAGGAGAGAGGGAGTGTGAGTCGGGTCGTAGAGCCGCAGATAAAAATAGCCGATCCCCGCGAGACCGAGCATCAGGTTCGGCGTCTCCGATCCACCGGGCGCGCCGCAGGGCCATTGCAAGTCGGCATATCGTTCAATACCTTGCGCTCCAATTTTCTTCGCGGTTGCGTCGAGCGACTCATCGTTGAGGGTGTGGCGCGCGTAAAGCAGTAGTTCTGCGCTACCTGTCAACCCTTGAGCGAGAGAGAAATCCGACTGCTCAGTTTCAGAAGATGACTCAGACAAGGTTTCAAGTGTGGTAAGCAGCGCGGCTTTTCCCTGGTTGAGGTAGATCTCGTCGCCCAGTAGTTCAAACGCTCGAAATCTGGTCATTCCGACTCCGCCGGCGCCTCGCAACCATGAAGCCGACTCTGCGGTCGCGCCTGATACCTTAGCCCGATCCTCGCTTTCATTTTCGAATCCGGATTGCTGGTATCCCAGACACTGCTCCGCCGCGTGGCGAAAACCTTCGCGTCCGGTGAAGTAGGATAGTTCCATCAACGCCCAGGCGATTCCGTCGATCCCGTGGGCGAAACCAACCTGAGGATGCGCGACGCCGGTTCTGGCCGACGTCCAACCGGAGTCGTTGCTGGAGGCTGCAGTCAGCAAGCGTTTGCCATGCCTGAAAGCAGTTTCCAAAAGAAAATCTTGCGGTTGCTTTCGGTGAATATTGAGCAACGCCGGGATCGCCCCGGCGCTACCGGACATTACATCTAAACCATGTTGCTCCGGGTCGTCTTTGCCAACCTCTTCAAGTATCAGCCGGGCCATTGCAGTAAACTTGTCGACATTAAGTAGTTCAGCCAACTCAGCCAGAACATAGGCGACGCCGGTGAGGCCCGTATAAAACCCTATTCGTATTGCGGGTGGAAAGTCATCCAGGCGCGACAAAGCCTGGCGGATGGCGCCTTCCGCGGTGAGAACGAATATTCTTTCGCCGGTGGCAGCGAACAAACGCGCGAGAAAGACTGCGATTCCGGCAGTGCCGCTAAATAAATCCGGACCACAGGCTTTGTGCGCTGCACTCTGCCTTCCGCCGCTCAGATCAATCGTAGCTGGTCCAACCCAGTTGCAACGGTTGCCCGCCCACATCGCATCACGGCAAAGCTTCGCGCCGAGGAAGTCCGCGGTGACCAAAAAAGCTTGATCAGATTCGTTCATCTCAAACTGCGATCGGGCGAACCGGGAAGTCGTATGGCTCGATTGAACCCGGATTAAGGTGCGGGTGGTCCAGGTTCAGACCCTTCGTTTCGAAGTGCCTGATTATTTCCTCCAGCCGTTCGTTCTCCGCTTGCAGGTTCAGCTCGTATGCGTTCCACACGCCCTCGGCGAGGATGCGACAGCGTTGTTGTCCGAAGCTTTCTCCGTCGCCGGGTTCTTCTGCGAGCCCGAGTCCCGCTGCCAGCTGCTTGCTGAAGAGAGGCGCATCTGGCTCCAGATAATCTTCGACGTGCTCATGCACTTCAGCCAGAAGCTCAGTCGCCAAACGGTAAAATCTGCGGTTGAGATATAACACCACCGCATCCGTCCGGTCGTAGGATGCGGGATTATTTAAGCACTTGAGCCGGAATGGTATCTGAAAACGATTTAGCCTCCTGGTCAGCAGACTCACCAGACTCCCCGCACCCTCAGCTTTGATGTTCCAGTAAAACCGCAGCAGATCATCTTCGTCCTGCTGGTCTGTGAGTGTTGCTCCGAAAATGTAATAAAAACCCGGATGCATAGTTCTCGACTCTTTGCGACAAACGACACTAACAGTTGTTCCTTCGCGGAAAGCCACTCCCGGGCCATCGGGCGAGATCAGCTCGTCCGTGGCTACGGCGCGAATAAAATCGTTCTTTTGCACGAAGTAATGCTCTGTCGGCAAGCGGCGAAGCACATGCCAGCCAGGATCCAGCCGTTCCACAGTTGTGTTGGCCAGTGAGAGCGCGTTCACAAAATTTTCATCGGGCTGGGGAACTAATGGCTGATAGATCACATCAGGGTTGAACTTCCGGCAGTAGCAGTGGTGATAGAGTTGCCGCACGAGGTGCTCAACCATCAGGTTTTTTTGTTCGTTAGGATCCGGCGGCCGCTGCTGTTGAGACTCGCCCACGGATATAGTCCGGCCGGCCCACGAAAAAGATGTAGGCGAGAGAATCTGCAACGCCTGCAGTATTTGCGGCAGCTCTTTTTCTAGTCGTGCCTGCATGAAATCCGAGGCCAGAAGTCAGAGATCAGAAGTCAGATTTTCCATATATCATTTGACATTTCTCATTTTTCATTTGCCGTTCGGAGCTTTTGTTCGTGTTCGTTCGTGTGATTTCTTGGATCGTTTTTCATGCCTGAAACAAACAAGCGATCCACGAAATCACACGAAGCATCACGAAATGAGACCCTGAAAAATGGCGAATGAGAAATGTCAAATGATATATGGAAAATCTGATCTGATTTGTTCGACCTCTGATCTCTGATCACTGACTTCTGATCACTGACTTCTGACCACTGACTTCTGGCCTCTGATCTCTGATGCCGCGCGTGACGGATCTTTCAAAATCTCCCCGCTCACCTGAAGCAGATAGAGAGCTTTGGAGGAGACTTGCGGTGAAAACTGCACATACTCATAAGCTGACTGAATCATTCGCGCCGCGCCATATCTAAGACAGCGCTCAAGCAATCCGTCCTCTTCCATTCGCCGCTCAGCAACGTAGCTATTCCAGAAGGACCGGATCGCCAGCTGCACCCCGGCGCGGTTCGCGGCCGTCTTCATCTCCCCTGATCCTTCCGTCTCGAGCGGCAAAGACATGATCGAGGCCGTTATAAAAGCCTGAATGATGCTGCCAAGGTCCCAGCAGGGATCTCCGATGTCGGCTAACTCCCAGTCCACTATCTTGAGGTTCCATTGGTCATCAGCGCCGCGACGAACCACAATGCAGTTCTCCAATCTCATGTCTCCATGCATCAGTGATGCAGCGCACCAGCCATTGCGAATCTCATCCAACGCCTGTCGCAGTTGCGGAGACTTTTCGACCACGTCAAGTAGTTCTGAGGTCGCCGGGCTCAATTCTTTGAAAGGGTGAGAATTTCGCTGGTCCGCCGACAGGATCCAGGGAACTTGCCTGGGAAAAATCGCGGTGTGCTGACTGTCGTTCAATCCATTTCCCAGCGCGCGATGATAAGTGCCCATGACCTGGCCCAGCCGGGCGGCCACCTCCACCGAAAACCCGCCCACCCGGCGCAAATGCTCATAAAGATTTTCGCCTTCCGGAATTAACTCGGTAATCAGGACGTGACGATCCAGATCGTAAGAGTGAAACTCGGGCATCACGGTAGCCAGCGGAGCAAAACTGGAGTCGTTGCGAGCGAGCCAGTAGCACGCTGCCTCGCACTGCAACATGGCAACTGTTTGCGCGTCCCACTGTTGAATCTGCTTAACGAAATAACCCGAGTTTCTTTGGCGTATGACTTTGAAGTTGCGGTTGCGGCCACTGACATCAATTACCGCGAAATCACCATCGACCACCGACGCGCTTGAAAGCACTCGTTGAGCTATCAGGTAATGACAGATATTGCCGGCTGTGATGAGCATGAGGAAATTTGCTATCGGATTGACTGGGTCCGGCGGCGGCGATGACCTGTTACTGATCTTCTACGCGCTTCAGCGGCATCTTGCCGTCTCCATGCTTGAGCACACATCCCGTTGTCCTGCCGTCCTCGACGCTGAAAGTGACGACTCCATAATCGTCAAAGGCAATGGGCCTGAATGTGGTGTTGCCCACGGCCATCAAACTCAGGGGCTGTTGGCCGCCCGCTGCCGCGAAGAGTTTGCCATCCTTAAGGCTGACGTTGAATTCAACTCCATGGTCGTCTCTATACTTGCCTACATAGGATTGCAATACCGCAGCGTCGACTTCGCGTGGCGATACCGCACCTGCGTTTTTGAGCATCTCCCGGATCTCGGCATTCTTGTTGCCGTCTGTTGTGTTCTACATTGACGAGGCAGCGGCCAGCGCCGCGGTCAGTGTTTCCGGCTTGAGCCCGCCGCGATTAAGGGCAACCCGAACCGATTCCGGGTCGCCTTCCCAGACGCCGTTCATCAGCATTCCGAAGACACTGGTTTGCCCGAACGTGATCCAAAACCGGTTGGGGTCGCGGATGATGAACTCCCGCATTCCATAAAAAGTGTCGTGAGGGCCTTCCACGACCTCCACCCGATCCTTAAGGTGTTTGTAGATTTCGTCAACATCGTCCGAATAGACGTATAGATCGACTTCCCGGCGGTGATCTGTGCTTGGCTGCCCGCCTTGATTGAACATGACCTCACTACTTCCGAACGAGAGCATTGCAAAGCTGAGCCCGTCGCCCTCGTTGCCGTAGG
>Ga0070697_100000335_pt1 | contig 37062 bp, 26 predicted proteins | sample KBSK1501metaG_FD_65475 | JGI IMG/M metagenome (GOLD analysis project Ga0070697, IMG submission 65475) | Corn, switchgrass and miscanthus rhizosphere microbial communities from Kellogg Biological Station, Michigan, USA - KBS K1-50-1 metaG | ecosystem: Host-associated > Plants > Roots >...
CGTGTCATCATTCGTTTCAATGGCTTTATTTGCGAAGTATACTGTACCGCTTGTTGGCGTGTCTAGCGCGGCAAGCAAATGCAAGAGAGTGCTTTTGCCCGCGCCGGATGGCGCGACGATGGCAACCATCTCTCCTTGCTGCAAAGTCAGGTTGGCATCCGACAAAACCGAGAGACGCTTCTCGCCGCTCCCGTAGATTTTTTTCAAATTACGCGCTTCCATGACCACGGAAGCAATGCCTGGCGCACTTGGACCGCTTGCCTGAACTGCCTGACTCGCGTTGTCTTGCGGCTGGGTCATTCTGGTCTCAAAGCTAATCCTCTATCGGCCGGGTTGCTCTATTTCTCTCTCTTTACTTAGATGCTATTCGCGCTGCAGCCGTGACCGCTGGGCGTGTGACGTGACCTAGGAAATTGCCCAACAGTTTCCCTTTTCATCCAAACGGCTGCCTGTCCCAAAACGGCCCCCTGGACGGCAACTTTGAAACATCTCTAAGCTATGTTTTTTCAATAGCTTGTAGCGGGCTATTACGATTTGGGATGGTGAGGGCGACACCCCAATCCTGCCCGCTTGCTCTGCACACTTCTAGTAGCAAACCATGCGCCAAATCTGTACGAACTGGCCCGTAGATTCGGTCCTCACTCTTCCCGCCTATTCATATCGGAGAATCTCGACTGGCAAGAGCCCCGCAGCCGCCCTTGCCGGAAGGATCGTCGCGCCAACGGATATGCCCATAGCCGCCAAGGTGATCCAAACGCCGTCCAGCACGCTTGGATGGAACGGCACATAAGAAACTGCGTAGACTTGCGGATCGAGCGGAATCAAATGATGCGTTCCTGCAATCAACGCGAAAGCATATCCAACCGTGAGCCCAATCAGCGTCCCGGTAAACCCGATGGCAATTCCCTGCCACAAAAAAATTTTGCGAATCTGCTCGCGCCGCGTTCCCATGGACATTAATACGGCGATGTCCCGCGCTTTATCCGTCACCATCATGGAGAGCACCACAAGAATGTTCAATCCTGCAACAAATGTTATCAACCCGATGAAAATGGCGGTAACCAGTTTTTCCAAGCGCAAGGCACGGAACAACGCGAAGTTTTGTTCCATCCAGGTGGTAGCCAAATAGCCTTGCCCCGCGATTTGTTCCGCGTGCCGCGCAACTTCCGCGGCGCGCTCCGGATTGTCCAGCCGGAATTCAAGGGCGTTGACAATGTTGCTCGAGCCGGCCAGGGCCTGCGCTGCTTGCAACGTCATGAAGCACCAATTCTTGTCGTAATCGTAAAAGCCGGAATCGAAGATCCCCGCCACGCGAAATCGCCGCGTCCTCGGAATCAAGCCATACGGTGTCAGCCGCCCCTGTGGACTTGTCAGTGTCACGAAGTCGCCTGGCTCAATCTTCCAGTCGTCGGCTAGTTGCTTGCCGACCAACAGTGCCTCGATGCCGTCCGCATCCGAGGCGAAATCCAGCTTTCCCGCAACTATCTTCTGAAGTGCTTCATCTCCCCGCCGCTCCCGTTCGGGTTCGACGCCCTTCGCCACCACGCCAAGCGCCTGGCCGCCAAACGACAGCAGCACCGTTTCATAAACGGCGGGCGTCACCGAGCGCACACCCGGAATTGCTGCCAGCTTCGTGGCCAGCGCTTCGTAGTCGTGGATCTCGGATCCCGGGCGGGTCAACGAAACATGCGCCGTAACTCCGAGCAATCGATCCTGTAAGGTCTCGCGGAAGCCTGTGTTCATCGCCAGGGCGATCACCAGCGTCGCGACGCCAGCCGACACGCCGAGAATGGAAAACAACGTTACCAGCCGCAGCACTGCGGGCCGGTAAGGCGACCGCAAGTACCGCCGCGCCACAAACCATTCAAATTGCATACGAGAATCGCATGGGAGACAGAATACGTTACGCGCTATCGGCTTCGGAAGCAGAGTCTTGGCGAACTTCCGGCCGCAGCAGCGGGAAGAGAATCACGTCGCGGATGGAAGGCGAATCGGTCAGCAGCATGGTGAGGCGGTCGATGCCGATACCCTCGCCCGCCGTCGGCGGCATGGCGTGACAAAGTGCGCGAATGTAGTCCACATCGAGATGCTTCGGAACTTCTTCGCCACCCTGTGCGATCTGGGCAAGGAATCGCCGCTCTTGTTCAGCGGGATCATTCAGTTCCGAGAAACCATTAGCCACTTCCATGCCCGCCACGTAAATCTCGAATCGCTCCGTCAGCGACGGATCTTCCGGCTTCTGCTTCGAGAGCGGCGAAATGTCCGTCGGAAAATCGTAGAGGATGGTCGGCTGAATCAGTTTGTCTTCCGCCATGGTCTCAAAAAGCAGGCCCGTCCATTCGCCGTCCGTTAAGACGCCCTTTGAGGCAGCGTAAGGCGCGCCCGCGGTTTTTGCCCAGGCGTTATAGCGCTCTACCGCGGCTCGCGGGCCGCCGGCTGAAGCAAGTTCGGCCTCCGCAGGCGCAACTCCAGCACCGGCAGGCCAGAACTTCGCGATGGCCTCACGCATCGAAAGCCGCTGCATTCTTGAAAAATCCAGCTCTTGCTCGCCGTACTTCACCGTCGTCGAACCGGTTATATTCTTCGCCAGAAGCGCGAATAGCTCCTCATTCATCTGCATCAAATCCCTGTAGTTGCTGTAGGCCTCGTAGAATTCGAGCATTGTGAATTCAGGATTGTGCTGCGTCGAGATGCCTTCATTCCGGAAGTTGCGGTTGATCTCGTACACACGGTCAAATCCGCCCACAGTCAGCCGCTTCAAATAAAGCTCCGGCGCGATCCGAAGATAAAGGTCGATATCCAGCGTGTTGTGGTGAGTGACGAAAGGTCTTGCCGCCGCGCCTCCCGGTATGGGATGCATCATCGGCGTTTCAACCTCTATATAGCCGCGCGCATCGAAAAACCGCCGCATCTCTTGAATGATGCGGGCTCTCGCAACAAAGACCTGCCGCGATTTATCGTTGGCAATCAGGTCCAGGTAGCGCTGCCGGTAGCGCAGCTCCACGTCGGTGAGCCCATGCCACTTTTCCGGAAGCGGCAGGAGGGCCTTTGCAAGAAACACGAGTTCTTCAACCCAGATCGAGAGTTCATTCGTTTTCGTGCGGAAGAGGTGTCCGCGAACGCCAATCAAGTCGCCAAGATCCAACAATTGAAAGAGCGCAAAGCCGCGCTCGCCCACAACGTCCTTCTTTACGTAAATTTGAATGCGCTTGCCGGAGCCTTGTATATGCGCGAAGCCGGCTTTGCCCATCAAGCGGAGGGAAACCAGCCTCCCTGCTACGCGGATTTCATGCTTGCCAGCTTCCAGGTCCGCGGCTAAGGTTTCGCCATACTTATCCACAAGGGCTGCTGGCGTATCCGTCCAGCGAAATTCACGTGGAAACGGCTCATACCCCAAGGCCTGAATCTGTTCGAGTTTTTTCTGACGCTGCTCAAACTGTTCGCGTGGCTCAAATTGCAAAGGAGATCCTTTCGGAGCAATCGCAGGCGAGTATAGCGGTCACTGCCACGTTCGGGCAACAGCCTGCAAATCAGGCTCATTCTCAGGCGGTTAGCTGTGATCCACGGGGAGATGCACAGCTCTAAGAAAAGCACTCTCCGGCAATTAGAATTTGTTATACTGCGGCCTTGTCCCCGGGAGATACCCTGTGAAAAACCGTGTGCGCGCCCTCTCAGCCCGCGGTACGACGGTAAAAGATGACTGGCGGGCCTGGTTGCCGAAGCTAAAGGACCAGGTGTTTCGCTCGCACGTCCGCCAGTTGGAAATTTCTTACAATATGTTGAGCATTTCCTTGGACGAAGCGCTCGAACTTCGGCAGAGTGGACTCCTGGGTAAGGCCAGCCAGGCAGTCTGCGTCACGCATGATCTCTGTAACCGCTTCGCTCACCCTCTGGTGGCCCTGCTCTGGTCGCTTAGCGAGCATGCCAAACATCATGGCACCGTTCCCAACGCCGCTCCTCTCGACCCGGCTAATTTCCAAGGGGCGCGGGGGCAGCGCGCAGCACGCCTAAGCAGCTTGCTCTGCCGCATCCTGCTCAGCGAACGCTCCCAGTTTCTCTACAAGATAAGCACGCTGGGCGAAATGGTGGAAGATCTCAACCAGGATTTTTGTGTGGCCGCCACAGAGATTGTCAACGGCGTCCCAATCGAATCCGACGCCGAGTGGCAAGCGGTTGACGCGGCACATTACGACCTGAATACCTGCCTTCGGGAATCCATAGTCCTATTGAAATCCTTCCTGATGGTGCTTCCCGAAAACGAGTTAGAACCATTTCAGGCAACCGTCTGCACACAGATGGGTGTTTCCAAGCCCAAGAAACTGACATTCACCCAACGCTTTGTCCGGCATAGACGAATGGCCCCCGCCGGGGGAGAATAGACTATCCAGCCTGAAGGCCGGCACGCGGCTTGAACTGCCGGGGAATAGACTCGTACCCTCGCTTGTCTGATTGAGAATGACCCAAATTTGCGAGGACAACTCTAGGAGGTAGTCGGCGCATCCGAACCGTTGGATGCGCCGCAATTGGACCGTTGGCCCGGAACCGACCAAGCGAGCCCAGTGTGCCGACTGCTCTACAGCCGCCGAATAGGGTGAACGCTGCTCAGTCACCTAAGTCGGCGACTGAAGCGGAGTTCATCCGTCTGGCCCAAGCAGGAGATGCCCCGGCTTTCGAGCATCTTTACCAGCTCCATAGCCGCCGCGTTTACGCCTTGTGCTTGAGGATGGTCGGCAACCCTTCCGATGCGGAAGACCTCATGCAGGAAGCTTTTCTGCAACTCTTTCGCAAGATTGGGACCTTTCGGGGCGAGTCGGCATTTTCGACTTGGTTGCACCGCATGACGGTTAATGTGGTCCTGATGCGTTTGCGTAAGAAGACGCTCCCAGCGGCTTCTCTGGAAGAAACGACGGAACCCGATGAAGAAACTGGCGGCCCAAGAAAGGACATTGGCGCGCCCGATCTGCGGCTTAGCGGCGCCGTGGATCGCGTCAATCTTGAGCGCTCCATCGAAAAGCTTCCGCCGGGCTATCGGACTGTTTTTGTGTTGCACGATGTTCAGGGGTTCGAGCACAACGAGATTGCGGGCATTATGGGTTGTTCGGTAGGTAATTCGAAGTCGCAGTTGCACAAAGCGAGGACGCGTCTGCGCGAGTTGCTTCAGGAGGATTTGCGCGACCAGGCTCGAGCAGAACGTCACGCGGCAAAAACGCAAGCCGGGCTTGCCGATTGAGCTAGAATGTAGCCAACTGCTAGAGCCGGGGGAGCGTCATATATAGCAACAGGTAAGTGCAGTCGAGCGGGGAGGCTACCCAGGTCCTTTAGCCGCGGAGTGAAGTGCCATGCAGTGTAAAGACATCGAACTTGTTCTGGAGCAGGAAGGCCTCGAACCTCTTCCTGAAGAGGCTCGCGCACATATGGCGGAATGCCGCGACTGCCGCAGTTACGTCGCGGATCTCACCAGCCTTGTTGACGCGGCAAGGAAGCTCCCGTCTGAAATCACTCCCCCTGATCGTGTTTGGATTTCCCTTCGAGCTCAATTGGCGGAAGAAGGGATTATTAAAATCCCGGCGGAAGCGACGCGGGCCGAGGCCGCTCCTTTCTGGGAATCGATCAGCGACTTCTTCCGCAGCCGCGCGCTTGCCACTGCCATGGTTGGCATCCTCATCGTTGCTGCCACTGTTTTCCAAGTTCGCCGTAGTAGAACAGCACCCGTTGCGCCGCCCGCACAAACGGCCACGGCCGAGTCCGCTCCTGACGTTCAGAAAGCAGCCGTCCCAGAACCATCCGAGGGGTTCGACCGCGCGGCGCGGGCCCTCGACGATCAAGAGCCGGTAGCCACTGGCATGATTGTCGCAAGCAGTTCCCCTGTGGACGTTTCGTTGCGCGACAATCTGAAAAAAGTGAACGAATTTATCGCTGATTGCCAGCGCCACCTTAAGGAACAGCCGCAGGATGCGTTGACGCGGGAATACCTGTCCGCAGCCTACGAGCAAAAAGCCGAATTATTGTCCGCGATGATTGAGCGCGGAAGGAGCATAAACTGACATGAGTCTTCAACGGATGGGGATGACCCCGGCCCAGCCGGGTACTTGGGTGAAGCGAAGCACCTTGCCGGTTCTGAGCGCCGGGCTTTTTCTCTGGAGCACCGCGCCCGCTCAGGCCGCTACGGCCGGGCAACACATTGAAAAACAGTTCAACGTCTCGGGACGCCCCGTGGTCGTGATCCACAACGTGGCGAACGGCCGCATCGAGGTGAAGTCCTGGAAGAATAAAGAAGTCGACGTAGTCGGCACACAGACTTCCAACAAAATTGGATTTGAAATCGAGCAAGTGGGCGACCGCATCGACGTTACTGCCAACATCCTGGACGCTGCGGCTCAGCCGCTGGATCTTGAAGCCAATTTGCAACTCACCGTTCCGGAAGAAACCGAACTCCAGCTGAAGAGCGAGACGGGCTTGATTTACGTCGAGCAGGTTACCGGCGACATGAAACTTGAAAGCTACGGCGGCGACGTGCACCTGAAGGAAGTTTCCGGCTACATCATCGTCAAGACCACCAGCGGCTCCCTGGTTTGCACGCAATGCGCCGGCAAGCTCGACTTCAGCTCCATCGGGGGGAACGCCCAGATTCTCCAGCCTCAGCTGGACAACGTTAATCTCATGACCACCACGGGAAACATTCTCTTTGATGGCGACTTCGTTCGCACCGGCCTCTATTCCATGAAAAGCGGCAAGGGCCTCGTGGAAGTGCGCTTTTCCAGCACCGATTCCTTTGACCTCAAGGCTCAGACGGCTACCGGCATCGTTGATAATCAGGCTGCCGCTTTTCTCAAGCCGGATTCCCACGGCGTGAAGCACATCGCTTCCAAGTTTGCCCAAGGGCTGGTCGGCACGGTCGGAATGGGCCTCGCGAAAGTCGAACTCTCCTCCTACAGTGGTACAATCCGCATCATGAAGCGCGATTAGTTCATCGTGCTCCTGATCAACTGGCCCTTTGTGGCCGCGTTCTGCAAATAACAGTGACTCAACCTTCTTCTTTACGCGGCGCCTCAGCCCGTCCGCAGGTGATTTGTCTTGCCGGCTTCATGGGCTCCGGCAAGACAACGGTCGGCACGCTCCTGGCGCGGCAGCTCGCCTGGCGCTTCGTCGATCTGGATGATCGCATCGAGCAATCCGCCGGCCTTGCCATTCCTCAGCTCTTCGAGCGCTTCGGCGAACCCGCCTTTCGTCAAATCGAAGCGGATCAATTGCGCGCCGCCTTGGGCCGCGCCTCCGAGCTCAAGGAAGCCACCGTCCTGGCTCTCGGCGGCGGCACCTATGCCCAGCCCGGCTGCCCCGATTTTCTTCGAAGCGCCGGCGTCCCTGTTCTGTGGCTCGATTCGCCCGTTGAAGTCCTGTTAGCCCGCTGCATGACCATGACTGGCCGGCCCCTTTTCCGCGATGAGGTCAGTTTTCGCGCTCTCCACACGCAGCGTCTTCCCTCGTATCAACTCGCGGACTTTCGCTTGGACAGCTCTGGCGAGCCCACGCAGGTCGTCACGGAAATCCTCCGGCGCGGCATTGTCGCGGCAGGTGGCAGCGAAGCACATCTCGTCGTCGAAAAGCCAAATTCGTAACTGGCTTTCGCTAGAATAGGCTGCGGAGATACTTTCTCCGCAAAATTTTGCCGTGCTACGCAGCAGCTGGCGAAGGGGGATCCCATGAAAACAAAACTGCGCGGCCCTCAAGCCAACTTGTCTATTTGCCTTGTAACCCTGCTGATCTTAGCTTGCGCCGCCGCCGGCATTGCCGATCAGAAAAAGAATACTGCGTCGCATGGCGCCTCGGTCTTCGCTAAGGACGGAGGCAAACTCACCATCAAGCTCGACGGCCAAACCGTCGGCCACGAAGAATTTGAAATCACTCCTTCCGCCAGCGGCTGGCTCGCCAAGGGCAGCGCCGAGATCAAGCCCTCGCAAGCCCCCGCCAGCAAGGTCACCGGCTCGCTCACTCTTCAGCCCGATGGCGCTCCCGTCAGTTACCAGTGGACTTCCCACGCCGAGAAAAACAACAGTGCGAGCATCCTATTTGCTGACGGCATCGCGAAAATGACGCTTCAAATGCAAGGCGCCCATCCCTTCGATCAGACCTTCACCTTCGGCACTCCGCTCGTCGCCGTTCTCGATAACAACCTTTACCACCAGTACGCTGTTCTCGCGCGCCTCTATGATTGGTCCAAGCGCGGCCCGCAAACATTCCCTGTCCTCATCCCGCAAGAGCTGATGCCCGGCTCCATCACCGCCGAATCCACCGGCTCGGCCACTATCGATGGAGCATCTTACGAAGGCCTTCGCGTCAATACCACAGACCTCGAAATCGACTTGTACCTCGATTCGAACCATCGCCTAATGCGCCTCGAAGTCCCCTCCGCCAAAGTCTCCGTCGTCCGCGAGTAACGCCTTTTATGCTGGTCTCCCCGAGTAATTTGCTACGGCAAGGAGGCCCCTGGAATCTGTACTAACTAACAGTTTTGACGATACGCTACGGGGAGGCTATTCTGCGGCCAACCGTAATGGTCTCCCCCGGCTAACAAGGAGGGCAGGTGACGATGACTCGTGGATTCTGGAAATTAATGCTGTTGTTCTTGGTCGGAGGAGGGTGCTTGTTTCTTGTTTCAGGAGGACTTCTAGCTGCGACATTACAGTCGCTCGATTTGACGATACATGACAGGTACTTCGTGATTCTACCGAGCCGACTATTGTTATTCGCAGCCTTTCTTTTTGTTTCGGCATATATAGTTTGGAAGGCCAGAGTTCCTCACTAGGGGGTCTGCGATGGCGATTCAAGGAAAATTACGGCACACTTCGATAAATTGGACAGCGGGGGATGAATGCGAGGAGGATTCGCTCACCCCCCATTCCGCTTCATGCTGTCTGAACAGTTGCAGGCGGGATGCTCCATGACCGAAGCCGATGTGCCAGATTTCTGAAGATCGCCAAGCTATCGAAGATGCTTCGCACATAAAAAAACGCGGTGTGACCGTTACAGTCACACCGCGCTAATTTGCGCTCGGCTCTCGAAACGAGAAACTTACCTTGCTACAAGTTACCTTGCTACCGGCCGCTGAAACACCGGCCCCGTGCCTGGCCGCCGCAGCACAAAACCCTGCGGCTGCCCATGGGAATGCGTTAGCGCATGCCCATTCGAATGGATGGCACCAATGTGTCCGTTGTGCCCGTTGCCATTCGCCGGCGCGGTCTGCGGCATCCGCGCCGGATTACCGATAGGGCGGAGAGTGACCGGCGCTGCATGGACGTGATCGCTGATCGCCTGCAGCCTCTTCAGGATGGACTGCCACTGTTCCCAATCCAATTGGCGCAGGAACGGCCGCAATCCCTGGATGAACGGATCCTCGAGCAGCGCTTCGCCGTCGGATTCCGGGATGAAGAAGCGGTTCAAGCCTACGTTCAGCGCTTCGGAGATTTTCTCCAGCGTGCCGAGGCTCGGCGTCATCTGGCCGCTCTCGATGCGGGACAAGTAGGAGCGCGATACCTTTGAGCGCGACTGCAGCTGGCTCTGGGTCATCGCGCGCGATTCGCGCAATTGGCGAATCCGCTGGCCGATATTCTCGACCGTCTCCTGGTTGGCGAACTTTTCGGATGCGGGTTCAGCGGCTGCTTCCTCCGGAGGTGCCGGTGGAGGAATCAGGAACTCCAAACGCTGAGGTAAGGCGCGCACACATCGGCGGCAGTTTCCTGTGCGCGTCCGGTATTGGACGAGACCACATGTCTTACAGCGAATGACTTCCCTATCCATTTCCAACGAATTCATAGTTTCTTTATCTGCTATTTGTACGGACACCGGTACTCCTCGCTGAGTTTTCCCGGCGCGCGGATATAGGAAGGAACGTCGGAACGTCCTACTGGGGAAGACAGAAACTGGCGCGTCGGGAGTATCGTGCCGCTAGCCGTTTTGTGTCAAGAGTATTTTTGAACTATTTTTGCATATGCAATCTTTTCACCGCATCTCTACGAATAATTTTCGCCTGTCCCTCCGGCCAATCTCTTCCCTATTTTTCCCAACTCCACAACCCCTTGTGGATGCCTCCCCAAACAACCACTCCACTTGTGCAGCTCTTGCCACAAGAATCTCCCGCCGGTGTACGATGGTCACTGCTCCAGTTTGGAGCACCTGCTTGGAGAACGCATGCCGGAACTCCCCGACATCGTCGTTTACATTGAAGCGCTCGAATCGCGCATCCTCGGCCAAACCCTCGACGCCGTCCGCATCGTCAGCCCTTTTCTTCTCCGCACCGCTACTCCGCCTCTTGCCGACGCCTCTGGCAAAAGAGTCATCCACCTCCGCAGACTCGGCAAACGCATCTGCATCGGCCTCGAAGACGACCTCTGGCTCGTTCTCCATCTAATGATCGCCGGCCGCCTTCACTGGCGCTCCCGTGGAGTCAAGATCTCGCCGCCGCGCGGACTCGCCGCTTTCGATTTTCCCTCTGGCTCACTGCTCTGGACCGAGGCTGGCTCGCAAAAGCGCGCTTCTCTCCACGTCGTCCTTGGCGAAGGCGGCCTCCGCACGCTCGATCCCGGCGGCCTCGAAGTCCTTGACGCCACTCCCGAGCAGTTTGCCGCCGCGCTTCTCTCCGCCAACCACACTCTCAAGCGCGCCCTCACGGACCCTCGCCTGTTCAGCGGCATCGGCAACGCTTATTCCGACGAAATTCTCTTCGAAGCCAAGCTTTCGCCTCTCGCGCTCACGCAAAAACTCTCGGTCCCGGAAATCAAGCGCCTCTATGAAGCCATCCGCTTCAGCCTCACCCGCTGGACGGACCGCCTCCGCGCCGAAGCCTCCGGCAAGTTTCCCGAAAAAGTTACCGCCTTCCGCGAAGGCATGGCTGTCCACGGCCGGTACAAACTTCCCTGCCCGCGCTGTGGCACCAAAATCCAGCGCATCCGCTACGCCTCCAACGAAACCAACTATTGCCCCGCCTGCCAGACCGCCGGCAGACTCCTCGCCGACCGCGCCCTTTCCCGCCTCCTCCGCGAAGACTGGCCCCGCTCCCTCGACGAACTCGAACTCCTCACCTCCAAACCCAAATAACATGTAATGGCCGATCTTCAGGTTGGTGATTCTCTTTCTTTGCCACATCGTCCAACGCATGTAGGTGCGGGGCTTTAGCCCGGCACTTTTTCTCATCTATACTCTGTTATTCCGAAACGCTGACGGACGTACTCGGAAAGGACCGGCAACCCATGAACATAATCTCCCTCAATGTCGGCCTACCTCGCGATGTGCTCTGGCACGGGAGAACAGTGACGACCTGTATCTACAAGCAGCCCATCCAAGGCCGCGTCCGTTTGCGAACTCTGAATTTGGATGGCGACCGCCAAGCCGACCTCACCGTCCACGGCGGCACGCAGAAAGCCGTTTATTGCTACCCCATCGAACACTACGACTATTGGAAAAAGGAATTGCCCGGCCGGGAGTTGCCGCTCGCCATGTTTGGCGAAAACTTCACGACCGACGGCTTGCTGGAAAACTCAGTCCACCTTGGCGATCAGTTCCTCATTGGCTCAGCGCAAGTGGTCGTGACCCAGCCTCGCCTTCCCTGCTACAAGCTTGGCGTGAGGTTCGAGTCTGACGATATGGTGAAGCGCTTCCTCGCCAGCGGCCGCACCGGTTTCTACTTTGCCGTCGCCCGCGAAGGCGAAGTCGGCCCCGGGGATGACATCAAACAAATCGTTCGCGATCCAAACGCCGTCCCCGTCTCCGAAATCACCCGTCTCTACATCACAAAAAGGTTCAACAACGAAGACGTCGGCATTCTGCGCCGTGCTCTGCAAGTCGACGCACTGCCAGAAAGTTGGAAGGACTATTTCCGCGAACGCCTGGCAAGAACGAAAGTCTGAACGCCGCCCCGCCTCGCCACCCACACCGTTATTCCGAGCGGGGCAAGACGACGCTTTTCCTTTTCCTTTTCCTTTTCGTTTCCCTTTCGCTCCTGCGAAAAGGTCGGCCTGCCGAGTGACGAGCCTCTCTTTTCTTGCCTCTATCAACCACACTGTATCCTTCTAGTGTCCCGACGGTTTCGCCACCGGCTTTGTCACTGTTGTTCCATCCGCCGCGCCAGCCGCGCTCTTCACCGGATACGTCTGGTCGTACAACTTCACTATTTCCTGCGTAATGTCCGTCGAGGCGTACATCACCGGTGTACTCTGCGACGAATTGTCCAACACCGCACCGTACCCCTTGTTCGGTGCGTACCGTCCGACGACCTCGACCAGTCTTCGGCCGATGTGAGAAACCACCTCGCTTTGCGCTTCGTTCAGGTCCTCTTGGAATTCATTTTGTCTGCGCTCCAGCTGACGCGTGAGTCGTTGGCCGTCCAATGTCAACTTCTGTTTCTCTTCGTCGCTGAGCGTGTTCGCCCCCGCGGTTAGCCGCTGTTGCAGATCGTTAATCTTCTTGTTCAGATCCTCCAATTCCTTTCGCCGCGCCAGAAACTCCGTCTCCAACTGGGCCGCGGCCTGTTTCCCTTCCAACGTGTTCGCAATCGCCGCGCGCATATTGATCGCCGCAACTTTCGCTCCCGCCTCTCCGCCATTCGCCGGCTTAATCTGCGCCAGTAACGCGGTCGTCCACACTCCAAACGCCATCGTCATGGCGCACGCTCGAATCAATGTCATACATTTCACGGTATTTCTCCTTTGCTTCTAATCACAGCGGTATCCTTCAGGAATTATTCAGCCGAAACACACCCTCCACAGTTCAGGATTTTGTGGCGCAACTTTCCTGCTGGGGAACCCCGTCCCTGCGTTGTCGTGTCCCTGCGTTAGCTGTTGCGATGCTCGCACCGCAACAGCGCGTTGCCTGCGCGGTTACAACTAACTTTCGTATACGTGTCCCGCATCTCTCTGGATTCCGCAAACCCCGACACACCCGGCCCGGACGCCATCCCAACATGCCAAGTGAGGCATCCTCTCTTACAGCAGCTTTTTTCACTATCCACTACTCTCATCCTCCTGCGTTACACTACTGGCTCCTCAACCTGGAGAAATGCATGCCCACACGCGACGATGCCTGGAAGCTGCTGTGCGAATTCACCGAATCAGAGAGCCTGCGCAAGCACATGCTGGCCGTCGAAGCCTGCGTCCGTGCATACGCACGCAAGCAAGGCGCTGATGAAGAGGTTTGGAGCATCACGGCGCTGCTCCATGACTTCGATTACGAGCGCTGGCCCAACAACGAACATGCCGCCGACGCGGGACATCCCGCGGAAGGCGCGAAAATTCTGCGCGAGCGCGGCTACTCCGAAGAAATTGTTCGCGCGATCCTCTCGCACGCGGACTATTCCGGCGTCGCGCGCCAATCGCCGCTCGAGCACACGCTGTTCGCTTGCGACGAGCTCGCCGGCTTCCTCACCGCGTGCGCTTACGTCCGCCCTTCGAAGAGCATCCTCGATCTCGAGGTGGACTCCGTGAAGCGCCGCCTGAAAGACAAAGCCTTCGCCAAAGGCGTCAGCCGCGAGGACGTCCGCAAAGGCGCGGAGGAGCTCGGCATCCCGCTCGAAGAGCACATCGGCTTTTGCATCGCCGCCATGCGCGTGCAAGCCGACGCCCTCGGCCTCCGCGGCAACATCGGCGCACAAGCAGCTTCTTCCTGAATGGAAGCAGAATATTTTTGTTCTTACTCGTAGCGCAGAGCGATGAGCGGATCAACGCGGGTGGCGCGGCGAGCGGGAACGTAGCAGGCCAGCAGAGCGACCGCGGCCAGGAGAATCGTCACCCCGGCAAACGACGCGGGATCATACGCGCTCACGCCAAAGAGCAAGTGCTGCAAAGCGCGTGAAAGCGCCAGCGCGGCAGCCAATCCGCTCGCGGCACCGATGAGAAATAATTTGAAACCCTGCGAAAAAATCATTCGCAAAACGTCGCGAGGCTGTGCGCCCAGTGCGACCCGCACCCCAATCTCCTGCGTGCGCTGCGTCACTGCAAAGGACAGCACGGCATAAATTCCCAGCGTGACTAGCAAAAGCGCCAACGCCGCGAAGCCGCTGAGCAAAGATGCTTGCATCTTGCGCGAAGCGAGATTTTCGTCGACAAGATCCTCGAGCGGCATCACGCCCGCGACGGGCTGCTCCTTGTCCACTGACCAAATCTGTTGCCGGACAATTTCCGCAATCGCTATCGGATCTCCGGACGTCCGTACGGCGAGATATTCCGGCTCAAATCCAAAATCCTGCTGCTGATATGGCAGATACATCTCCGGTCTCGCCGCAACGTCTAGGCCGGCCTGGTGAACGTCGCCGACAATTCCGATTACGGTAATCCACGGAGATTTTTCTTTGTACCCGCCGACTTTGAATTTCTTGTCGATGGGATTTTCGCCGGCCCAATAATTCTTGGCCATGGTTTGGTTGACGAGTGCGACGGGGAGCGTTCCGCCGGCGTCGCGCGATTCGAATAGGCGGCCTTCGACGAGCCTCATTCGAAGCGCGCGTATATAGTCCCTGCTGATGATGCGCGTGTTCGGGATGAGCACATTCCCCGGCGCGGGCTCGGGTTTTCCTTCGACGGTGATACCCGTTGCGCCGCCTGAATTCGTAAGCGGAACCCACGTGGTATACCCGGCTGCGATAACTCCGGGAAGAGCTTCCACTTTAGCGAGGACTTGATCGTAAAAGGCCACTCTGGGCGCGAAGGCTTCGTATTTTTGACGTGGCAGCGGCGTGCGCATCACAAGCACATGATCGGCGCGAAAACCGGGATCGAGGTGATAGAGATTCTGCAGGCTCCGAATCATAAGCGCAGCGCCAGCGAGCAAGATGATTGCTAGAGCGACTTCACAGATGACGAGAACATCGCGCAGTCGGTGGCCGCCGGAGCCGACGCCGCTCTGGCCGCCGCCTTGTTTTAGCGAAAATGCAAGATGAAACTGCGAGACCCGCGAAGCCGGAATGACCCCAAAGAGGATTCCCGTGGCGAGAGAAACGATAAGCGTGAAAAGAAGAACGCGGCTGTCAACACCGGCACCCGTCACCGGCGCGATGCCATTCGGAATCAGAGCAGCGAGAAACTGTGTTCCCCAGACGGAGAGAAGCAACCCCACAGCTCCCGCGAACAAAGCGAGCAAGATGCTTTCCGTCAACATTTGTTGGATAACGCGGCCGCGAGTGGCGCCAAGTGCGAGGCGCATAGCCAACTCGCGGCGCCGCCCGGTGGCGCGAGAGAGTAAGAGGTTCGCAACGTTAGCGCAGGCGATGAGCAGAACAAAACAGACGGCGCCCACGAGCATGAGGATGGCGGGACGGACATCTCCGGCAAGCTCTTCGCGGAGCGGGACGGCGAAGGTGCCGACCTTGGCGTTCGAATCCGGGTGTTCCCCCTCCAACTGTTTCGCGATGGTGGCGAGATTGGCATTCGCGGTCTTGAGCGAAACGCCGGGCTTAAGCCGGGCGACGACTTGCAGAAAATGATTGCCGTGATTGGCCAATTGTTCCTTCGTGAAACGAGCAGGAACCCACAGTTCAGTCTCGCGGTCTGGGAATTGGACGCCGCGACTCATCACGCCAATGATGGTGCACTTCTCGTGGTCGAGAGAAATCTGTTTGCCGACGATTTGCGGATCGGCGCCGAATCTTCGAATCCAGAGGCCATGGCTTAGAATGGCGACGTGTGGCGCGCCAGGAACATCATCCTCCGGGCGAAAGTCGCGGCCGAGAGCAGGGCGGACACCGAGGACAGAAAAAATGTTTGCGGTAACGCGTTTCCCGGAGAGCTCTTCCGGTGTTCCCTCGCCGGTGAGATTGAAGGAACCGCCATACGGGAGCGCTGCGACGTCCTCGAAGACCTGGTTTCGCGATTTCCAATCGTAGAAATTTCCCGCGGCGGGCGTGTCTTTAGGAAATCCGTAGGCCGAGGAGTCTTCCCACACCATCACCAGACGATTCGAATCTCGATAAGGAAGCGCGCGAATGAGTACAGCGTCGGCAATACTGAAGATGGCGGAGTTCGCTGCGATTCCCAGAGCGAGAACGGCGACGGCGAAAAAAGTGAAGCTGGGGCTCTTGCGCAGCATGCGCAGGCCGTAGCGGATATCCTTTAGCAGATTATCGAGAAAATTCACGCGCCGGGTATCGCGGCACTCTTCCTTGACCTGCTCCACGCCGCCAAATTCACGCGTGGCTGCGCGCCGCGCCTCTTGCGGCGTCATTCCCGCTGCGATGTTTTCCTCGATTTGCTGCTCAAGATGAAAACGCATTTCGTCGCTTAGTTCGTGCTCGGTTGTATTCCTCAGAAACAATGAGCGGAGCCAGTTAGATATGGTTTGGAGCCAGCGCATGTTGCGTTCCTCCTCAGACCGTCTTCAAGACAAGCCCGATCGCTGACGAGAGGCGTTCCCAATTCGATTCCTCTGCCTGGAGATATTTCTGGCCGGCCCGTGTGAGGGAATAATATTTCGCGCGTCGATTATTCTCCGATTCGCCCCATTTTGCTTGAATCCATGCCTGCTGTTCGAGCCGGTGCAGCGCCGGATAAAGGGCGCCCTGATTCACTTGCAGGACGTTCTTCGAAACGCGGCGAATACGCTGAGCGATGGCCCAGCCGTGCATGGGCTCGAGAGCGATGGTTTTGAGGATGAGCAGGTCGAGAGTGCCTTGCACGAGGTCAGTGGGTTTGGTCATCGCGGCTCCCCTTAGTTACTGACAGGAATTATGCAAGGACTCCTGTCAATAAGCAAGGGGAAGGATGGGATGAATAACCTGGCACGACGGTAGCGAGGCGAATCAAAGGCCTGATTCGTTCACTCTTCTCTTTCGTTGCCGGCTGCCGTTGATGCGATAATCGGCTGGAAATGGATTCCGATCGATTTCGTTCGGGCTCTTCGAATTCTGCTTGTCAAATCGCGAACTACGGCGCGAGGGTGCGTTAGTACGTTTGCAGTCCCAGCCCGCTCGTGTTTTGGGATGTCTCCTTCAACATGCGGGGCAGCTAGTCTCTCGCGAAGAATTGCAACGGGAAGTGTGGGGAGAAAGTACATTTGTCGACTTTGACCACGGATTGAATTTCTGCATGGCGCAGATTCGGTCGGTGCTGGACGACGATCCCGCAGCTCCACGATTCATTCGCACAATACCGAAACGCGGCTATCAGTTCGTGGCTCCGGTCGAATTGGTGGCAACGACGGCCGCGGAATCACCGGAAGTTGTCACAGGCGGACGCAAGATTTCGCCTGCCTTGCTTATTGCGGGCGTCTTCGTTTCGATTATGCTTTTGGGAATTACCTTTGCCGCCGGATACCGATTGAGAACACAACAAGCTTGGAACAAGCTGCCCATTGTGGCCGTCGTGCGTTTCGACAATGAGACCGCAAATCCAGACATGACCAGTTTTAGCGATGGGCTGACCGACAGCGTCGTCGAGCGGCTCACCTCCTTGAGCCAGGGGCAATATAAGGTGATTGGCAACGCACGTATCTTGCGACGTCCCCGGGAGGAGCGCGATTTGAAGTCTATTGCATCAACATTGGGAGCCGGGTATGTCGTCTTAGGGCAGGTGCAACGCAACGGCAGCCAGATCCGCATTCTCGCTCACTTGATTCGCCTGTCTGACCAGACACACATTTGGGTCGTGCGCGTGGACCGGCCACTCGTTGATCCGCTTCAGGTCGAATCCGAAGTTGCACAGCAGGTCGCCGCCGAGTTCTCGCCGAGAGTGGCAAAAGACGCAAATGGGAGCGCCTTACCGGAAGCTCCAAGGCAATGAATCTTCGCTAGTTAGCGCCTCATATTTTTCTAAGACGCGATTCACTCTATTTGATTTGCGCATCGGGGTCTGGCAGTGCATTCTCCCGTCGAGAGCCTGCACAAAGGAGCGTCACCCTATGCCAAGTTCCTGGTCGCGCCGAAATCTGTTACGGATTTCCACGTTTGCACTTCCGCTGATGGCCTCGTTACGCGAACGGAATCTCTTTGGGGCGAAGCTACCTGGCGATCCGAGTGGCAGCCACCAGCCCGTGTCTGACCTTTTTCCGACCCAGCCGCCGGAACTGGCGCGAGAGATGGTCACAGTTGCGCACTTCGATCTAAATCGCGTGAAGGAGCTGGTTGATGCTCGCCCCTCGCTGGCACGCGCGGCCTGGGATTGGGGTTTTGGCGACTGGGAAAGTGCATTGGGTGGGGCCTCGCACATGGGAAACAGAGCCATTGCCGAGTACCTGATTTCCAAGGGGGCACGCCCGTCGCTGTTTTCAGCGGCGATGCTTGGGCAACTCGAAGTCGTGAAGGCATTCGTCACCGCCCAGCCCGATGTGCAGCGCATTCGCGGACCGCACAGCATCAGTTTGCAGGCACATGCCAAGGCGGGCGGTGAACGGGCGCGTCCGGTTTTCGAATACCTGCAAACACTCGGCGGCGCCGACGCCGAACCGCAAGTTCCCCTCCCAGAGGAAGAAGCAGCGGCATACACAGGTATCTATAACTTTGGTATCGGTGCAAGCCAACAGATTGAAGTTACGGTGGAGCGGGGGCAGGTTATCTGGACGCGCAAAGGCACCATGGGACGGCCGCTATTCCATCTGGGAAAACGGGAATTTCATCCGTTGGGTGCGCAAGCGGTGCGCATCCGATTTGAGGAAACTGCCGGCGAAATGGTGATGACAATAAAAGACGCCGATTGGGAATTAACGGCGCAACGCAAGGGGAGGAAGTGATCCCGAGTCAGGTGACCGATGCGCGGCAGAATCAAAAATGGGGAGAGGCCAAAAGCCTCTCCCCATTTCCGGATAACGAAACGCTGTTTAGAATTCGAAGCGCAGGCCGAATTGAATCCAGCGTGAGCCGGTGTTGCGGTTGGCAGGAATGTATTGGGTGTTGACGACACCAAAGTTCGCCAGGTTAGTGGTATCGAGAACGGGGTCAAGGAACGTCGGGTGGTTGAAGGCATTGAAGAAATCAAACGAATATTCAAGGCCAACATTCTCGCGAAACTTGGTGATCTTCCCGATGCGCAGATCGAGGTTCTTGAACCAGAAGCCACGAAGCGGCTGGCTGCGTCCAGTACTGGTGTCGGAAGAGATCAGGATCGGCCGGAAGTCCTTTAGTGCCGCCGACGGATCGCCGAAGTAGTTGATTCCCGAGCCACCGGTGGCGGGATTGCTGTTGGTGCCGACGCCGTTAGACCCGGTGACGCCGGTGTGGACGCCGCCGTTCAAGGAACCGGGTTTGACGAGAGGGATCTCCCCGGTCGGGAATGCGAAGATGGCTCCGCCACCGAAGACCTGGTTACTTTCCTGAACGAGTAGCGGGACGCCGCTGCTGAGGCGAAGCACGCCCGCAACATACCACCCGCCGATGACCTTGTTTATGGCTTCGTGACTGCTGCCAAGACGGTGCCCGCCACCAAGTGGCAGGTCGTAGTCAAATGTAGCGTTGAGCACGTGGGTGCGGTCAAAGAATGAGTTTCCATATTCGATGCTGGGGTCAAAGCTCGTGGCGTAATAACTTGCGGAATTCTGCACTGCTCCGACAGTATCCAGCGACTTGGAGAAGGTGTAATTCATGTCGTAAAGCACGCCATGCCAGGGCCGGTTTCGGAGTGTGACGACCAGAGCGTGGTAGTTCGAATAGTCTTTGTGTGAACGCATGAAGAGATCGAAGACCTGTAGATTGTTGAAAGTCGGCAATCCGAGGTTAAAATGACGGTAAACGTCCATGGTAATGAAGAGATTTGTTACGTTTCCGTTCTGGAAAGAAGCCGCGTTTCCACCAGCGATGCACGCCGTGGCAGTGATGTTGGTCGGCTTGTTCGTACTTGGATCCACTGGCCCGCAACCGTTTCCGAAACCAGGAAGCAGATTCTCGAACCAAGGCTGAGTTGCAACAGTGCCATTTGCACGGATCGCCGTCGCGACCGCATCGAACGCCTGGGCAAACGTCTGGCCGCTAGCGTTGTCCTTAAAGAAATATGGAGCTGAGTTAAGGTTGAAGCTTCCGGCAAGATTTCTGCCCAGCCGCCCGACGTAGCCGATTTCCAGGATATTTTGCCCCGGAAGTTCGCGCTGCAGGGTGAAGTCGATCATGTGGCTTCGGCCTACCTTGAAATCAGGGTCGTTCTGAAAGCTCAGCGTTTCACCGTATGGAATCGTCGGAATGATGGGAGAAGTTAGCGACGATGGATTCGGAGGGATCGGAATTTGACCATCCACGCCGACGCGGAAGCTGGCCAAGCCTGGATCCGCGCCCGTTCCTGACAAGGGAACGGTTGGGTTGCAGCCATTCGCCGGGGCTTGCGTGGCGTTGCAAAGCGGGGTGACAACGTTGATGGTTTGTGCAAAACCAACACCCAGCATTGGGATAATTACACTTTGGACGGTGTTTACGCGGTCGTAGGCGATGCCGTAGCCGGCTCGTATCACCGTCTTCTTGTTTCCGAAGAAATGGCCAAGCGGGCCGCTGTTGAATCCAGGATTCCATGCCAACGAAACACGCGGAGCGACATTGCCGTAATCCACGTTGAATACATTGTTCCGACCTGACTTCTTGACCGGAATGTAGGAAAGGGTGGGATCGTAGAACTGCCCGGCACTGGCTGCTGCCGCTTTGGCCTTGAAGTAAGCCGTAGTGTCAAGGATGGCATCGCCCGCGTCGTGATTGGCAACCAGGGTTTGTTGGCCATTGAGTTCCTGCGGGGTTGTCTGCCAGCCATAGCCGAGACCGTAGGTCAATGTGAGAGAGGGCGTCAAACGCCACGTATCCTGAACAAAAAACTCATACATCCGCAAAGTTGTCTTGGCGATCAGAGAGGTGCCGAGTGGCTTGGGATTCAGACTACCGTCGCGAACGGCGAGAATGCCAACATTGTCGATTAAACCGAGCGAAGCGGCATAGAGGCGGTCCCAACGCTGCACGTCTGTGGAGAGAAGGCAATTTGTCAGCAGGGTCGCCGTGCAAGTGGGCGGACGATCCGCTGGAGAACCGCCTAGGAAGTTAACGTCACTGTCCATGGCAGCAACCAGGGAGTTTAGTGAACCCACTACTTTGTCATCGCGGTCGTGAATGGTAGGCAGCCAACGGATGTCAGCACCGGTGGAGACGGTGTGCTTGCCTTTAGTCCAAGTCAGCATGTCGTTGTACTGCTTGTTGCTATCGTAAATGGCCTGGTGACGAGCGCGCTGGGTATCCACGTCAACAACGGTGTCGATGAAGCCGGTTGCGGCCAGGCCAGGGGCAAGCGCGATAAAACCGTCCGGTGTATTTGTTCCGGGGAGAGCCAGTTGGGTGGCGGAATCCCGAGGGCGAACCACAGTGTAGTCCTGACGGGCGCGAATCCAGCCCGCACGGAAACTATTTGTCAGGTTGGGGTGAATCTGCCAGTCCAGGCCGGCGTACTCGCCGTCTCCGCGCAGATTTTGATTGCTGGGTGTAATTGGTGTGCTTCCTCGCAGGTCCACCTGGAAGTCGTCTGGGGCAACATTCCGCGAATACATGTAACGGCCGAAAAACTGGACCTTATCCGTGAACTTGTGGTCGAGTCGGAAAGAGATGAAGTCGGTCTTCAGAGGAGCAGCCAGATTCAAACGATCGCCAAGAGTGTTGGCGCCGTCTCCGATGGAAGTGTCCGTTCCTTCGGGCATCAATCCCCAGAGTTGTGCGATTGTGGGGCTGATTCCTACACCACGTGGGTCGCAAGCAGCATTTCCGTTTGGACCGCAAAGCGTGGAGGTCTTGAGGTTGTACTGAACAAGGTTTCCCGAAGCGTCCTTGAACTGCAGAATTCCCTGGCGCAGGAGGTCGCTGGGCATGATGCGCGTGTCCTGGAGCGACTGCGGAAACCGGCGAATTTCGTAATTGGCAAAGAAAAAGGTCTTGTTTTTGCGAAGCGGGCCGCCAATCCAGAGTCCGCCGCGGTTGTCGTGCGTGGGCGGCTTCTTGATGCCGTTGCGGTTGTTGTCCCAGGAGTTGGCATTTAGCGCAGAGTTTTGATGAAACCAGTATACGGAGCCGTGGAGAGTATTTGTGCCGCTCTTGCTGATGAGTGCGACCTGGCCGCCCGAAGAGCGCAAAAACGTCACATTTTCGTTGGTAATCTCCGCGCGGAACTCATCGATGCTTTCGACACCAATAGGTATGATGGGTTTCTCGGCGCCCCCGCCAGCGATAACGTTGTCCGATATATCGATGCCATCCATTACGATGCTGTTCTGGTCGCTCCGCGCGCCCGCGATGGTCCCGCCGCCGTTTCCGAATCCGGTCTGGTTGCTGTCATATGGCGTTGAACCGGGCTGAAGCGTGAGTAACTCGCTGGCGTCACGGCCCAACGTAGGGAGTCGCGTCATCATGGTACCGCCGACGACGTTACCCATCACGGCATCAGTGGTTTGCAACTCCGCGCTGGCTCCGGCGGAAACTTCAATGATCTCCTTGGTGGAGCTGACCTCCAGCGTGGCGTCGTACGTGTAGCTTTTGGTGACGTCGACCTTAATATTGGAGAACGTGGATGTGGCAAATCCAGCTTTCGAGATCTTGAGAGTATAGGTGCCGGCTGAGACATTCGGGAAAACATATTGCCCGGACCCACCTGTGGTGGTGGTCTTTGTGTCGTTGGTCGCGGAATTCACCAATTCAACAGCGGCATCCGGAACGACCGCGCCAGCCTTGTCGCTAATGGTGCCTAGGATGATGGCTGAGTTCGACGTTTGCGCCTCAGCAGCAATTCCGAGTGATAGCACTCCTAGCATCAAAACTGCAGCAAAAAGGAAACGAACGAAGAGCTTCATAATCCCCCCCGCTTTAGCTGGCTGATCAACCGCGGAATGGACCTTCGTAAGACATCTCACGGCGCCGACGGGCGGCAATACCCGTCATGCGGTAGTCGTGCCCTTCTACCTGGATAGAAATAGGCACTCACCTTTTGCAAGGCAAAGATACACAAACGCCTGAGATGAGAAACGTTGGCTGACCACTCGCAGGGTCCCCCACCACTAAAGATGAGGCACTGCTTACACCAAAAACTCCAGGGGTGTCAACGGTTGATTCATGGGAGCAAAAAAATGAAACGTCTGTTGCTTCCGGTGGGACGTACCTGATTGTGGCTTCTAAAGGATGGTCTGGAAGACGAAGATCGAAGCGTAATTTGAGCTGGGCTTGCTGGAGACCAACGAAGAAACAGTTGGTGAAGACTTTTCCGGAGGGAAATCCGCAAACAAAAAGGAGGCGGGACAAATCCCGCCTCCTGGCCGAAGTTAGAAAATGCAGACTAGAAGGAAACGCGCAGACCGAGCTGAATCCATCGGCTCCCCTGTGTGCGATCGGCAGGAATCAATTCCTGGCTGATGACACCGAAGGTTGCCGGATTTTGAAGATTCAGCGATGGCTGGAAGAAATTGACGTGGTTGAAGAGGTTGAAGAAGTCTGCCGAGAATTCAACCTTGTAGCGCTCGTGGAAGGAAGTCGACTTTCCAAGTCGCGAGTCGAAGTTCCAGAACCCGAGGCCGCGGAGCGCGTTGCCTGTGCCGTCCCGCCCGTCGGTGCTGATGTTGACGGCCCGGAAAGCCGCAGCCGCTGCGTCTGGGTTGCCAAAAAGGTTGAGGCCGGTTCCTTGCGGAGCGCCCGTGCAAGCCGGTCCGTCTCCATTAGAGCCGAAGCCGTTGGCCCCGCTGCAGACACTGCCATGGAGGCCGGCGCCGAGCTGACTCGTGCTCGTGAGCGGAATGGCGTTCAGAGTGTTGCCAAAGAAACCGCCGCCCAAATCACCATCCGTAACCGTGAGCGGAGGGCCGCTTGCGGCGCGGAACACACCCGAAACGTACCACCCCCCGATGATTTTATTGATGATGTTGTTGTTGAAACCGAACTTATGACCATTTCCAGCCGGCAAGTCATAGTTGAAGATGGCGTTGAAGATATGGGTACGGTCGAAGAGCGACGGCCCATATTGGAAGTTCGGGTTAAAGCTGGAGGCGTAGGTGCCGGCGTTGTTCTGCACGGTACCGACTTGGTCCAGCGACCTCGAGAACGTGTAATTCATGTCAAATTGCAAGCCATGAGACGGCCTCTTGCGGAGAGTCACCGTGGCCGCATGATAGTTGGAGAGATCGTTGTGAGTGCGCATGAACAAGGCAAAGTTGATCTGATGATTGTTGAATGTGGGCAATCCAAGAGCCGCCCGGTCGGCATCGATTTGACCAAATACGTTTCCAACGGACTGGCCGATAAATGCAGCTGAGGCCTCGCTGGCCAAACAAGTAGTTGGGCTGGTGCAACCGGTACCAGTCAGGCCTGCCAACTGATTATTGAACCACGGCTGATCGGTCACGGGCTTTCCTGTTGCAAGTTCATGGGCGACCACGTCGAATGCTTGCGCAAATGTCTGCCCGGAGGCCTTGTCCACAAACTGATACGGAGATGAGTCAAAATCAACGCTGTTGGGGAGATCGCGAGCAATGCGCCCGATGTAGCCCACTTCAAGCAGCATATTGCCAGGCAATTCACGCTGAACGGTGAAGTCTATGCTGTAGCTCTTGCCGACTTTGAAGTTGGGATCCACGGCGAAGGACAGATTCTCTCCGCCGAGAGCCGGGACGATTGGGGAGGAGACTGCCGGCACTTGCGGAACGGGAAGGTCGCCGTCCACGCCGACACGGAATCCAGACGCGCCGATATTGCTGGCACCCGCAGCTGCGTTGCAGCCCGGACCGGTAGCACCGGTATTCAGGTTGCAAGCAGGTGTGGCCAGAACCAATGTTTGCGCAAATCCAACTCCGAGTTGCGGAATTTCTACGCTCTGCACATTGTTAATGCGGTCGTAGTAGATGCCAAAGCCGGCGCGGACAACGGTTTTGCCCTGACCGAAGACGTTGCCTAGCAGTCCATCCTTATAAGAAGGATTCCAGGCGACCGAAAGACGCGGTGCGATATTGCCATAGTCTGTGTTCCAAATGCCGCTGCGGCCAGAATCCTTGATGGGCAGGTAGCCGATCGTTGGGTTGAATACCTGACCGCTCAAGGCGGCCTGGTTTTTAGCCTGGATGTACCCGGCAGCCGTCAGGATCTGACCAGTGCCGTTATCAATTTCAAAGGTTTGCTGGCCATGGGCTTCTGTCGGCGGTGTTTGCCATCCATAGCCGAGGCCGTAGGTGAGGGTCAATGTAGACTTTATGCGCCAGGTATCCTGAGCATAAAAGTTGTACGCTTGCTGATTGGTGTTGGCAATCAAAGGCGTGCCAAACGGCTGAGGCGAGAGGCTTCCGTCGCGGACGGCCAGCACGTTTATATTGTCTACGATGCCGAGGGTTGCGGCATACAAACGGTCCCACCGAAGAACGTCGGTCGGTTGCAGGCAAAACGTTGTGAGAGTGGAACTGCAGGATGGCGGCCGGTTGATTGCTGGAATGGTCTGGTTGGTACCGAAGACGTCGGCATCTTCCGTGGCCACGAGAGAGGCCAGGGAGCCCACGACTTTATCGTTGCGCTGGGCGATGAGCGGCAACCAGCGAACGTCGCCACCGGCCGTTATGGTGTGGTGACCTTTAATGTGCGTGAAGTTATCCACAAGTTGTTTGTTCCGCTGAAAATTGCCCTGAGTGCGGGCGCGTTGCGTGTCCACGTCAATGGGTACGTCGATGAGTCCCGTCGCAGCAAGTCCGGGAGCGAGGGCGACGAACCCAGCCGAGGTATTTGTGCCCGCAAGGGCCAAGGTCGCCGCGGAAGCGCTGGGGGACACACCAGGGATGAAATTACGGCTGCGAATCCATCCATAGCGAATGGTGTTGCTCGTGAATGAGTTAAATGCATAGTCGAGCGCGCCGATAGCTCCATCACCGCGAAGGTCGTTACCGCTCGTGGCGATGGTCTTGTTCCCCAGCGTGTCAATCTGATTGGGGGTTACGTTGAGCGACCGTGAATAGATATAGCGGCCATAAAAGTGCATTTTGTCCGTGAAGTTGTGGTCGAGCCGGAAGGTAACGTAGTCATCCTTCACTGGTGTTGAGGCCGAGGCGACAAAGCCGGTCGTGTTGTTTCCATCCACTCCCGGAAGACTGGGATCGTTGCCGGCCGGGTTGAGCTTGTAAAGAGTTTGGATCGTCGGACTAATGCCTATGCCACGAGGATCGCACGGAAGGTTTCCCGCGGGCCCGCAGGCGGTGGACGTCGCCAGGTTATACTGCCTTACGACTCCACTGGCGTCCTGGAACGACAGGATGCCATTCTGCAGGTTCGTTGTCGGAACAATGTGGCTCACCTGGGATGCGGATGGGAAACGGCGAACCTCGTAATTGCTGAAGAAGAAAGTCTTGTTCTTGATGATCGGTCCACCGACGCTGACGCCTTCGCGGTTGTCCTTGAAAGGAGTTTTCCTCGTGAAAGAATTTCCAGTTGCTGCGTCCGGAGTGTGGTTTAAGTCCCAGGAATTGGCATTGTAGCCGTCGCTCTGATGGAACCAGTAGCCGTCTCCATGAATCGCGTTGCCGCCGCTCTTGCTGATCAGAGTAATGTTGCCGCCGGAGGATCGGCTGAAATCGATGTTGGAATTGGTCACACCTACCCTGAATTCTTCCAGGCTTTCCACGCCGGTGGGAATGAAGTTGACGGCCGTTGCGCCGCCACCGACGGTGTTGTCAGTAATGTCGATGCCATCCATTGTGATCGCGTTTTGGTCGCTGCGCGCGCCGGCCACCGTTCCGCCGTTATTTCCAAAACCACCGTTGGCTGGCGTGTCATACGGAGTCGTTCCCGGCTGGAGTGTTAGCAGTTCCGAGGCGTCACGCGTCAGCGTTGGCAACCGCGAAAGCGTGGTGCCGCCAATGACGTCTCCGACCTGGGCGTCCGTCGTCTGGAGTTCAACTCTGGCCTCCGTCGAAACTGTGACGGTCTCGGTGACCTGACCGAGATCGAGCTTGACGTCCACGGTGTAGCTTTTCGTAACGTCCACGGTCAAGGAAGTCACCGTGGAGGATCGGAATCCCTCCTTCTTAACCGTCACTTCGTACTCTCCGGGAGCAACATTGACGAACGTATATTGTCCGGCTCCATTGCTGGTCTGAGTTACCTGGTTATTTGTAGCTCGATTGCGAAGAACCACTGTAGCGTCGGAAACTGCGGCACCGCTCGGATCAGAAATCGTTCCGACTACCGTTCCTGTTGTCGCGGTTTGTGCCCAACTAACGGCCGGAAGAGTGCAAGCGACCGCAATCAAGAACGTGCAAATGGCAAAGCAAAGACTAACCTTTCTCACGAAGACTCCCCTTTCCCCAAACGAGTAGGGCATCAGGTAAGGAAGGAAGCAGAATGGGCCCACAAAGGTACTTACAGCAATCTCATAACAAGAATCACTGCATACCCATTAAGCGAGAAAGACCCGCAACAGCCCCACACTACCCCGTACCACCCAACCACCCCGGAACCCACACCTCTCTAACGAAGAGGTGTTGTTCAAAAGCATCAGACGCCAGCAAATCGGGAATGGTTACTCTGGAACTCAAAAAGTATTCTGAAATAAATCTAAAGAGAGTCTTGTTTCCGGAAAATCGTATTTCCAAGAAGTCGCTTCTGAATAATTGTAGAAAAAACAGCGCTGCCTGGACTCTTTTAAATTGACAGAGCTCGACGAGTTCACGATGTGAGGTAGTTAAGGCTCTCGCTCGGTCGATTTTGAGGAACTTGAAAGCCTCTCCGTCGTATGCGGGGCGACGTAAACGACGGCAGGCCGGTCTGGCCTGCACTTCTCTGGTTGCAAAATTGCCATCCCGAGAACGGGATTTCTTCCATCGTTTCCACGGACCGTTCGGGATTCTACTGTTTACCATATCTTGTTCCACTCGACACGAGTCATGGTTCCCGGAAAGCCGAAATCACGCTAGAATTGTAAGTGATGATTACGCAAATAAAAGGAACTGACGCAGCGGCAAGCCGCCGTCCGCGACGCAAGACCTACGGCGTGCGTGTTGGACACGTCCTGGTGGGCGGCGGCGCGCCGATCGTCGTGCAGTCCATGACGAACACGGATACTGCGGACGTGGCCGCAACGCTCAAGCAGACGATTGAGCTTGCGGAAGCCGGATCCGAGATTGTGCGCTGGACGGTGAATGTGCCGGAAGCCGCCGCCGCCGTTCCGGAGATCAAGAAGCGGTTGCTGGACGCCGGATGCACTGCGCCAATCATCGGAGATTTTCACTACAATGGACACGTTCTGCTGACGAAATATCCGGAGTGTGCGAAGGAGCTGGACAAATACCGGATCAATCCGGGAAACGTCGGCGCGGGCCAGCGGCGCGACGAGCAGTTTTCCACGATTTGCAAAATTGCCCGGGATAATGGAAAGCCTGTGAGGATCGGCGTAAATGGCGGCTCGCTCAATCAAGAGCTCGTCATGCTCAAGATGCAGGAGAACACGGACAAGAATCTGGGTAAAGAGTCCGAAGAGATTATTAATGACTGCATGGTGCTCTCGGCGCTTCAGTCGACGGAATTGGCGCTGGAGTGCGGCCTGCGGCAGGATCAAATTATTATTTCGTGCAAGACTTCGCGGCCGCGGGATTTGATTACGGTCTATCGCGATTTGTCCAGTAAGACTCAACAGCCGTTGCATCTCGGCTTGACCGAAGCGGGCATGGGGATGAAAGGCCAGATTTGGTCAGCCGCCTCGCTAGGGGTCTTGCTTTATGAAGGTATCGGCGACACGATTCGGATTTCCCTCACGCCGAAACCAGGCGGCGACCGTCGCGAAGAGGTCTACGCGGCCTGCGAGCTGCTTCAAGCGCTCGGGCTGCGTTCGTTCTCTCCTAGCGTGACAGCCTGCCCCGGCTGTGGGCGCACGACCAGCACAACTTTCCAGGAGTTGGCCGAACGAGTCCAGGACTACATCCGTGAAAGCATGCCCATTTGGAAGACGCAATACGAAGGCGTGGAAACGATGACGCTGGCGGTGATGGGCTGCATCGTAAACGGCCCGGGTGAATCGAAGGCCGCCAATATCGGCATCAGCTTGCCGGGGACCGGAGAAGCGCCGCGTTGCCCGATCTATATTGATGGAAAGAAAGATGTGACGCTCGAAGGAACGTACGACGAACTGGCGTCCGCGTTCCAGACACTCGTCGACAATTACATCGCCAGGAAATATCCTCGCAAGACCGCGGAAGCAGTGGCTCCGGCGGTACGCTGAAGGGTTCCATGAAAATTAGCCGGGAAGACGTGGAAAGAGTTGCGGAACTTGCCTATCTGGACTTGAGCGAGGCCGAACTGGAAAGCTATCGCAACCAACTTGATGACATCCTCGAGTACATCGGGAAGCTGGATGAACTGGACACTTCCCAAGTCGAGCCTATGGCGCAAGTCTTGGCTGTCGACCAGAGTGCCGACGCAACATTGCGGGAAGACGTTGTAGAGCCGTGCAACGTGGCCGGAGATGTCCTGAAGCAAGCACCGGATCCCGAGGCGCCATACTTTCGGGTGCCGAAAGTGATTGAACGATGAGTAGGACAGACATTCCTGGCTGTCCGGGTTTGTAAGGAACCGAAGAACTGTAAAAAGGACCGGCAAAAATGCCCGTCCACGGGACGCGATGTGAGTGCGAATTGGACGATTGACGGAGTGAAAGAGGCTCTTGCGTCGAAGAAGGTCTCGGCGCGAGAGCTGGCTGCGGACTTTTATGCGCGGATTCGGGAGCGCGACTCAGAGCTGAACGCTTACCTGACACTTTCCGAAGAACGCGCCTACGCGCAAGCCGACCGCGTGGATTCCATGATTGCCGCAGGGAAACCGCTCCCTCCGCTGGCGGGCGTGCCTGTGGCCATCAAAGATGTCATCAGCACGCGCGGAGTGCGCACGACTTGCGGATCGAAGATTCTCGAACATTACATCCCGCCTTACGACGCCACAGCAGTGGAAAGATTGGAAGCGGCTGGAGCAGTCATACTCGGCAAAACCAATTGCGACGAGTTTGCCATGGGCAGTTCAAACGAAAACTCAGCGTATGGACCTGTGCGAAACCCGGAAGCGATGGACCGGGTGCCGGGAGGTTCCAGCGGCGGGTCGGCGGCGGCGGTAGCGGCCGGGCTAGCCGTGGCCTCGCTGGGAACAGATACGGGCGGATCTATCCGACAGCCAGGCTCGTTCTGCGGAATTCCCGCGATGATGGGAAGCTATGGCCGTGTGTCGCGCTACGGCCTAATCGCATTTGCATCTTCCCTGGACCGGATCGGCCCATTTGCGACCAATATCCGGGACGTGGCTGCCGTCTTGAAAGTCATTGCAGGGCGCGATTCGAACGATTCTACCTCGACAACTGCGCCCGTTCCCGATTATCGGACCGTGATGGAAAAACCCGTCAAAGGGATGCGTATCGGCATTCCGAAGGAATACTTCGGCGAAGGGATGGACGACGAAGTTCGGAAAAAAATTGAAGCCGGAATTGAAGTATTCAAAAAGCTTGGGTGCCAACTCCATGAAATTCACATGGCTCATACGGACTATGCGATCGCGACCTATTACATTATCGCGACTGCCGAGGCCAGCTCCAACTTGGCACGGTATGACGGAGTGAGGTATGGCCTGCGAGTGCAAAACGATTCGCTGATAGCAATGTACCGAAAAACGCGCGGTGCGGGATTTGGAGCCGAAGTAAAACGGCGGATCGTGCTCGGGACTTACGTATTGTCGGCGGGCTACTATGATGCGTATTACCTCAAGGGCCAGAAAGTTCGCGCGCTGATTGCACGGGATTTCCGAGATGCATTTACGAAGGTTGATGCGATTGTGACGCCTACGTCACCGGTCCCTGCCTTTAAGTTGGGAGAACGCACGAACGACCCGTTACAGATGTATCTTGCTGATATATATACGGTTACGGGGTCACTTGCAGGGGTGCCTGGTATCTCGGTTCCATGTGGGAAAATCTGCGGAAAGCTGCCGGTGGGGTTGCAAATTTTCGGACCTGCCTTCGGCGAAGCCCGCGTTCTCCAATTGGCTCATGCCTTCGAGCAAGCCGGCGGCGGAACGGTTTAACCCCTTAGCTAGCGGAGGTGGAGGTCGCGGTGCCCCCGAAACTCGATTCCCTTATAGCTAGCATGACCAATACCCAGGCAGGATTTTTGCGCGCGGCCGATGCGGTTTCGGCTAAGGAGTGGAGGACTCGCCCCAGCGAAGGGAGATGGTCGGCTGCGGAATTAGTCGCGCATTTGATGATGGTGGAACGCGCGGTCATCGGGAAGGCAGACCGGGTGGCGCGGAAGCCGCCGAAGCACGTTCCATTATTTAAGCGGATCCATCTCCCGATGGCGCTCGTGGAGTCTCGCTTGATTCGGCGCAAATCGCCCGTCCCCATAGACACGGCCATGCTTCAGGGTAAAGATGTGATGCTCGCTGAGCTGCGGGACGTAAGAGAACGCTCGCTAGCGTTTCTGGAAGAAACAAGAGGTCGCGATTTGGGGCAATACTATTGGCCTCATCCGGCGCTCGGGACTTTGAATATCTATGCGTGGATCCAGTTCCTCGCAGCCCACGAAGTTCGGCACACAAAACAGATGCGAGAAATTGAAGCGAGTCTACCGAAAGTCATAGAGAGTTTGCAAAAGTAGGACATTTTTTCCTGTACATTTCCCATTTTCCCTCCTTGGTACCAGCGCCCCGTGATTATAAGGAAAAAGTGTAACGTCTTTTTACACAGGAGCTTGGAACAAAAGTACTAGCCACTTCGTTTCTGCTTGTGAGAACGGAACTACTATTGCTCTACAAAAGGAGCATCGAGTACGCTGGAAAAAGCATCAAAGAGTTTGTAAGCGGACTTTGGCAGGACAGAGTGCAAAACAGTACAAGGAACAAGGCCATGGTTACCGTCAAATCGAGCCAAAAGATTTTTACCGATACGGAAATCGCAAACCTGACAGGCATTTGTGTCGATCACATCCGCAATTTCGCAAAAAGCCGCCATTTGGGGTTCATCGCGCGGGCCGCGGAAGCAGCGGGTAAACAGGCGGACCAGTGGCTTTTTACGCTGTCCGACTTGATGGTGCTGGTTACCCTGTTCCCTCGATGCACACACTAGGGTAACCCTCCCAGCTTCGATTTGAGAGAGGCTCTTTCCGGTACGCCGGAAGGAGCCTTTTGCTTTTTGGGGCAGTTGCGGGGCAGTGGGTACGGGGGTATGCTCCCGAGAGGGCAAACCGCTCAAACCGGCCTGCATCTGATGGGCTAGAGACCGGCCGGCATCTGATAGCCTAGAAACCGCCATGAATCTGACTCCTACCCTCCTTTTGCTCCTTCAGGCGTGCTTGTTGTGCCGGGGAGGAAACACCTGGCAAAGTGCATCGGCGGTCGATTCCCCCTCGCGGCAAGAAGCCCAGAGTGCCAGGAAGCCCGCTGCCAAACAGGCTGCTACAGCGGATGAAGCAACAAGGCTTCCTCGTGGCAAAAAGCTGGTGCTCAAGGACGGAACTTACCAGCTTGTCCGTAATTATGAAAAGAACGGCGAACGAGTGCGCTACTTCAGCGTGGAAAGAGACGCCTGGGAAGAGATTCCCGCGTTGATGGTGGATTGGGAGGCCACGAAGAAAGCGGAAGCAGACGACGAGAAAACGACCTCGGCGCTGCTGGAAAAGGCCCGGATTCAAGAGGCCGCGAGTAAGGCCGAAACGCCGGTGGATGTGGATGCGAGTTTGATGGTCGGGCCTGGCGTATTCTTGCCTGACGGAGAGGGGATGTTTGCCATTGAGGGCAAGTCCGTAAAACGGCTTGAGCAGGCCGGCTCGCAAGCAAAAACTGACAAGAAGACAGTTTTCAAACAGATTCTTTCGCCTATTCCTATCGTCCCGAGCAAACGAAATATTGAAATTCCGGGAGCACGAGCTGCGGTGCGACTCACGAACGCGGTGCCGGAGTTCTATCTGCGCGAGCCGACTTCCAACCCGGACCAAGATTCGGCGGTGCTCAGAAGCAGCCGACAAGGCGCGGATGGACCGGATGTCGCCCTGGTACGAGCAAAGGTGAAGGGGAACAAGCGAATGCTGGAGTCCATCCGAAGTCTCTTTGGGCAGGAGCTGTCACAGGACCGAGTGGAAATCGCGATCCAGCGATGGGAAGTTGCGCCGGACATATACCGATTTACGCTGAGCGCTCCGCTGCCTCCGGGGGAGTATGCGCTCGCGGAAATCCTGCAAGATGGATTGAACTTGTACGTATGGGACTTTGGCGTGGATGCTGCTCCCACAGCCAAGGCCGCTCCGCACTGATTCCGAACCCCGATTGCGCGAAATAGAGAAAGACCCAGGCCCAAAAAACGAGGGTGGGCCACTCGCCAGTTGAAAGTCGAAAGTTGAAAGTCGAAGGAAGAGAGATCGGTTGGCCGACGAGGTGTGCGCCTCTCCCCCTCCCCGGTTTTTTCGGAAGTGTTCATTCTAAAGGAGTTTAAGTGCTGCGTTTTGGAAGTGCGGATTCTAAAAGGGTTAGGGGCGTGTTTTTCGGAAGTGCGGATTATAAAGGACTTAGTGATTTGTGACGGGTGACTCGTGACTTGTGGAAGAGGGAGGCGTTCCCGTCGAAGGAGTGTCCCTGTGTGGGCGGAGAGTGTTGTAGGAATAAGAGAAAGGCGCGAACCCAAAGAACCGCAACTAGAAAGGCAGCAAAGGTCTGGGCGCGGGAGGGGGTGGCGTGGGCGAAACACACAGAATGGTAGCAGGGTATAGGCGGATTGTCAACTAATATGTGAGTGTACTGAGTAGGTCATTCGAATGGGGAGGCGCGGATTCGAATGGAAGTGGCGGAAGTCGAGAGGGTTGAGGGAGTTGGGGGGATTGAGACGGTTTTGGTGAGACTGTGGAAATGTGTGGAAAAGTCAAAAGCCGGAGTGAGAGAGAGGAGTGACCCACCGTTTACGAGAAATAAAACCGCAAACCGTAGGCCGCCCAGGAGCTAAACCGCTGCCACTCGCCGGGATCGCACTCGAACGCCTCCCGGCGAGACTGGCGCGACTGCCCGAAGATTCGACTGCCCGCTTGGTTGGTACCCAAGCCCAACCGACTCTAAGCGGAATTCTCGCCCAGGCCACTTTCCGCGAAGGGCGAGTCCCGCGACTAGGACAAGCGCCGTTATCCCCACGGCGGACCAAGGCTCCGGCAGAAAAGCTGCTAGTTGGAGTGTGGCCAGTAACGCGGCGAGATACAAGGCCACGACGATCCCAGAACGAGCGCCTACGCACACCACCTTGGCGACCATTACTCTTGGCTTCCGCTTTGACATTTTGCTTCCTCCCACTGGCGAAAAATAGACCGCGTTGGGGCGCTACTCTTTTGGAAGATTTTCTTCGCAGCGTCGAATTCGAGCTGTCCTTCGGGCAACTGCTTTGGTCTCTTCCCCCATGTATTTCCATGCCGTGGCAAGCCTCTCTGGGTCACCGATTAACCACTCGAAGATCTCGATTTGAAGCAAATTTGGCACCTGAGTATCCGAGCTGTGAGCCATCTCCTCGAAAAAATCGAATATTCGCTTAAGTAGGGCTGGCTCTTTGTTGGAACTGAGAAGCTCCCGAACAGCCGGTTTAGCAACAAAACCAAAAACTGTGTACTGTCCGGGTGGCTCAGGTCCCTGCCACCAACTCAGTTCCCGTTTGTACCGCTCCTGGAATTCAGGTATGACCGAAAGCAACGCATCGTTAACTTTCTCATACGTTAGATTGTCCATGGCTACCTCATCCAAGGGCTTGTGGAGAGCGCGCTTCTTAAATCTTCAATTAGAGCTTTTGCGGTAGCGGTATCAGCTTGCGAGAGGGTCCCGTTGTTCACCAGCTTCTGCAATCCGTTGATGACCTCCTGGGCTTTTATTGAGTGCCCGGCATCGGACAAAAGTTCACCCGTTCGGATCTCATAGCGCACTGCTCCTGCTGTGCCGCCAGGCATCTGGTCCGTGGCTTGGAAGAGCATATTGATGAAGTTTTGAAGTCGCGGATCGGTTGCGGCTGGCCCAAGTGTCCCTCCGGCTGTCGCGCCAAGCGTTGTTATGGTTCCGACGCCGAGTGATCCGCAGAAGAGGTAACAAGCCGTGCCACCGGTCGCACCTATGACGGCACCTGCGCCGTAAATCTTGAAGGTGTTCCCGATGATATTCCGTCGGTTGATGTCTGAAAAAATGGCAACGGCATTGGCGTTGAGCCGGCCGGCGTCGTTGACGCCGCCTTCGGGGAAAATACCGCCAATCACTTCCTGCGCAATGCCGCTAGGTCCACCGGGATATGCTGTATAGGCAAAGGAAAGCGTGCCGGTCTTTGGGTCGTAGGTGCCCGATTTTTCGTTTATTGTGCCGGGAACATACGTAACGGCAGTGGCCCCGCCGGGGGCCGCCGAGCAGTCCCCACGGATCACGTAAGCAGCGCTTTCTTGTATGTAAAAACAGTCGCGACCGTCAGGATCGACAGCGTTCATAGGATTGTTCTGAACGTAACTGTACAGGTTCAAACCCTGCGGGTCCTGTTCGTTGTCAGGGCCGGATGAATCATCAGGGGACATGAAGCGGCCGAAGTTGGAGGAGTTGTAGCGTGCGCCGAAGTTGTCGAGGCCGGATTCGGAGTCGCGTTCTTTGCCGGTGAATTTGAAGGGGACGTTGACACCGTTGTTGGAGGAGGCGATCGGACGCTCGCCTCCGAAGGGGTAGTAATCGGAACATCCACCGTCGGGGTCGTTGTCGCCGTAGACGCAACGCGTGTTGCCGAGGGCGTCGGCGAAGAAATGGTCGACCCAGTCATCTTCGCCACGGGCCAAGAGCATGCCGTTGAAACGAAAATCGCGATAGAGATAGTTGCCGGCTCCGTCGGTTTCTTCAAGGATGTCGGAGCCGATACCATACCAGTAGAGGTAGTTCGGCTGCGTGGGTGTGCTGGCGGGGGCTTTGCCGACGCGCTTGCCGTCGCCATCGTAAAGGTAGGCCATGCCGCCGGCGGAGATGAGGTGATTCTCGGCATCGAAGACGTAGGGACCGCCGATGGGGCCGGGCTGGATTAAGTTTCCGGCGGCATCATAGACGTAGTCGTTGTTGGTGTCCTGAAGCTGGTTTTTGGTTGTGGCGGTCATGCTCCAGTTTTCCTGAGTGCAGCCAGTATACGCCGAGGACACAGGGCTGATGCCGGAGAGGTTGCCCCACGCGTCGTAGTTAAATTGCTCGCCCCAGCACTCCGCCGTCGGCGAATCACCTTGCCACCAGGGCTGATTCTGGTGAAGCGTTTCCGCGGTGGCGAGGCGGTTGAGGGAATCATACGTAAAGAGTTGGGTTCGCTCCATATCGAGATTGTTGTAGATGCTCAGGACGCTGCCGTTGTTGTGGCCAGCAGCGTCGGTATAAGAGTAGGTGAGGTCAAGCGCGTCAGGGGGCGCGGACGCCGTCGTGGTGCAGGGAGCGGGATCGGAACCATAGAGGGAGACATACCAGCTCTCGTCCCAGTCCTGAATGGCGGTAACTTGCAAACGATTGTTGAACGTGTAGTTGTGCTCGAAAACCTGACCCCAGCCGGAGTAGAGCGAGCAGAGGCTGCCGTTAGGAGCATAGTGAACGGCGTAGGCGAGACCCCAACCATCCGAGAATGGGGCGGCAATGGGCCGACCTGCGCCGCCAGGTGTATAGCTCAGGGTTTCGGGGTAGTAGTCCTGGCGATAGGTGATAGAGGCAATGGAGCCATCGAGATTGTAAGTGTATGGAATGCTTTTGGTCACGCCGTTCGTGGTGCGCTGGTCGGTGAGGGGCCGACCCAGAGAGTCGTGGCTCCAGGATTCAGCGCCTGCGCCGTCGCACATGGCCGTGCGGCGGCCAATAGGATTGGCGTCGCTGAGCGACGGCGGGGCAACGGTGCAGCCGGTGAGAGCGACGCCATCGTAGCCGTATTTCACGGTCGGCGTTGAGCCGTCTGAGAAGGATTCTTGCGTAAGGCGATTGAGGGCGTCATACGAGTAGGTCGCGGTTACGGTCGCCGTGCCCGTTTGGCGGGTGGGGCAGAGATGTTTTTTCTTGACGTGGGCGCACTGGAGTAGCATACCACTTCTGCAATTGGCCGAGGGTGACAGCGGGGTGCCGCACCCTTCGGTGTTAAGGGTGCGGGT
>Ga0070697_100000339_pt1 | contig 36966 bp, 29 predicted proteins | sample KBSK1501metaG_FD_65475 | JGI IMG/M metagenome (GOLD analysis project Ga0070697, IMG submission 65475) | Corn, switchgrass and miscanthus rhizosphere microbial communities from Kellogg Biological Station, Michigan, USA - KBS K1-50-1 metaG | ecosystem: Host-associated > Plants > Roots >...
CGCTTCCTTCAGACCCCGCCTCGCGACGACGCCCTTGCGCTTCGCTAACTCTTCACCTCCATCAGGTTGAGTAGAGGACTTTCACCTCCAAGCTGTCGAATATGCTCGGCACACAACCGAAAGGCCGGATTTGGTCCGGCCTCTCCAGGTTGGGCGGAAGCATCCAGCTTCCCGTTGGTCACTGTCCTCACCCCAGCAACCGATACCCGATTGGTTTCATTTTACAAAACGGCTGCAATTCGTCAACGTGGGGATCGGTTAGTGACAAATAAGGTTAATACAAGATTTCTTTCAACGCTGATTTAGTTCGAGTGGGTCGCGCAAGCGATGTTCAGCACCGCACCTCTTGGGTTCTTCAAGCTTGCTACTTCGGTCAAAGCGTGATGTTCATTTCCGAAGAATGAACCACTTCACAAAACGTACTTGAAGGGCATTTCGAGTATAGATTCAAGTTTGGCGTCCCAAAGCATTCTGAGTTGGAACCAAATTATTGTATGGCTGCGCGAGATGGAAACCCTCCGCAAAGCGACCGCCTAGCTATTCTCCAAGGCAGCCAATCGTCCGTTTAACTTCTTCTCCCTTAATTGATTGGAATCACGTTGACTGTGATGCAGTTCTAGCGTAGAAGGACTCCAAAGTTAAGTCACGGAGCCTTCTGAGTGAGCGAAGAAAAAAAAGAAGAGCAAAGAAAGGAGCTGACGGACGTTCCTCCGTGGGTGGAGGATATCCTTAGAGCAATTGAGAATGAGGAGTGGGAGAACGCTCAGTACCTCTTGGCAGTGAGAACCGCGCTCAACGCAGAGGCCGGCTCCGTTCTGTCTAATGAGAGGAGTTCACTAATCGACGACTATAGTCGGCAGCTGCAATTGCTGGAATTGTCCGACATAGATTCCCTCGGTCTCGTGAATCGCTTGGAACGGATGACTTTCGGCATGCTTGTGAAGAACCTCGTGAGTTTGTATCTGATAGGCCTTCGCAAGTTCCTAAACGCCTTTAAGGACAAGCTAGTCAAGCTCGCTGCGGTGCTCTTGTTCGCAGCACCAGCCGCCATAGTGCATCACTTCGCTGCCACACAAATCGACCGTGCGTTCGAGAGTTGGTTGTCGCATTACCTTGCGCTTGTTGCATTCATCTTCGCTTACAAGATATTCGAAAGCCCCTTGGAAAGAGTAGTCGAGAAGAAGCTTGCTGTGATCCGTCAATGGGGTCTTCGGCTAGAGGCGCGGGCCGCTTTTTTGGACGCCAATGATGTTCAATCCAGTCGCGACCAAATCTCTATGTTGCGCGCTAGCCTCTTGGTCAAAGCAGATTAAGTCCAGCGATAAACTCGGAATCGCACCCGTACTTCCTCACAACACATGTCCAAAGCATTCCGAGTTGGAACCAAATCATTGTCTGGCTTCAGGAGATGAAACCCTCCGCAAAGCGGCTGCATAACGTCAAGGCCGAAGCTTTTCCTCAAAATTACCAACACCCGGAACCATCCCCTGATTTGATTGGAATCCCGCAAAAACAGGAGGTAGGAAACACTTCGAAGAGTCGCTGCTTGGCGAGACAGGTTTTGTGGCTCAATTACCTTTGACCCAGCGAAAACACTCACGTCGTTGATTGGAATCGACATTCATTGTAGGCTTCGTCCGAAGCGGGTGAGAGGTAGCAACCCCCGTGCAATTCAACATCTCAGCTTAATAGGACGAACACTCATGCATTGTGATACAAAGCCGTTCACAGTTGGCACGTTCCTAGTAGAGAGGAACGTGATCAACGATTCGCCTGTTTATCAACGTGAGTCGGGCATTTGGTCTTCTGAGAAACAGCAACTCTTTCTTGACTCACTCTTCAATAGCTACGACGTTCCTAAGCTGTACCTTCACGATCTGCGCGGAGAACATGGTCGATATAAATATGCAGTAATAGACGGCAAACAGCGCTTGCACGCAATTTGGAACTTCTTGAATGGCGCGACTGCGTTGGCTGATGACTTTACGCTGGCCGATGCTGCCGAGAATGAGAAACCACCTGCGCCAGGCTCTAAATTTGAAAAGCTTACACCCACCTGGATGGAGATTTTCAAGGCGAAGGTCCTCGATGTGGTCCTTGTTAAAGATGCCGACGAGGACGACATAGAGGAGTTGTTTTCCCGCCTGAACAACGGGGAGCCGCTTACTGCTGCGGAAAAACGAAACGCTATGGGTGGCGACATGTCTAAGTTAATCCGTGAAGTCGCGGGGTTCCCTTTTTTCAAGGACAAGGTCAGGTTTAAGAACACAAGATACCAGCATTACGAAGTTGCCGCTAAGTTTCTATTGATCGAAAAAGCAGAGAGTGATGGGGCGGGGCCGTTTTGTGACTTGAAGAAAAAGTTCCTAGATAAGATGGTCAAGGACAATGGTTCCATGAGCAAGGCCGTCTCTGAGGGGCTAAAGAAGCGCGTGACAGCGCAACTGAAAACAGTTTCGCGAGTATTCAAAAAGAAGGACCCGCTCCTTGGCAAGCAGGCCTATCCTCCGCTTTACTACCTCTTCGTGAAAATAATGACGCATGAGTACGCGAGCAAGACCTTGTTCACGGATATTTACAAGTTTTTCGAAAAGTTTCATGCGGATCGGGCAAAGAATTTAGAAAGAAAGGAAGAGGAGCGAGATATCAATCTGAGTGAGTTTGGTCGGCTGATGCAGCAAGGTACGAACGATTTAAGCAGCCTGAGGGAGAGAGTTTCTATTCTGCGAAAGTATTTTCTTCAGGAGCATCCGGACATTCAGATTAAGGATCGGAAAAGAGACTTCACTGAGGAAGAGCGATTCGCGATTTTCGTTCTCTCCGGAAAGCAATGCGAAAACTGCTCGACAGCCTTTGATGACATAAGCTCCATGCATTCAGATCATAAGCGTCAGTGGGCACATGGTGGCCCTACCAGCCTAAGAAACGGTCGGGCACTCTGCGAACAGTGCAATAAATCGCTTGCTGAAAAAGTGAAGTAAGATGAGTTTGAATGGGCTAAGAAACTGGCTTTCCCACCACAAGATATTGTGGAATTTCATCGACGGCTCGAGTGAGAATTAGCCATGCTATTGAATGCAACAGTTACGGGCGATAATCTCTTCCATATATTGGACATTATCATGCGCGAAGGAAGATTTTATGCCGTTGGTGAAACGAAATGGTGTGAAGACAGTGATCTGATGAGGCCGGAAGTCTTACGCCACCGATTGAGGCCGGGCCCAACCCGGCCTCTCTCGGTCTTTACTGCGCCCGAGGGAGAGCCAGTCGATCTCATAAGGGTCGTTCGCGGGGAATCCGGAATAGGGCGGTATTTTCTCGAAGAGGTTAAGCCCTTCTATGAACGCGAGTGAGTGAACTCGCAGATAAGAACCGCCGTGCAGCGGCGATTTCCGGACGATCCTTATCGGCATGTTTCCACAATTCCAAAAGTTCCGTGTAACGCTTTATGGCCGTTTGCTTATCGCTGAGAGCCTCTGCAGCACGCGCGATCCCGTAAATTGACTTGGGCCGTCCAGGTGTGCGTCTCAAAGTTTCCGTGAAGTGCCTCATAGCATCTGCGGGCCGCTTCATCTCCAGCAACATACTCCCGAAGAGTTCGTGAGCAGGGATAATCGGATACGGTGGTTGCGAGAGGGCATAGATTGAGTCTTCGATGGCGATGGCCTCGTTCATCTTTGCGATCGCGCCTTCTCCATCTCCCGCCACTTGTGCTGCTATTGCTTCGGCTTCCTTTGCTTGCATGGTAATGATCTGCCTGGTAAATGGGTGCTGGTCGGGCTCATTCGACAGCGCCACAATCCTGTCGGCCGCGGCCTTGGCGCCGGCAGCATCTCCGCGCCCGGCTGCGGCCATTGCTTCGAGCTGTAACTTCATCGCCGCAAAATCACGTGAAGGGGCGACGAGCGGAACTTTCGGCACCGCTTGCCAATCACCGGTTTCAACTATGTATCGGGTCAGCATATCGAAGTAACCGTAAGCAACGCGATCAGGTAGTGCGTAGATCGTTCGTCCGCGGACGTGCCTTGCTTGCAACTCTGGCGTGTCCGGTCCAGTCTTCTTGTTCGTTAACGCTTCATATTGCGCCTTGATAATGCCGGTCACGCGCCTGGCGTCACGATAACGACCTAACTCAAGGTAGGCATACTCCAGATAGTTCAGTGAATGGAAATCTCGGTGATCGCCAGGTTCTCCGGCGCGCTTCACATCCGCTTCGGAGGTGCGCCAGGCGTTTTCGTTTGTCGCCGCCGACTCTTCCCAGTATCCCAGCCGCGTGAAAATATGCGAAGGCATGTGTTGTGCGTGTGGGACAGCGGCAGCGGCTTTGGCGTAGGCTCGCGCCGCCTTGAGACCATCTGCAGCGTGTGCTGGATCATCGTATCCGTGAATCAAGTAGTGCAAGACACCAGGATGCAGCGGATTCTTTGCGTATACCTCTTCAAAGAGCCTGGTTGCTGCAACCTGTTTCTCCAGATCCTTGCCGCCTTCTTTGACTGTATTCAGAATCGAAAGCCCATAGAAAAGCTTCGTTTCGTCGTCTGGATATTTCGCGTAGACTGCTTTCATCTCGTCTCTGTACGCCTCATCGCGCTCTGATCTCGATCCCACTCCTCCGTTTTTGTACAGCGCAGCAACGGCATCGAGATACATCTTCTCGCGAGGTGTTTTTTTGGTTGCTTGCATTCCCTTCTGCACCAGGGCCCAGGCAGCAGATTCATCTTCCAGTGACGGTGCATCCCAGAATGGATGATTGTAGGTCATAGCCGCACCCCAATATGCCATCGCGCATTGTGGGTCAGCTTGAATTACTTTATTGAAGGCTTCCAGCGCGCGTGGGTACCAGAAATTGTGTAGCAGCGCGAGAGCAAAGTCGAAGTCGGAGGATAGGGATGGCGAACACGATACATCCATGTGAACATGACCAACTCCGTGGATATGTTCCATTGGACTTTGCTTTTGCTGGGCAAGCACAGGCGTGAACAGCAAGAAAAGAAATGACCATGGTAGTATCCGTTTCATAGTCCCTCCACATATGACGCCGAACGTCAGAGTTCCAGGTGGCCGCTCGAATCGCTGAGAGGAATAAAGACTTGAGGAAGGGTCAGCAATCGCTGCTCACCCGCAACGGAGTTTGTACTGGGCGCTGCGCGCAGGGAAAAGCAGGAACGTCCGAACTACAATCTAATACTTCGCCACGGTGGGATCAACTTCGTCTGACCACGCAGTGATTCCGCCTTTGAGGTTAATGAGCCGGCCGGGGAAGCCGGCTTGCTTCAAGGCTGCAATCGCTTTCGCGCTGCGCACGCCCGCTTTGCAGTGCATGACGGTCTCGCGTGAGGGATCGATCTCATTCATACGAGCAACCACCTGGCCCAGGGGAATTAGTTTGGTTCCCTCGATGCGGGCAATGTCGTATTCGAAAGGCTCGCGCACGTCGATTACCTGCAGGTCCTTGCCGCTATCCAACTGTTGCCGGAGTTCGGTGGCGGTAATCTCCTCGAGAGTCGCTGGCTGCTCCTGCGGTTGCGCGCGCAAACCACAGAACTCTTCGTAGTCGATCAACTCCTTGATCGTGGGATTCTCACCACACACCGGGCAGGCCGGATCTTTGCGCAACTTGAATTCGCGAAACTTCATTTGCCAGGCGTCGAACAACAGCAGCCGGTTAACCAGTGTCCCCTTCGCGCCGAGAATGAGTTTTACTGTTTCGTTTGCCTGAATCGCTCCCACAATTCCCGGTAACACTCCCAACACCCCTCCCTCGGCGCAGTTTGGCACCAGTCCGGGCGGCGGCGGCTCAGAATACAGGCAGCGATAACACGCTCCTTCCTGCGCCCAGAACACGCTGGCCTGTCCTTCAAAACGAAAGATTGAGCCATAGACATTCGGCTTGCCGGTAAGCACGCAGGCGTCGTTGACGAGATAACGGGTGGGGAAATTGTCTGTGCCATCCACGACGATGTCGTAGTTGGCAAACAGCGCCATCGCATTCTGGCTGGTCAAACGCGTCTCGTGCGTTTCGATTTCGATGTGCGGATTGATGTCGCGCAGGCGATCGCGCGCTGACTCGATCTTCGGCCGACCAATGTCAGCGGTGCCATGAATAATCTGCCGCTGCAGATTTGACGCTTCCACTACATCGAAATCGACAATGCCCATGCGCCCCACACCGGCGGCGGCAAGATACATTCCCACCGGCGCGCCCAGTCCGCCCGTGCCAATCATCAGGACGCTCGCGGCTTTCAGCTTCCGCTGCCCTTCCATACCGACCTCGGGCATGATCAAGTGACGGCTGTAACGAGCGATCTCTTCGTTTGATAACGACGGCAGGGCCTGAGCGACCTCTGCTTCCCCGGTGTACTCCGTGGCTACGCCTCCGGCAATCGACGGGACGATCATTACTGTGTCCTTGTCCTGCAAGGGCGTCGCCAGGCCCGATTGATGGCGGACGTCTTCGTCGTTGACGTAGACGTTAACAAAGCTGCGCAGTGCACTCTTGTCGTCGAAGAGATGGCGCCGCAGCTCGGTGTGCAGCGACGTCAAGCGATCCAACGCTTCGCCGGCCGTGGTTGCTTCAACCTCGACCTGAGCGTTGCCGCCGGCAAAATGCCGCAGCGCTGTAGGAATATTTATCGTGACTGACATGGGCTGAACTCCCTTTCACTGTAACGCAAACTGTTAGTTTGCGACGTTTCAAACTTCGCTACCGCGATCCGCAAACTGACAGTTTGCGTTACAACGCTAAAATTTCTTCCTCAGTAAACTTCGAGCGGTCCGGTTCCATCTCCCACGAGCGAAGATCGCCGGCCGCGCCCGCCCTGACCGACACCACGATGTATGAATACAGTGGCCAGGCGTGCTCAAGGTCATACCCGGATGGCACCGCCTGATCATCCGGATGCGAATGATAAAAACCGACGACGGCCAGTCCGTTTTTCTCTGCGTATTGCTCGCCTTCCATGAACTCTTCCGGCGTTATCAGGAAGCGATTTCGTTTTGCCTCTTCTTCGCGTGCGTTCGAGATGGGATAATTCTCGGCGATCGTTTTTACACTGCCGGCTGCAAAGGCGCCAAGCAGTAAGCCGCAACATTCGTACGGATAGTCGCGCTCACCGTGCGCAGCGATTTCGTTCCGGTGTTGTGTTCCTAGTTTGATCAAGCTCGACTCCTAAGGACTGCGGTGGCAAGCGCTAGCGCGACACCGCTTTGGATTTCCATCGCCCAGATCGCTGGGTCAATGAAAAGCGCCGTCGCCGCTTCGCTTTGCCGGCGCACTCCAAAGTTATTCCAGATATTTTTCGCCGCTATCACAGAGAATTGTAACCACCACTGAACCTGTTGGTAACGACTTGGCCAATCGCAACGCCGCAAACACATTGGCGCCGGAGCTGGCGCCAACCAGCAACCCTTCTTCTCGCGCCAGACGGCCGGCCATCTGCTGTCCCGCTGCGGTTGCCACTTCTACGTTCACGTCGGCGAGCTGCGGATCATAGATTCCCGGCACCAGTGCCGTGGCCATGTGCTTGAGCCCTTCGAGTCCATGAAGAGGCGAATCCGGTTGCATCGAGATTACTCGTATTGCCGGGTTCAGTTCCTTCAGTCGCCGGCTGGTGCCGACAAACGTGCCAGAAGTTCCCAGTCCGGCGATGAAATGTGTAATGCGGCCCGCTGTCTGCTCCCAAATTTCCGGAGCGGTACACTCGTAGTGGGCCCGCCAATTTGCCGGATTGTTGTATTGATCCGCGTAAAAGTATTTCTCTGGCTCGGTTGCAAACAATTCGCGTGCAACTGCCTGTGCGCCATCGGTCGCTTGCAGCGGATCCGTTTCAATTAACTCCACTCCGTAGCTGCGCAGGATTTGCTTCCGCTGCTGGCTGGCGTTCTTCGGCAGGCAAATCGTAACTGGATAGCCACGCGCCGCGCCAATCATTCCGTAAGCAATGCCTGTATTTCCGCTCGTCGCATCGAGAATCGTCTGGCCTGCTCGCAGGCGTCCACTTCGTTCCCCGGCCAATATCATCGCGAGTGCGGCGCGATCCTTGACTGACCCGCCCGGGTTCAAGTGCTCCGCTTTAACGAGCACTTCAACACCCGAGGGCAAGTTTCGCGTGACGTTTCGCAGACGAATCAGCGGCGTGTTGCCAATGTACGACTCGAGCGAATCGCTCGCGACTGGACACCTCAGTTCTATTAGTTCGGCACTGACCATGGTTCTCCAATTTTGGAGTGCGCTGACCTGTCAAGCACCTCAGCCGGGCTGCCCGGCCGGGTACCCCGCTTCAGCGCCTTAGTCGGTCGCGACCTGTCGCGACTTGCATCTACCAAAAAACAAAACCGGTCGCGATTCCTTAGCAGGGTTCGCGACCGGCTTTTGAAAACTCTTGCTGCGCTTGGCTACTTAATCATCTGCTCTTCACGCCTGCCAAAGCTTTCCCGATCGCGCCCGGACACCAGGCGCAACAGGTGCAATGACAGCAGCAGTAATAGCAAGCGTTGTTCATGATTACCGTTAACGTTAACTGAGGGAAACTATAGGAACGGCCGCAAACGATGTCAAGCCATGAAGGGTTAGGGTAGTGTCTCAGTTTGAAAGTGGCGGGATATAGCGGGAAGTCGCGGGATATCGCAGGATAAACTCATGGCAAAGCGCCCCCGCGATCGCTAGACTTCACAAGACCTTGCGGATCACCCCTGCGATGGCGCGAGGCTTGCCGATCACGTTTGGAGCCTTGAGGAGATCGCGCTTCTGGTCAACTTACAAGACTATCCATCTATCGAATAGATCTTGTGCAACGACACACAAGATAGAATCACTCCCGCAAGCAGGATCGAAGAGCGCACCCAATTCATCGCGCTCCACGATGCCCAAGTTTTCCTGAGAAGTGTTACATCGTTGAGTTGTGCCGCCCTGAACATGATCTCGTTCCGCGGGTAGAAGTACGCGAAGGTCATTACATCCGTCAGGACGTACAGGATGAGAGCCGCGGCCAGACACATGCGGATGGGAGACGATGATTTCCAAAACAAGACCAGCACGGCGAGTGCCAGCATTTGATTCAAAGGAGAAAATATCCGGAAAAAATTCGCCGGACTTACCGTCTTGAAGTATTCCCTCGCGGCTGCGATGGACCCCGGAATATCGCTGCCCCATGACTTTGCGTCTACCAATGAGGTGTAGACATTTGCAAACAGCAGTCCGCTGGCAATACTGATCGACGCAAACAGCGCGATTGTCCTCATATTTGTCCTCATATTGGTTTTCTCCTTGAAGCGCGTAAAATGCTAACACAAGGGACAGTCCGCTCGACTGACAAAAGCCTACTGCCGAGCGCAAGATGCACTAGCAGCTACTTCTATAACACGAGACACCGAGATAGAAGGTCGGGCGAAACTGAGACACTACCAGGGTTAGACGCGTAATGGGGGATGCGACGAGCGCGAAGGTCAAGTGAGTTGCTGGGACCGCGGGCGTCCCCGCCCGCAATGAGCGCGAAGCGCGAAATCAGTGGCGAGTCATTTCTGAAGACTGCGCGCCGTCGGCGCGTTTGCGGGCGAGACGCCCGCGGTCCCAGCAAGTCACTTGACCTTTTCGAACGGCGCCGGCCTAGAAATCAAACTTAATCGCCAGTTGCAATTGCCGCGGTGTATTGATCGAACGTGGCAGACCAAAGGCTGTAGCCGGGGCCGGCCGCGTTAGCGACAAAGTACTGGTGGCCGCGTTCGCGGTGAATCCGCTATAGCGGTTGATATTAACAAACGAGAAATAGCCACCACCGGGCGCCAGACCGGTGTTGGCCCGATTCCAGATGTTGAACCCCTCAAGTATCAAACGTAGCTTTGCTGTTTCGCCGAGGCGAATAGTTCGCGTTATGCGCGCGTCACTTTGGTAAACAGCACCCGTGCGAAAACTGTTGCGGGTGAGACCTGGGACACGGTCATCGCGCGAATTGCCGTCGCGATTAATATCAGCTCCTATCTGCGCCGAATAAGCGAACCCGGATTGAATCTGGTTGATTCCGGAGATGCTGTAGTCGTTGAACAGAATTCGCAACAGCTTGTTATCTGACTTAACTTTGCCGATCTCGAGCACGGAACTGAACACAAAACGATGCCGCTGATCCGAGTCTGAATAGCCATAGTCGTCGTTTAAGTCGAAGGAGTTCTGTACAACCTTGGAATCATCGCCGCCTCCGGGAACAACGGAGGTCTGGTCCGGCTTGTCGTCTTGAGCTCTCGAGTAGGTATAAGAAAGCAGGAATTGGGAACCGCTGCCCTCAAAAAAGGGCACGATTTTGGTGGGAGCAAAACGCTGTCGCGCCTGAATCGCCAGCCCGTGATACCGGGAGTTTGCGGAGTCTTCAAACACGTCAATGCGGTTGTAAGTCAGGAATGGTCGCAATGGAGTGGTGGTCGTAAATGAGGTTGTTTGCGCCACACATCCAGCCAGAGGCGCAGCACCCTGACCTGGGAATCGTTGCACAGTAAACGTTTCGCCGGAGATTGGATCGATTGCCGCCGTCGCCACCGGTGGACAAAGGTTGAGGTCGCGAGTGCGCGAAAGGTGACTGCCACGGAAGTATAAATAGGTAACCGCGAGGCTTACGTTTTTCATGACTTCGCGCTCAATGCCGATCCGACCCTGTTGCACCAGCGGCTGTTGATAACCCTGAGCAAACAGGAACAAGTTAGGTCTCTGCGCTCCAAGCGCCGGGGCGGCAGTGAAAACATTTGGATACGTCGGGCAAGGGTTAGAGGGCGTTGTCGTGCAGGTCAGCGTAACGCCGAGAATATTGATACCGTTGTTTGAATGGGTTGTGCCCAACATGATCGCGGTGGTGCGGCCATAAAACAATCCGTACCCGCCACGCACTACGGTCTTTTCATTGAAGGCATAGCTAAATCCGGCGCGAGGTCCGAAGTTGTTACTGTCATTTGGCTTCCGGCTGGTGTCGAAACCGGCGGCAAGTAGTGCCGCGTCAGGATTCCGGACTGGCGGCGCCGCCATGAACTGTTTGTCATAGCGCAGACCTAAGTTCAGGACCAGCTTTGGATTGATGCGAATGTCGTCCTGGAAAAACACGGCAAAGTCGGTGCTGTTTGGTTTCGTAGTAGGTCCCGTCGTTCCCGCACCGGCAAAGTTCTGCGAGAAAGCCGATGGCGTGTTGGCCGCGAAGTTTGCATAAGAAGTAAACGTATACTGCCCACTAAAGAACCCCGGAAAGAAATTGAAGATACGATCCCGGTTCACGTCCAGCCCAGCCTTAAAGGCGTGGCGCCCCCAGCCGAAAGAAATGTTGTCGATGATTTGAAGCCGCTTGATAGTCGTTTCGCGAGGGCTGAAATTGTTTCGGCCGATGAGAAGAAAGCCACTGCCGGTTTGAATCTGTGCTTCCGGGTCTGTGCTATTTGCGCTTCCCGGCTCGCGATCTTTCGCCGCCTGAAAACGCAGCTCATTTATCGTGTTGGCACTCAGCGTAGAAACGAGCGCGCCGGAAAACGTTGTGGTCTTTGCGACGCTGTTGCCAGAGTGTTCCTGCGTGCCGAGAGTGCCACTGAATTCATTATTCTTGCCGGTGAAATTTTGCTGATTGAACCGTAGCGACAGTTGATGCGTGGCGCTAAGCGAGATATCGCCTTTTACCATGAAGACGTCCTGGTTACGATTGATCGGATAAGTAACAATCTTCGGCAAGAGCAGATTCTGGATGGCGATTGGTTGAGTGAAGAAGTTTGCCGGGTCAAGAAAATTCGGCAACTGTTGCCGCTGTCCATCATAAGTAAAGAAGAAGAAGGCTTTGTTTTTCTTGATGGGACCTCCTAAGCGTGCCCCAAACTGGTTGATCTGGAGCGGCGGCCGCTTATTACGAAGACCACGTGTAAACTGCGAAGCCTTGAGTTGGGGCGTATTGGCGTTCAGCGATTCGTCGCGGAAAAACTCAAAGCCGCCACCGTGAATGCCGTTGGTCCCGCTCTTGGTGACAACGTTTATAACCGCTCCACCCGCTCGGCCAAACTCCGCTGAGAATCCGTTTTGGTTTACTTGAAATTCCTGTACTGATTCTTCAGAAAATTGATACGGCGGGCGCACGCCAGTGCGGCCAAAGGATTGGCCAAAGAACGTATTGTTGTTGTCCACACCATCCACTTGAAGACTGTTGAGCGTGCCCTTCTGGCCACCCACAGACAGGTCTCCTTCGCGGTTCTGATCTCGGATTACACCGGGCGTGAGTGTCGCGAAGTCGAGATAGTTGCGCCCATTAACGGGAAGATTCTCGATGGCGCGGGAGTTGATGGTCGTCGATACCGAACTCAGATTCGTTTCCACTACGGCAGCCTCGCTGGTGACGGTTACCGATCCGCTTGCACCGCCAACAGCCAACCGAACATCCAGCGGAGTTTTGCCGCCTACAGTAACGGCGATGTCACGGATTTCCATTTGTGAGAAACCGGTGGCGTTTGCGCGAACGGTGTACGGACCTGGCGGAAGAAAAGTAACCGCGAAGACTCCCAGATCGTCCGTGGTTGTCGTCTTTTCAAGTCCCGTCTGCTGATTGATGACGGTTACCGACGCGCCGGGCAAAGCTGCGTCTTTTGGATCAAGCACGCGGCCTTCGATGTTTCCAGTCGTCGCCTGCGATTGTGCCAGGGCGCCGATCGCGCAAGTCAAAAGCAGAATAGCGAGTACACAAAGTCTCAAGGGGGCAATTGATTTTGTAGACATGATTTTCCTCAGCATTGGGGGTGGACTGATAAGGCGCTTCGCGGCAATCCGTGCGGCACAGACTCCTGCCAGAAGCTCACCTGAAGAGAAGCCTAATGAAAGCTGAACGATAGTAAGTTAAGGCGGTGGTTAGATCAACAAAGTTGCTGATAAATCTTTTAGGGTAGGCATTCCTGGCTGATCGCTGGTAGAACGTGGAAATTGGGACAGACAGGTTTGTCTACTCAGTGTCCCACCGAAGGTTTTGTTACCGGCTTCCAGAGTGAAGCCAAGCGTCCGCCGCTAAACGACTGCACGAAGCTCATCACGCCCATGTAGCCGAAGCCGAAGAAGAACAGGAGCAGGAAAGGCACTGTGCCCCACATGCGCATGTGCGTGGCGTAAAGGATCGCCAACAGGAAGTAGAACGAGAAAGCGAGCTCGAGTAGTGGCAGTAAGCCGCGCTTGCGTTTGTACTTCTTTCGTTTCCAGGTTTCATCCTGGTTTTTTTCAACCTGATATTTAGGTGTGCGAACGAAGTCACTCCTAATCCCGAGCAAGGCTTCAAGCACGGCGCGGGCGTTGGAAAAAGCCAGGCCGATGCCGAGACCCATTACCAGTGGCAGATGCAACAGGCGCGGCGTGCGTTTCTTGTCGAGGTACCAAACCGCCGTTCCGTAAAAGAGAAACACCGACACTGAGGAAAAGAAAAGCAGTGGCAAGTCGAGAATCATCAAGTGGTAAAACGGTTGGTTGTAACGCACGAGCAAAAGCGGAAACTGAAGGAAACTCGCCACGATCATCAGCGGATAGCTGATATTCCCTGTTAACCGGAAAAACATTTCGAGCCGTACGCGCAATGGCAGGCGCGCGCGCCAAATCCTGGGATAGAGCTTGAGGCCCACTTGCATAACACCTTTGGCCCAGCGTCGCTGCTGCGCCTTGAAGGCATTAATCTCTACCGGAATCTCGGCCGGCGCTTCTTCGTCAAGCAGGTAAACAAATTTCCAACCCATCAACTGCGCGCGAAAGCTCAGATCCGTATCCTCGGTAAGCGTGTCGTGTTGCCACCCGCCGCTTGCAGAAATTGCTTTGCGCCGCCAAATACCGGCGGTGCCGTTGAAGTTGAAAAACCCGCCAGTGCGATTGCGGGTAGTTTGTTCGACGACGAAGTGGCCGTCGAGCATAATCGTTTGCAAGCGAGTCAGTAGATTGTAGTTGCCGTTGATGTGCGACCAGCGCATTTGCGCGCAGCCAACCATGGGATCGGTAAAGTAATTGACCAGCTTGCGCAAACAATCAGGCTTGGGAACAAAATCCGCGTCGAAAATCGCAAGCAGTTCGCCCTTCGCGGTCTTCATTCCATTCTCAAGCGCGCCAGCCTTGAAGCCAGTACGATCCGAACGGTGAACGTATTCAATGTCAAAACCGAGCCGCTGATATTTATCGACAGTGGCCTCAGCCAACTTCACTGTTTCGTCGGTTGAATCGTCAAGCACCTGAATCTGCAGTCGCTCGCGCGGATAATCGAACTCGGCGATTGCCTTCACCAACCGCTCGACGACATACATCTCATTAAACAGTGGCAGCTGCACGGTAATTACCGGCAACGCTGCTTCGCTAAAGACGCCCTGAGGTTTAGGAACGAATTTACGATAGCGCCAGAAGTCGATCACCTGTTTGACGCGATACGCGCCATAGACCGCCAACACGGCGAGGATTGCGAAATAGAGAATTAGAATCGTCCAGTCGAAAGCGTCGAGTTGATAGAGCGGACTGATATTGCCCCAGGTCTTGTTCGTCACATCCTGGAAGTAGCGCGCGAAAAGTTCATTCGGCGTGGGACCGAGAGGTGGTTGCGTGTCCTGGAAAAACATGTCGTTTACTTCTGGTGTCTACTTCGCTACAGGAAAACTGCTGCGGATTTACTGGGAAAACGATAGTCCTTTTCAACTTAAAGCGCCGTGCGGGAAAGCCCGGACGGCGCGCGGAAATGATTTTAACCTGAAGGGAGCGTAATACGAAACGGCCGCCATTGTCTGTCAGACCTCAGATGCGACGATGCGGCGCGCTGTAGTCGCTGGGCGCGGCGGAAGAACTCGGCGAAAACATTTGCGCCGGCGTAACGTTGTTTGCGGGGCTTGCGGGTGTGGCTGCCGGTTTCTTGTCCTCTCGTCTCCAGTCACGAAGACTCAAGTCCATTAACCCGGGCATAACATAGAAAACCGCAACCGCGCCGAGTAACGAGCCAGTGGCGAAACGCGAGGAATGCGTGTTCTCCCAAATGCCGAAGTAGCCAACCGCGAAATCGATTGCGAGCGGTGCTGCCGCAAGGAAAAGCCATTTGCGCGCCGGCGCTTCAGTCTGCCTCAACGATCGAACTAGTGGATATGCAAATGTCGCTGCGGCAAATCCCGCGTAAAGACCCGTGCAACGCGAGCAGACTGCGAATGGGTGTCCGGCGATGAAAAATGAACGCTCGGGAATTTGATGGCAAACGTAGCTGAACGCGTGGTAGATCGTAAGCGCCCAAAACGGGTGCCCGGCGTTGAGAGCCAATGGAGGACCGAGGACGAGCGACATCACGGCCAGACAGCCAATGGCGGCGATGAGCCACATTAACAGCGGGCGGCGATTAGGAACGGTCTGCGGAATGTAATTTTCTGGCGAGGCGTACATCTTGATTGCTGATTGCTGATTGCGGAATGCGAATCCGCAGTCCGCAATCCCAAATCTAAAATCGAATGACCGTGTCGGGTCCACCTTCGATGTGCAACGTGTCTACAAACCGGATATGTCGCGACTCAGTAGTCATCACCACGGAATGGGTTCGTTTACCGGCGCCAAAAAACCTAACCCCTTTGAGCAACGCTCCGTCCGTAACTCCGGTCGCGGCGAAAATAATTTTTCGACCGGGCGCCAGATCGTTAGTATCGTAGATCTTGTTCGCGTCCGATATTCCCATTGAATGTAAACGCTCCAACACCTCCTCCTTTGGCGGCACCTTGTTTTTGTCAACTCCCAGTCTTTCCGCATCGAAAACCAACCTCGCTTGTATCTCGCCATTGAGACACTTCATTGCCGCGGCAGTAATCACTCCCTCTGGAGCGCCGCCAATGCCGACCAGCGCATGAATGTTTGTGCCTGCAACAGCGGCGGAAATGCCGGCAGAAAGATCGCCATCGCCAATCAAACGGATACGCGCACCTGCTGCGCGTACATCAGCGATCAGTTTCTGGTGCCGGCTGCGATCCAGAACAATCACCGTCAGGTCTTCCACGTCGCGGCCCAAGCGTCGGGCTATGTTCTTGAGATTGTCTTTGACAGGCGCATCCAGATCCACTACGCCACGCGAAGATGGCCCCACCACGATTTTGTCCATGTAGAGGTCGGGCGCATTGAGGAGACCGCCCCGCTCAGCGGCTGCCAGCACCGCAATCGCGTTGTTGGAGCCAAGCGCGCAAAGATTTGTCCCCTCGAGTGGATCGACAGCTATGTCTACCTCGGGACAGGATTCTGCGAGATCCTCGCTAACGCCGTAGCCGCCGCCCACTTCTTCGCCGATATATAGCATCGGTGCTTCGTCGCGCTCTCCTTCACCTATCACGATCCGGCCGCGCATCGGCACCGTATCCATAACTTCACGCATGGCCTCTACCGCAACATGATCCGAATACTTACGATCACCCTGGCCCATTGTGCGCGCGGCGGCAATCGCCGCTGCTTCGCATACGCGCAAGAAATCCAGAGACAGCTCGCGCTCTGTCTTTAACTCATGGCCCATCTTGTTAAGGTCTCCTGAATTCGGAAGTTTGACTACTGGAGCGTTCCCAGTTGAAGAAGTGCGGACTCATACTAACAGAGCGGGAAAGTTATTTGTAGCCGGCGGACTGCGCAATAAAGAATCCCATAAGTAGGCCAAACTCTAGCGTGCCCAGCAAAGACAGTTTAGAATGCGACTGACTTTTTTCGTCGGTTGCCTCGCCATTGCCGGAGAGTGATACAACCAGATGGCTACCTTGCTGATCGTCGACGATGACAACCTCGTGCGAGAAAATCTTCACGAACTATTGTCCGCTTCACATGAGTGTCATACCGCTGATCGCGCCGAACAGGCGCTTGCTTACCTCGACATCGAAACTTACGACGTGGTTCTTACTGACCTCGCCATGCCAAGGCTGAGCGGCCGCGACCTGCTGAGTCACATTCAGACAAAACATCCGACGACGCCGGTTATTGTAATATCTGCGATGTTCGAAGCAGACGACGCGCGGGAAATTATTGACGCCGGCGCGTTTGCGTGTTTTGCAAAGCCCTTCAACCTGGCAGAAATCGAAGCTGCAGTTGATCGCGCTATCGTGCGCCGTCAGGAATTGTCTCTCAACGATGAGGCGAGAGACAAACGGACCGCCGCAGACGTTGCCCCGGAAGTAAAACTGCCAGGCTAGAAAGTCGTCCAAAGAGTCAACGAACCCATTCAAAACTCGACACCATTTGAGGAACCGTTTTCATGCATCGCACAATTCTGACCTGTGTCATGTTGATGTCGATTTTAGTAGTCTGCCTCTCATCAGCATCGCGCACCTCCGTAGCCTATCCGCTGTTCGCGCTTGAACCTTCAATCCTGTTGCCGCAGGCGGCATCGGGTGTCGAGGGCAATTGGCGAGGCGCGCTCGATGTGGGCGCTTTCAAACTTCGATTGGTGCTGAAAATTTCAAAGTCTGCCGACGGTAAACTTACGGCAACGGTAGACAGTCTCGATCAAAACGCTAAAGACCTCGTCGTTGATTCGATTACCTTGCAGGACGGCACTCTGAACTTTGAAATGAAGGCTCTTAGCGCTTCCTATGTAGGCACACTTAGCAAAGACAGTTCGCAACTGACAGGAAAATTCACACAAGGTGGCGCTGTGTTTCCTCTCGATTTCAGTCGCGTTACGGACGTTTCGCAGATGGAAATCAACCGACCGCAGACTCCGAAGAAGCCTTATCCCTACAAGGAAGAAGAGGTCTCCTACGAAAACAAGCAGGACCAGGTAAAGCTGGCCGCTACCTTAACGCTCCCACCCGGCGACGGACCCTTCCCAGCTGTCGTACTGATCACTGGTTCCGGCCCGCAGGATCGGAACGAGTCGCTGCTCAGCCATCAACCCTTTCTGGTGCTGGCGGACTATCTGACCCGGCGTGGCGTTGCCGTATTGCGCGCTGACGATCGCGGCATGGGTGGGACGTCAAAAGGCGGACCTAATGATACGACCGAGAACTACGCAGCCGACGCGCTTGCGGGTGTGGAGTTCCTGAAAACGCGTAAGGAGATCGACGCCAAACAGATTGGTCTGATAGGTCATAGCGAGGGCGGCATGGCAGCGCCGATGGCTGCCGCGAAATCAAATGATGTTGCTTTCATCGTTTTGATGGCCGGTCCGGGTATCCCCGGAGAAAAACTACTGACAGAACAAATCGGCCTGATCGCCGCAGCGGAGTGTGAGAAAGAGGTCGAGCGGGCAATGGCCGAAGGCCGGCAGCTAATGGCCACGGTCGTTCAGGAAAAGGACGATGCCGTCGCCAGGCAAAAGCTGCATGAAGGAGCGGTGAAAAGGACTGAAGCCGCAAAAAAGAAGATAGATGCGCAGCTGGCCAGCGCGGATGCGCAGAGCGCGGCCTGGGCCACTTCATGGTTTCGCTATTTCCTTAGCTACGATCCACGACCAACGCTGATGAAGGTGCGAGTGCCGGTGTTGGCGATCAACGGCGAAAAAGATTTGCAAGTGCCCGCGAAGGAAGATCTGGAAGCGATTGAAGAGGCATTAAAAGCTGGAGGCAACAAGGACTACAAGATCGTGCTGCTTCCCAATCTGAATCATTTATTTCAAACCACTAAGACCGGCGCGCCGTCGGAGTACGCTCAGATTGAGGAGACGCTTGCGCCAATCCTATTGCAAACAATCGGAGACTGGATCGCCGCGCACACAACGGCCCCCACGCACGCCAACTGATTAATGTGCGATTCGGAAAGTAGCTTTGGACGGCGGTTCAGGGGAGTTTCGCAGGGCAACGTGGACACCCTTCAAGCGCATCTTCGAAGCAAGAAAATAAGCGGCCCACCGTTGGAGAAAGCAAATAGTCGTACGTGGCAGAAGAATAGGAGGATGTCTTATGGTTCGCTTGTTAGCAGTGCTGTTTCTGCTAGGTGGCGTCGTGGGTTTCTTAGTCCCACCACCGCCGGCCTTAAGTCAACATCCTGAGATCGTTCCGCAGAACGCAACGCTCGTCGCCCGAAGGCAGATTGACGGTTACGACAATTACGATCTGGCGGCTTTCAGTTTCAAGTATGGTGGGAACGGACCGATAACTCGGGGACTTACTCGCAACAACTGGGATCTTCTTTTCGGAAACGCTCGGGATCGGGACACTTTTGATGTGACGATGGTCACCGACGATCGCAGTCGCATCAAGGATCTCGGCGAGCTTAGTTGGTATGACACCTTTACTGTGCCTTCACTGGACGCTTATCCCGAGCCAACTCGAGAACTGTCTGTGAACGCGGTCGCGGGCCACATGTATCTGGTTCATTCCAGGGATAGAGACAGCGATCATTACGCTTTGTTTCGGGTTGAGACTCTTCAACCACTGCAGAGCGTTACGATCTCCTGGAAACTGATTCCGGAGCCGAAGCCGGACAAAAACTAATCACCACCCGAAGCGCCGTGAGACGCTGCTACTACCCAACGTGGCAGCGTCTTGCGCGCGGGCTTTTCTTTCTTGAGGCCCAGCGCCCAGTCAGCCTGCATCAGCGTGTGGATGTCACGCGTTCCCTCATAAATAATCGCTGCCTTGCAGTTGCGCCAATAGCGCTCAACCGGGTAGTCGTTTGAATAACCATTCGCGCCGTGCACCTCGATTGCCATTGACGCTGCTTTCTCGCTGCGCGTGGTTGCCTGCCACTTCGCCAGACTCGTTGCGCGGGCATTCGGCTGCCCGGTGTTCTTCAGGTAACCCGCACGTAAGCAGAGCAGGTGCGCCATCTGATAGTCAGCTTCCATCTCGGCAATTTTTTGTTTGACTAACTGGTGGTTAGCGATCTTCGTGCCGAAGGTCTCGCGCTCCAGAGCGTACGCCACTGAGGCATCGCGCGACGCTCGGATTACACCCGTGGCTCCCGCGGCAACAGTAAAGCGTCCCTGCTCCAAAGCAAACATCGCGATCTTGAATCCTTCGCCTTCTTCACCGACGCGATTCGCTGCGGGCACGCGCACGTCCTGCAGCGAAAAATATCCGGTGTTGCCCGCGCGAATTCCCAGCTTGCCGTGAATGGTTCCGGAGGTGAAGCCTTTCATGCTTCGCTCAACGATGAAACACGACATTCCGGAGTGATCGCGATTGCGGCGTTTCTCTTCATCGGTCCAGCAAAAGAACAGGAAGTTGTCTGCAACATCCGCCAAACTAATCCACATCTTCTCGCCGGTAAGCACATACTCATCGCCTTCGCGGCGTGCGGTTGAACGCGAGCCCACCACATCCGATCCCGCTCCCGGCTCCGTCAAGCCATAGGTTGCGAGTTTCTCACCCTTCGCCTGCGGCACCAGATACTTTTGCTTTTGCTCTTCGCTACCCCAGGTAAGCAGCGTCAGCGAGTTCAGACCGGTGTGAACTGACATGACGACGCGCAGGAAAGTGTCGACCGCTTCCAGTTCCTCGCAAACCAGCCCGAGCGAAATGTAATCAAAGCCGGCGCCGCCGTATTCTTCCGGGATGCAAACGCCGAGCAGATTCAATTCACCCATTTTTTTTAAGATTTCGGGGTGATACTCCTGTTTCTCGTCCCACTCTTTGATGTAAGGCGCAACTTCCTTTTGCGCAAACTCGCGCACAGTTTGCACCAGCGCTTTATGATCTTCCGTCAGCTCTAATTCAATCATTGGGGTCTCTCTTTTGAAATTTGGAGTGAAAATGAACGAACATCTTAACTAGTCCAAAGTCCAATGTCCAAAGTCCCCTGGGATTAACCGCCAAGACGCCAAGGTCGCCAATATGAAGGGCCAAAAGTGAAAAGTATTAGGTGGTTTCACCTTGGCGCTCTCGGCGTCTTGGCGGTTAATTCTGGTACGCTTTGGACATCTCATTTTGGACGCTATACTTTCGCGCATGGCGAAAAAGTCGAAGTCGAATGTCGTTAAGATCGGCCTGGTCCAGATGAGCTGCGACCCAAAGCCGGAGGCCAACCTCAAGAAAGCGATCGCGCGAATTGGCGAAGCTGCCAAGCGGGGCGCGCAGATCGTTTGTCTGCAGGAGCTATTTCGCTCGCAATACTTTTGTCAGACTGAAGACATCGAACTCTTCAAACTTGCGGAAACAATTCCCGGACCAACGACTGAAGCGCTGGGTAAAGTTGCGCGTCAAAAAAAGATCGTCATTCTTGCTTCGCTCTTTGAAAGACGCGCAGCCGGTGTTTACCACAACACGGCTGTGGTCATAGACGCTGACGGCAGGATTGCCGGCAAGTATCGCAAGATGCACATTCCCGACGATCCGCTTTACTACGAAAAGTTTTATTTCACGCCTGGTGACCTTGGCTTCCAAACTCACAACACAAAATACGGCAAGGTCGGCGCACTGGTCTGCTGGGACCAGTGGTTTCCTGAAGCTGCACGCTTAACCGCTCTTAGTGGCGCGGAGTTTATCCTTTATCCGACGGCTATCGGCTGGCTGCCGGACGAAAACGAAGAGATGAACGAAGCCCAGCATTCGGCCTGGGAAACAATTCAACGCGCGCATGCGATCGCGAATGGCGTTTACGTCGTGGTCGTGAACCGCGTCGGCCGCGAAGGCAAGCTCAACTTTTGGGGGCAATCGTTTGTCGCCGATCCGTTTGGACGCATTATCGCCAAAGCTTCAGCCGACAAAGAAGAAGTGCTGGTAGTCGATTGCGACCTTGGCAAGATCGAGGAGACAAGACAGAACTGGCCCTTCTTGCGCGATCGGCGCATCGATTTCTACACGCCACTCTCATCGCGGTTTCTGGAACCCGCCTCAGGCGAATAAGTTCATGCTGACTCCCGCTGAACTCGGTTACCGCATGCCTGCCGAATGGCATCGTCACGCTGCAACGTGGCTAACCTGGCCGAAGGATCCTGAAACCTGGCCGGATCGCGTTCCGCAAGTTGAGGAAATTTTTCTGCAGATGATGGCTGCGCTCGCGCCGAATGAGATCGTGAACCTCCTGGTAGACGATGCGGAAACCGAAGCGGCTGTACGCGCGCGTTCGGGTTTTCCCGGAGTTCAAAGCATTCGCTTCCATCAAATTCCAACGGTCGACTCCTGGATTCGCGACTACGGTCCAAATTTTCTTCTCACCAAACAATCGTCCGGAAAACTTCATATTGTCGTCGACTCCGTAAAGCAAGCACTTGCCGAAGACGACAAACTGAAGTTCACCGGACATTCAATTGCCTACAACGATTGGATCTTCAACGCCTGGGGCAACAAGTACGAGGAATTGAAACAGGACGACTCAATCCCGGCGCGTCTGCAGAGTTTATTGGACATGCCGCGGTTTGAACCCGGGATCGTGATGGAAGGCGGTTCGATTGAAGTGAACGGCGCCGGCTGTGTCTTGACGACTGAACAATGCCTGTTGAATCCAAATCGCAACCCGCATCTAAGTAAAGAAGAAATCGAGCAGTATCTGAAAAGTTATCTCGGCGTCGAAAAAGTCCTGTGGCTGGGTGAAGGAATTGTTGGCGACGATACCGATGGGCACATCGACGACATCGCGCGTTTTGTAGCACCAAATGTAATCGTATGCGCGGTCGAAGACGATCCCGAAGACGCTAACTACCGACTACTACAGGACAACCGGAAGCGCCTGCGCACAATGACAAATGCTGATGGGCGGCCTTTTGATATTGTGACCTTGCCAATGCCCGGAGTTGTAGGCGGCGACAGCACCGGCAAGCGCAACCTTGATCGCCTGCCTGCGTCTTACGCCAACTTCTACATCGCAAATGGTGTTGTACTCGCTCCTGTGTTCGGACATGCGAATGACTCACACGCACTTGAAACGTTGCAGAAACTGTTTGCCGATCGTCGGGTGATAGGAATCAACTGCGAGTCTTTGGTGTGGGGCATGGGGACGATCCACTGCGTAACTCAGCAACAACCCAAAGCTTAATCCGCAGATTTCGCAGATTTCACAGATTTTGTAAGAACAAATCGGCGCTGTTCAAGGCTGCGAGTTCCGAAATTAATTAGCAGACCAATTTCGTGACCGGTTGCTTTTAGATAGTTTATTACTTGCGCCTCTTCGGTTCCGCTCATTCGAGCGAGTGCCTTTAACTCAACGACTACACTGTCGAAGCAGATGAAATCTGCGCAGTATTTTGTCTCTAGTACTTGACCCTTATATTCAAGTGGGAGTTTTATTTCTTTAACAAACGGAATGTTGCGCCTAACAAACTCGATCGCTAGCGCTTCCTGATAAACCGGCTCAAGGAACCCACAGCCCAGCTGCCGATGGACTTCCATTGCCGCTCCAATGATTGCAAAAGTTCTCGGGTCTGTTTCGGTAAGGTTTCTAAGCACTGCTAAATGTTAGCAGTCTTTCTTTCTAATCTGTGCAATCTGCGGAATCTGCGGATAAGATCTCTTTAACAAGAGATTTTGCATCATCAAGCGAGCAGACACTACCATCCAGTTGCAGCTCATAAATCTTTCTGGTGATCTCGCCTATACGCGGGCCTGGTGGCAAGCCCATCTCCAGCAAGTGGCGCCCTAACAAGATTGGCGCTGGTGGCTGTTGGTCGACTTCCAGTTCCCTGGCCCGTTCAATAAACCATTCCTGCGCTTCGGAGCCAAACCACTTTTCACGCGGCACCCAATCAGCGTTGCGCCCGAGCGAATCAGCTTTTGCTACTCGATAAAGCAGATCGAGTTCACACTTGCGCGCCAGGCGCCGAAACGCGCCATCGCCAACCTCATCTCGTTTCTTGAAGAACTCTCCCGGCTTTAGATGATCTCGCACCAGCGCGATTACCTGCGCGCGCACGTCGTAGCCATCAAGTGTGTATATGTTAAGGCGATCGAGGAAACTTGCCGCCGGCGCAATGCCTGCCTCCTCATGACCACGAGAGCGAAGGCGGCCGTCTATGAACTCAGTCGTTGATGGCTTACCAAAGTCATGAGCTACAGCGGCCAGCATCACCGTCACTTGTTTTGCGTAAGGCAAATCGTCGATTAACTCGCGCGCGCGATCGATTACCAGGCGCGTATGAACAAAAACGTCGCCCTCCGGATGCCATTCAGGATCCTGCGGCACATCGATCAACACCTTGAGCTCAGGAAACAATTGCTCGAGGGCCTTGAGCGCGTGCAGCCAGCCCAATCCGATCGAAGGACGGCGCGCCCGCAACAGCAGTTTTTCCATCTCTCCCCAAATTCGTTCTGCCGGAAGGTCTGAAAGGTCTATCGATTGGCACAGCTCAACGGTGCGCGGGTGAACGCGAAACTCGAAACGCGCGGCAAATTGCGCCGCCCGCAAAACGCGCAGGCTGTCTTCTGCAAACGTATCGAGCGAAACTGCGCGCAGAATTCCACTCTCAATATCTTTCCGGCCATGAAATGGATCAATAATCTCTCCAGTTAACGGATCCTCAAGAATCGCGTTGATGGTGAAATCGCGCCGGCGCGCCGCCTCTTCGATTGTCATCGAGGGATCTCCCTCAATGACAAAGGCACGATGGCCTCGACCGGACTTTCGCTCGCGGCGCGGCAAAGAGACATCAAGGTCCACTCCCAACTTATAAACCGTGAACGCTTCGCCGACGACGTTTACCGGGCCAATCTGATCGAGCAACGCGCGCAGTTTGTTGGGATCAATTCCGTAGACTTCGACGTCCCAATCCTTCGGCTCCTGACCCATGACCAGATCGCGAACACAGCCGCCCACGAGCAATGCACGACCACCGGCTTCGTGAACTGCTTGTGCCAGGCCAATAACCTTTTCAGGAATTGCAGGCATTAACTTGTCCCACTCTGAACTTCTTGAATGAATTTCAGGTTGGCTTATTCTTCTGGAGACTCGACGAGTATTTGAACGCCGCGCGTTGAAGGCAAGCAGCTGATTATTTGCGCGCGATCAATCTTAGTCAGATCGCTACCGGCAGCGTGCCAAAGCTTCACCCAGAAGGTGCGCGTATCGCCGTGAATAGCAAACGTGGATCCGTCATTCATCACTGCAACCGGCTCGGCAGTAGTACCGTCACGCAGTTCTTCGAGGAGTTCGGGTACGAATGGCTTGTCCTTATCAAACTGCACCAGCACATCGCGGTCAGCTATTTCGGCAGGCGGCAACTCAACCGGCTCGCCGGATTCAAGCAGCAAGCGCGTTTCAGTTTGCAGATTCCGTTTCTTGACTACAGGCATGATAATCAGTTGCAAGTTCCAAGTTCCAAGTTCCAAGTTCGCTCCAGCAAAAACTCTGAACTTGAAACTTGAAACCTGGAACTTGAAACTACTCCTTCAGTCGATTCAACAGATGTTCTTGCAAATCTGCAACTTTCACGCGCTCCTGTTCCCAGGTATCCCGGTCGCGCACTGTAACCGCTTCATCTTCCAAAGACTGGTGGTCGACCGTTACGCAAGACGGCGTTCCAATCTCATCTTGTCGTGCATACAGTTTTCCGATACCACCCGTGTCGTCATAAACCGCGCGCAGCGAAGGCTGCAGCGAGCGCTTGATTGCTTTGGCCATCCCCACGATCTCAGGCTTGTTCTTCGCGAGCGGCAGTATCGCGGCTTTGATCGGCGCCAGCGACGGATGAAGTTTTAGTATTACGCGCGTTTCACCTTTGTCGTTCGTCTTTTCTGAATAGGCGTCCATCAGAACTGACAGCACGGTACGATTAACGCCGGCCGCCGGCTCGATCACGTAAGGATAAAAACGTTCTTTACTTGCCTCGTCGAAATAAGACAGGTCTTCAGTGGAGTCAGGATTCAGTCGCTTCACTTCCGCGTCTTCCGGCTTCTTCGAATGTGTGCGCAGGTCGAAATCGGTGCGATTAGCGATTCCCATTAACTCGTCCCACTGTCGTTCGTCTTCTTCTCGTTCCGGAAAGAAGCGATACTGGATGTCGACCGTTCGTTTAGCGTAGTGGGCCAGTTCTTCCTTCGGCTGCTCATACAGTCGCAGATTGTTCGACGCGATGCCCAGACTGGTGAACCAGTTGTAGCAGGCATCGATCCACTCCTGATGCGTAGACTCGTCTTCGCCAGGCTTCACGAAGTATTCCATCTCCATCTGCTCAAATTCGCGAGTGCGGAAGATGAAGTTGCCCGGCGTCACTTCGTTGCGAAACGATTTGCCAATCTGGGCCACGCCGAAGGGAAGTTTGCGCCGGCTGGTGGTCAAAACGTTCGCAAAGTTGATGAAAATACCCTGAGCGGTTTCGGGACGGAGATAGACGAGGGAAGACAGATCGTCTTCGGCGGTAGCACCTACGTGAGTTTGGAACATCAGATTAAACGGGCGCGGTTCCGTCAGATTCTTCGAACCACAATTCGGACATTTGCCATCAGTCAATTTGTCTGCGCGCAAACGCGTGTTGCATTCGCGGCAGTCGACAAGCGGATCGCTGAAGGTATCTTCGTGTCCGCTGTACTTCCACACCAGGCGATTCAGAATGATCGACGAGTCGAGTCCTTCAATGTCGTCACGCTCGTAGACCATCCAGCGCCACCACGCCTGTTTGACGTTATTGCAAAGTTCAACGCCTAGCGGACCGTAGTCCCAGGCGCTGCCGAGTCCGCCGTAGATTTCCGAGGAGGGAAAAACAAACCCGCGCCGCTTGGCAAGGGAAACGATTGTTTCGATGTTTGGAGCTGTCATGTCGGTATTGGTTGGTGAATAGTAAAGGGTAAGAGTCAAAAACGTAAACCGAAGTGTTGGATGCGTGCCGAGGGATGGGCCGTCTATTTACCGTTCACTAATACGATTCATCGCAAAAAAAGAGGAGCGCCGCAGCGCTCCTCCATTCGAAGTATCAAGGGTCGCTCTTACTTGGATGGCGCTGGCGCCGCAGGAGCGCTGACATTGACGTTAATTTTCGTCGAGCTGCCGCCGCCAAACAAACGTCCCCTAAAAATATAAGCCGCAGCCAAAACAACAATCACGAAAATAACCAGCACGGCAACAACACCGGCGCTGCCGCCACTATCTCCATTGTCTCCCATGAAACACCTCCTCCTATTTTGTAGGGGGATTGGATTAAACGAATTAGAGGGGGCTGGCAAGATTGTTATCACAAGGCCAGACTAGCGGTCAATGAGCGTTATCACTCAAGTGACACTAAAAACAAAAGGAGACAGGAACTTATCCTGCCTCCTCTCTGCTTAGTTTTGCGTTCGAATTATTTCGAGGCAACCAGTATGTGAATTATCTGGGTCGTCCGCGCCGCCCTGGGGACATGGCAGCCGGCCTAACGTCGCCTGCCTGCACGGTTGGGCTGGGTTGCGGAGGCGTAGCCCCGCTGGGAATGATCCACAACTCAACGCAATCTTCCTCGCGGAACCCACCGTTCATAACAGTGATGCGAGCCTGGTCGATGCCCCGCTGCGCCACGAGGTAATCTCGAGCGCGATCGCCGAGCAAGTTTGCCTGGCCGATGCGGCTGGTGCGACCGCCGTAGGCAATGACGTAAGCTGTTGCTGTCGGATCGTGTTGCAGTTCAACGGCAAGGTTATCCAAACGAGCTTTTTGATCGTCAAACGAGCAACTGCAACAGACGTCAAACTGCTTCGAAGGATGTTCTACGCGCTCAGGTGGTCGAACGAAAGTCGAAGCCTGCGGTGTTTGACGGCAGGCAGCCTCGCCTGAGCCATCATCAACAACTACGGTTGCCATTACGCGCTGGCCACCCAGACCGGTTGAGTCAACGGTGATCCTGTTGCCGACGCTGGTAAGAATCTTCGCATCGCTGGGGCTCAGGGTCCAGGTGTAGTTAAGCGGAGCGTTGCCGCTATACGCAGTGTCTGTGCTGAAAGTTATTACTTCCCCTTCGCTTACCTCAGCGTCAGCCGAAAGACTGACCGGATAAGGACACGGAGATTTGACGACCGGTGGCGACGATCTGAAGTTGATCGTCACACATTTAATGCGACCCGCCTGAAGATCGATTTCTCGAGTCCATCTTTCACCACCTGGCAAAGTGATGATTACCGTGTGTAAACCGGGGTCGCGATCGAAAGCGCGATAGTTGGTGGTCGTCAGACCTTCGGGTTTCGCATCTATCTCAATTGGCAGTCCACCAGGGGTGCTCAGAATCTTGATCGAGCCGTATTTCGCCAGCTTCCGCTTCTTGGCATAAACCGTCGAGGCCGGATTGGCCATCCAGAACGTAAGCGTCAGGAGTGCGGCGAGGGAGATTTTTCCGTAGGTGCGCGGATTATGGAATGTTGCTGTCGACATTTTGATTAGCCCTTCTCCGCGCTCTGCAGCTGGGTTTCCGGTTTGCGCCGGGCATGCCGTCTACGCAATCCAGCTCCGAGCACGGCGAGGCCTGAACCAAACAAGAGTAGCGATGCCGGCTCGGGAATCTCGGGCGTTCGGGGAGGAGTTGGCGTTGTGGGCGGAATTGGAACTTCGCAATGGTCGCAATCGTGTATGAAGAAGAATGGTATCGCGGCTAAGAACAGCAGGGGCCACTTAGGAAAGCCACCACCCGGTACTGTTATCTCGCCACAGTCGCAAATTGTGCCCTCGACATCTCCCTGATCGACGACGTCAATTCCCGCCTGAGGGTCAGCACTCACGGCAACGCCCGCCAGTAGCGTATCAGCGGAGTCGCTGGTGACGATGTCTGCAGTGGACGCGGCGGCAATTTCGACGACGTTGCCGGCGGCCGACTGCTGTGCAGCAGACGCTATTGGCGAAGGTCCCTCTGTGTCGTTCACCGAAGAGTTCGTTGTTTGGGTGACACTACGGAGTCGGAGCTCGGGAGGATTCTGGTGGCTGCCAAGTACTTGTATCACCTCGCGAATGGATACGGGCGCGGCCTGAGTGGGCGCACCAGAAAGAAGCAAGATGGCGAGTATCGCAGCAATGGGGCGAAAAGCTCGACTCAACATCGGTTTGAAATTCGTCCTCGAATCTTCCCGGGCTCGACAGGCTGGAAAGGTCTGTACGTTAAAACTATTTGGCCATCTCGTTGAAGCTCAGTAAATACTGTGGCTCCTTGCGGAGACCCCGTTGACGGTTTCGCTGGGTGATAGGAAAAGATGCTTAATCCGGAAGGGATTCCACTTTCAATGAGGGAGCATGAAGCTCTAACCCGAATAAAATGACGAGGTTTGCGTCGGACACAAACCTCCTCGCTCTTCGATCCAGATCTCAAATGTGAGATTTGAAATCTGCGATCTGGAATTGAGAATCTGAGAAATCTGAGATTCCAGATTCTCAAAACTTAATCAGCATCGTGCGCGCTCACAGAGTCTCCCGCGCTCGCTGCTTCGGCCTTGCGGTCCTCATCGCGCAGGACAGCTTTTCTCGAAAGCTTGATCTTGTTGCCTTCCTTGCCGATGCATTTGACGATGATCTGTTGGCCTTCCTTTAACTCATCCCGCACATCCTTCACGCGTCGATCCGCGATCTCCGAGATGTGAAGCAAGCCATCGGTGCCGGGAAAGATTTCGACAAACGCGCCGAAATCAACAATACGCGAAACCGTGCCAACATATGTCTGACCAATTTCAGCCTCGGCGGTGATTCCACGAATGCGCGCAACCGCGGCTTCAGCAGCCTCGCCGCTCGCAGTGGCTATGGAAATCGTGCCATCGTCAGACACGTCGATCTTCGCGCCAGTCTCTTCTACCAACGCTCTGATCATCTTGCCGCCTGGTCCAATGACGTCGCGAATCTTATCCGGATTAATCTTGATCTGGATGATTCGTGGTGCGTGAGCCGAGATATCTGCCCGTGGCTCAGCGATCGCCTGCTCCATCACACTCAGAATGTACAGGCGGCCTTTCCTTGCCTGCTCGAGCGCTTCTGCCATGATCTGCGCATTGATGCCGCCGATCTTGATGTCCATTTGCAGGGCCGTAATGCCTTCCTTAGTCCCGGTGACTTTGAAGTCCATATCACCGTAGTGATCTTCGGCGCCCGCGATGTCAGTTAGGATCGCATATTTATTACCTTCCATTACCAATCCCATTGCTACGCCGGCAACTGGCGCCTTTAACGGCACGCCTGCGTCCATCAGCGACAAGATGCCGCCGCACACACTGGCCATGGATGACGAACCATTCGATTCGGTAATGTCAGAAACGATGCGGAGCGTGTACGGGAAGACCGTCTCATCGGGCAAGACCGGTTCGATCGCCCGACGTGCGAGCGCACCGTGTCCGATCTCTCGTCGACTCGAAGAACCAAACCGTCCCACTTCGCCAACGGAGTAATGCGGGAAGTTGTAATGGAGGAGGAAGCGGCGTTTGACCTCGCCCTTCTCGATATCATCCATGAACTGCTCGTCTTCTTTAGTACCGAGCGTGGTGGTGACGAGCGCCTGGGTTTCACCGCGAGTAAAAAGCGCGGAGCCGTGGACGCGTGGCAGCCAGCCTATTTCGCAGCTGATCGGGCGTATCTCAGAGAACCGGCGACCATCGGGCCGGCGGCGGCTATTAAGGATATCGTCGCGGAAAATAGTTTCTTTCAGGGAGTCGAAGACCTTCTTCGCCATCTGTCTTTTTTCGGGTAGATCTTCCGGATAGGATTCAACAACTTCCTTTTTCAGCGCATCGGTCGCAGCGTAACTGTCACGTTTCTCCTGGTTGGTCGTATCCATTGAAGCCCGCAAACGCTCGGCGTAGTTCCTTTGAACCTCTCCCAGCATTTCTTCATCAAGGACCGGCGCCGCCACTTCGCGTTTCTGAATGCCGAGCGCTTTGTACAATTCCTTCTGCCAGCGACAGAGGCGATTGATCTCCTTGTGAGCAAGCATCAGCGCCTCGACCATTATTTCTTCCGAAACTTCCGACGCACCTGCTTCGACCATGACGATGGCTTCTTCGGTGCCGGCGACAATGAGATTCAGACGCGACTCGCGCGTTTCATCGTAGGTCGGGTTAATGATATATCGGCCCTCAATGAGTCCGATACGCACTCCGGCGATCGGGTTCATGAAGGGGATGTCGGAAAGGTAGAGCGCACACGAAGCGCCGGTGATTGCGATAACGTCCGGGTTGTTGTCAGGGTCGGCCGAGATTACGCTGGCGATTACTTGCGTTTCGTTACGGTAGCCTTCAGCAAACAAAGGTCGACAAGGTCGATCGATTAAGCGGCTGGTTAGTGTTTCTTTCTCGGTTGGCCGGCCTTCGCGGCGGAAATAGTTTCCGGGAATGCGGCCGGCAGCATAGTTTGCTTCACGATATTCAACCGTCAACGGGAAAAAATCGATTCCTTCCCGGGTATGAGGTGCGCCTACTGCGGCGACGAGCAGCATGGTGTCACCATATTGGATCACTATTGAACCATCTGCTTGTTTGGCGACCCGGCCGGTCTCGACCGTCAACTCTTTGTCGCCAAGTTTTATTGACTCTTTGAGGTATTTCTTAACTGTCATCTTCTTTTGTCTCCTTCGGACAATTGCCTGAGTTTTACTCAGACTCGCGAGCGTCTCGTGCGCCTCGCTATGGTTGGTATGAATTTTCAACTCTGGGCTGGATTTTCCCGAGCTTCCTATTCCTCGACTCCTCTCCGACAAACGCCACGTGAAGCGTACGGAGGGAAAAACTCTGCAAGCCGCAATAACAATAAAGGCGGCAAGCCTCTTTACCGTGAAGCTATGCCGCCTTTTGTGCGTTGCGCTATGGCCGAACACGTCTGCTTGCTTGGGAGTATCGCCGTCACGTTCGGCACCTTGGGCAAGCCCTTCGATAGACGTGGGCTTTGGAAGACTGAGATTCGAAGTCTCTCGTTACACTTTTCGGTACGTTCTCTTATCTACGAAGGCCGAGGCGAGTCACTACCTCATGGTAGCGCTCGATGTCTGTACGCTTCAAATAATCGAGCAAACTGCGACGCTGCGAGACCATCTTGAGCAGGCCGCGCCGCGAGTGATTGTCCTTTTTATGGATCTTGAAATGTTCGGTGAGCTCGTTGATCCGCTTGCTAAGCAAAGCTACCTGAACTTGTGGTGAGCCGGTATCGGTCTCATGGCTGCGAAAATCGCTTAGAATCTGTACTTTCGTTTCTTTGGCTAATGGCACTGCTTAAAATGATCCTCCAGAACAGCAGAAAATCCGTCTAACAACGGCAACCGCTAAATTAAGTGTCAAAGTAAGTTAACACGCGACTGTGAGGCTGTCCAGCGAGGGTGACTGCAGAGAAACGGGCTCTACGGCATAAAGCCACAGCTGAACGCGGACTGCACAAATCTCAAATCTCTGTAACTTCTGATCCGTGTTACCCCGTGTTTATCCGTGGCCACTTAATTCTGTTATCTCAGGAAGCGGTCGCGATACTCCCCGGAAACGATAAATGCCTTGACCATCTCAGCCTGTTCGAAATTCCCGCCAAACTGGTTCAGTTTGTTGAGCCAGAACTGGTAACCCTCCTCGTCCGGTTCGCGCCTGAGATAGCCAAAATACTCCATCATCACGAACATCTGGTTGGCCTTTGCGCGGGTGAATCCTTCATTCTCGACGACTTGCCGCAATACGGCAGCACGCGTCGTCCCCCCGTTCAGCGCATTGACCAGCGCGTCGCGGTCGCCGTTGAAGCCGGCTCCAGTATGAGCAATAAGTGTGTCGACAAAAGCTGCGTTGCCCAAACCGTCATAAGCTGCCCGGAAAGCCGGACGCACGACCCAGGCTGCGACAAAGGCCTGTTTGTTTGCCTCCAACGTTTGGGCCCAATCAGCGCGGCCCACAACCACATCATGTGCGACTATCGCCGCGTCAGGCATGAACTCGCTGTACGTTGCGCGACGGTTAAAGCTCGCTCGATAAAGTCCATCAACGAGGCCGCCCGTCTGCTGGAACTCAATCGACAGGAAATAAGCGGCGGACACGTTTATCGTTCGACGTTCCCTGCAGACAGCATCGGAACCGCATGACAATATCTGGTCGCTCCAGAAGGTGAACCCGCTTTCGTCGGGTTCGCGTCCCAGGAAATCCAGATAGTGCTGGCGGACAAAGTAGTCGGCGGTGTCAATTACATTGCCGCTCGAAACCGTATCCGGCGTAGCGGTGAAGGTGGCATCAGTCGTATTCGCAACCAGCGAGAAGGAACGATCCGCAGGACTAAAGTGATAATTCAGGCGCAATGGAGTAACTATGTAGAACTTGTCAGTTTCAACATTCTCGAAGCGGTAGTTACCGTTGCTGTCCGTTATCGTCTTTCGTGTCGCTCCACCGCTCATCTGCACCGTCACGCCAGCCAGCAGCTGACCGCCGGGCGTCGTTACCTGGCCGCTGATGTTCGCCGTAGCTGCAGTCGGCGCGGAGATGTTGTAGGCGTTCAAGGCGTCGACCCGTCCGTAACCGAAGGAGTTGTTTGGTATTTGGGTGGACGGTGTCCCGCCGCAGGTTTGCGTCGGAGTAAGCACCACCGCCGGGTTCGCACTGTTTTGCAAGACTGTCTTGGTCAACGCGATATTGCGCACCAGGCCTGGGCGCGCCGACCAAAGCAACGCCACCACACCGGCGACATGGGGGCCAGCCATTGATGTTCCCGAAAGGCTCCCGTAAGAGGTGTCGCTGGTGCGCGTAGTAGATCGGACGTTAACCCCCGGAGCCGAAATATTCGGCTTCAGTATGTTCGGCGTGTAAAAAGTGCTGGGACCGCGGCTGCTGAACCCCGCCAGCGTGTTGGTGATATCAATAGCACCAGTCGAGAACGACTCGTTATAGATTGACGGAGGGTCAGCCACCGTCGAACAGCCGGGGCCTGCATTACCGGCCGAAACTTCGACGAAAATGCCTGCGGCCTGCGTGTTCTGCACAATTGTTTCCAACTCGGCACGAGTAACGCAGCCTTCGCTGGCCGGACAGCTCCATGAGTTATTGATCACGTGAGGGCGCAACGTGACGTCCGGGTTGTTGCCGGCCAGATCAGTCGGCGCAATGAAAAACTGGAAACATTCGGTGTAGGTGGCCGGCGTGCCGTTGCCCTGATCCATGTTGCGACAGCCAATCCACTTCGCGCCGGGAGCCACACCGACCTGGTTTCCCGCTCCATCATCACCAACTGTCGTCCCCGTGGTGTGTGTACCATGCCCCTGATCGTCGCACGGCTCGACAGCGTTAGCGCCGCAGCTACCACCCCCGCTATGAATCGAATCGTGCCAGTTGTAATTGTGATCGGCGGTGACCCCGTTCCAACCGCGATATTTGGGCTTCAGCGCGTTATGGCTCCAGCGCATGCCGGTGTCTTCGTTGCCGATCACAATGCCCTGACCTGTGAAACCCAGCGCCCAAACCGCAGGCGCATTAACATTCGCAACGCCCCATTCCACTGCAGTGGGGGCGTTGACCTCGCGCGCTTTAACACCGAATTTTTCTACACCTGGATCCTCGATCCAACGCGTGGGCGCATTTGAGTCGATCCGCGCCACGTCTGCACGGGCAGCCAGTTTATCGACCAGCGAGCGATCGGCCGTGGCAACAATCATGTTAGCCGCCCAGAATGATTGGTAGCTTATCCCCGCGGATTTCAGAAAGTCCTTGAGGCCAACCTGAGTGCGCGCAGCGTGCTGCGTGAGTGTGTTGTAGACATACCAACCACGCGCGTCCTGGTCCACCATCGAATATGCAGCCCTAACGTCAGCCTGATCGGTAAGCAGGATAACGATGGAAGTGCTCTCGCCGTTGGCGGTATCCCGGAGCACTCGCGACGCAACCTTGTCCGCCGGGGCCTGCAGGAACAACTGAATTTCGCTTAATAGAGGTGAGCTCTCGGTCTGATACGACGCGCCAATTGTGAGACTCCGATGCGAAGCTTCGCTGACCTTAGAATCGTCAGGATTCAGAGAACGCGACGAGGAGTTGATGGTCGAGACCTGCACCAGCCCCACCAGACAGAGCGCAGTGAAGAAAGCATAGAGGTAAATACGGAATGGGCGGGGCATGCCTCGGTTCATCACTGAGCTCCTCGATTACGGTTTGTCTGTCGGGGATTCGATTCGGTACGCGTTAGGAGTTCGGCTAAAGCGTGCAGCATCATAAACCGAACTGAACCAGCCAAGCTAGCCGACGCAAGAATCGCGTTTCCTTACTCTTATGTTTCGTATAGTCCTGGATCTATCGTCAGCCGCATTCGCCTGATGCCGTTAGTCTGTTACCATTTCCGAAACAGGGGGGCCTCGATTAGATGGACAACAAGAAAGCGCGAGTCGTTATTGTGGGTGGCGGCTTTGGCGGACTTTTCACCGCTCTTGATTTAGGAAGTGCTTATGAGGTTACGCTCATCAGCGATGCCAATCACTTTCTATTCACGCCAATGCTTTATGAGTATCTAAGTGGCGAGGTTGAAGAGTGGCACATTGCGCCGGCCTACAAAGAGCTCCTCAACGAAGACGTCAATCTTATTTGCGATGAAGTCACAGATGTCGACGTTGCCGCCCAAACAATTAAGCTAAGAGAACTGAGCGAACCGCTTCAATACGACATACTGGTGCTTGCCGTCGGCGGTATCACCAATTTCGCAGGTGTTGCAGGCGCGGCGGAACATGCCATTCCCTTCCGCAAGATTGCTCATGCCGACAGGCTCCGACAGGTAATGGTGGACGCTCTCGATCGCGTGCCACCGGATCTGCCGCCACAAGACACACAACGCGCGCTGACTTTTGCAGTGGTGGGCGCCGGCGCCAGCGGGGTAGAACTGTCGACCAAAATGGCGGACTTGCTGCGCGATGCTTTTAAACGGCGGGCGCTGCGTGGCGAACCTCGCGTGCTCGTCATCGAGATGGGTGACAGGGTTGTGCCAGGTATGGCGGGGGACATCCGCCAGTTCGTCGAAGAAGCGCTGCGCGAATCGCGCGTCGAAGTCCACACCTTGACTCGTGTAGTGAGCGTTACCGAAAAGACACTTGTTTTTGAGCATGACGGCGCGCGAACGGAGATTGATACGGCTGCCGTGGTTTGGGCGGGCGGAGTTCGCATGAATCCCCTGATCGAAAACCTCGAGGTTGAGAAAACCAACCGCGGTTTGATCCTTGTCAATCCAACGTTGCAGTTACACTCCTACAAAACAATCTTCGCGCTCGGAGACATCGCATTCTTCAACGACGCCTCGCCAACTTTGGCGGGCACGGCGCAGCTGGCCTTTCAACAAGCGGGCCTCGTTGCTCGCAACATCAAAGCCCTGCTCGCCGGCAATGAATTGCAGACCAAACATTTTGAAGAACTCGGAGAGGCAGTCAGTCTGGGCACGGAACGCGCCGCAGTGCTGGCCGGCGGAAAAGCGTTTGGAGGGCCACTGGCACGCCAGGCGCGCTTCGCTCTTTACACGGCGCGCCTACCTACCTGGCAGCACCGGCTGCGCGTTGGCGCCAGTTGGTTTTTTGATGGCACGACGCCAAGGCCGCTACTGCCACTAGGATTTCAAAGGTAGGTTTTGTGGCGCTTCGATTAACAGGACGGGCGCGTTTGCGAGTGCTGCTGATCGTGGTGTTGATCGTTGCAGGCCTCGCTGTTCAAATCTGGTGGAGACCGCGACATGCGGCTTTAGGGCCGCCGGCAACGAACCTCAACCGTGAACCGGTAGCCACGCCGATCTTAGGGACTCCCGCTACTACACCCACTCCAACAGCGCCGGCGACCGCTCAGTCTCCCGCGACACAGTCCGTCGAAGAGACGCCGCCGCCCCAAACCGATCAGGCGTCCTCGCCACCGCTCAACCCCAGCTTTGTTGGCACCCTGAAACTGATCATTCCAGTGGCCGGAGTAAAACCTGATCAGTTGTTGGACACCTTCACGGACGCGCGCTCGGAGGGACGTGTCCATGATGCCATCGATATTCCAGCGCCGGCCGGAACCCAGGTTCTGGCCGCGGCCGATGGTGAGATCGTAAAACTCTTTCCGAGTGAACGCGGCGGCACAACGATCTATCAACTCAGCACCGACCGAAAGCTCGTTTTCTATTACGCCCACTTGCAAAGCTACGCCGACGGGCTGGTAGTCGGGAAGTTTGTTAAGCAAGGGGACGTCATCGCTTATGTTGGCGACACGGGCAATGCGGGCGCGGGAAATTTCCATCTCCATTTTTCAATTTCGATC
>Ga0070697_100000340_pt1 | contig 36743 bp, 33 predicted proteins | sample KBSK1501metaG_FD_65475 | JGI IMG/M metagenome (GOLD analysis project Ga0070697, IMG submission 65475) | Corn, switchgrass and miscanthus rhizosphere microbial communities from Kellogg Biological Station, Michigan, USA - KBS K1-50-1 metaG | ecosystem: Host-associated > Plants > Roots >...
GTTCCCGCGGACAAGGATGTCGTCACGATAATGCGATAACCTCAACTGAAATGTAGAAGCTAATTCATATTCAACATATATCGACTCGACCAATTTCGTGACACTTAATATTAGAATTCTCGGGTTCTGTTATTCACCGAAGGTCACTTTTCCAGAGTCGAAAACAGAATCCCGTTCAGTTCTACAACATCTTGAAGTCGAGCTGCGGTATATCGGCCCGAATCATGCCGCCGCTACTGCCATCAATGATCGCGTTGTAGATCTTCCCTTTGTACTCGTATTGGACGAACCAGAGCGGTGCGTGTAGATAGGTAGGCTTGTCAACATTGAAGCTCGTGTCGAACTGGGTTACTTGATCCACTTCTTGTTTGAGGAGGAATCGCTGGTTTTCCTCAACCTCATCCTTCGCTCGTATCACTGCCTCTTCGCTGTCTATTTCGCTGTTCAGAAATTTGGCTTGAGATTCAATTTTGGTAAAGTCGAAGGGTATCTTTCCTTCGGCTGGGACCTTGTAGTCTCGGGTTGGAAATTCAGCCGCCTTTCTTCCTAGCACAAGCCAGTCGTAATCGTTCTGAATTGTCCCCTTTCTCGGTGTCGGGGGCGAGATTCTCTCTAGTACTCCTTCGTATGTGCTAGTAGCGGTGAGCGGTACAAGCCAGAAGGGGAGGTATCTCAGCTCCAGCACCGTGAGTTTGCTTTTTTTGGCGAGGTCTCCCGGCTTCATGAAGCCTGACCTCATCCAGTCTTGCAGACCCTGAGTAATTCTAGTGTTGTCTAGTTCGTTTACTATGAGACTGTGTTCAAGCTGGAACGGAGCGTTGGCGCCCACCACTGAGGTATATCCGCAGTATCTGCAGGTAGCTACCAGCTCTCCGGGCGAGAGGTTGAGTTGGGCTCCGCAGTTCGGACATTTGATCTCTGAAACGATCTGGGACATGGGCCGCTTCTTCCTCTCGTTCTAGGATAGAATTAAAGAAGGGCCGGATTAAGTTCTCTAGGATGGGAATGAATCGTGACGAGTGGACTGGGCGCGTTGAAGCGGACGATGGGCTTCACGATTATTCTAGTCTTCGCGATCTTTCTCGGACTTCTAACAATTATTTCCGTCTTCTTCCTTGATCCCACTACAGGCCTCATCTTCGGCCTTGTGGGAGCCTTCTTCATAGTCCTACTGCAGTATCTGATAGGTCCCATAGTCGTTAGGGCTACCAGTCGGCTCCACTATCTCTCTCCAGGAGAGAATCGATGGCTGGAAGCCAAGGTCTCACAGATGGCCTCAACGTCAGGAATCCCGATGCCGCGATTGGCTATCTCGCCGGACCCTACACCCAACGCCTTCGTGTTCGGCCGGACCCAGAAAGGCGCCACGCTAGCACTTCATCAAGGGCTACTCCAACGGTTGAACGAAGACGAGATCGAGGGAGTCGTCGCGCACGAACTCGGCCACGTAAAACATCGTGACTTTATCGTCGTCACCATGATCTCTGCCATACCCCTAGTCGCATACCTTATCGCTCGCTCTGTCCTCTGGGGGGGCTACGTTAGCGGCTTAGGCGTTCGCGGATCGAACCGGAATAACAGTGCCGGGGCACTGATAGTCATCGCCCTCGTTGCCTACGTCGTCTACATCCTAACAACATTGCTCGCCCTGAGACTGACACGGCTCAGGGAAAGCTATGCCGACGCGTACTCCGCCTACCTGACCAAACAACCTAGAGAACTTGAGAGTGCTCTGGTTAAGATCGCTTACGGCTTGTCTCTCGCTCCAGGCGAGCCGCACGGTGCCCGCGCCTTCTTCATCGAAGACCCAGCGCAAGCAAAACAGGACGTGGCACAGATCATGGATCAAAAGTCAAAGTACGATTTGGACCATGATGGTGTCCTGAGCGAGCGCGAGTTGGAGCTGGCGATGGAGGCTGAGGCCAAGTCGAACTGGCGGAAGGCAGCTCAGCTCTTCATGACTCACCCGCCCACCTACAAGCGGATTCTCATGCTTCGCGAGATCGAGCAGGAAATGAACACGGGAACATTTCAAGAATCAAACGTCTACAATCACGTCTGACCGAAGGCTTCAGCCCTCTTCTCAATCCAACTACAATAGTACTATAAACAAGGCATAGTCTGAGGTTTGTTGAATCTGCAATGAATCGTGTTCCCTGGGCGCCTCTCAACGGCAGCGTTTTCCTAATAATTCTAGGGGGGCTTCTCCTTGTATCACTCCTCACCGGGCTGAACATTTTCGCAGTCTTTCCCTTGGTCTTTACCTTCTTCGGAGCGTGGATGATTGTTGAAGCATTTGTTTTTCCTCCAGCGAACTCGTATGCTCCGCCCAGGATAATGGTGGTAGGCTGGGGTGCTCTGATGACCGGTTTCGGAGTTCTCCTGCTTGTCTCGTACTTTGCTGCTATACTGTTGCCTGTCGTGTTCGCGGTGATCTTGATCGTTGTGGGAATAGCTGGTGTCGGCTACAGTTTCAGAAGGTCAAGTCCCAGCCCACCGAAACCCTCCACGTCCTAGCCCGTGTTTGACGCCAAGGCCCGGTATGTCCGGACCCTATTCTCAAATGTCCCGTTAGAATACGACATTCTCCTGAGTCTTCTCTCCTTCGCCCAGGACAGGCGATGGCGAGCCTACGTCGTCAAAAGCGCCAGACCTGTAGGCCATGAACGCATACTTGACGTAGCCACCGGGACGGGGCTCCTAGCAGCCGAATTCGCAAGGACCGTCTCCCACGACGGGTTCGTCGTCGGCGTAGACCTCACCCTCTCCATGCTGAAGACTGCAAGGTCGAGACTAGAAGCGAGGAACGTTGGGGAAAGAGTAGACTGGGTCCTGGCCCGAGCTGAGAACCTCCCGTTTCGAGACGACTCTTTCGGATCTGCTTCTATCAGCCTCGCGCTCAGAAATGTTTCCAGTGCCAAGTTAACTTTTCGCGAGATGTCCCGTACCACCGTCCCGGGCGGAGTTGTAATCTCACTCGACTTTGCTCGCCCACGAAACCGTCTCTTCCAGCTGTTCTACTATGACTATCTACTCGGTCTCTTCCCACTCTTCGGACGAGTGGTCTCAGAAGCCTGGGGCAGAACACTATCCTATCTAGGTCGATCTATCTTGAGAGCGAGAACAGGAGAACAGATTTCAAACCTCATGAGAGAGGAGGGCCTTGTTGACGCAGTGTCTGTTCCCCTAACCGCTGGAATCGTTTGTGCCGTCTACGGACGGAGACAATAGTAGAAGACAGCTTGTAAGGATTGCACTCAACGGTCACTCGATCTTTGAGAAGGTTAGCCGTCAGGTTGTGCCTATCAGCGCAGAAAGAATTCCACTTGCGAAGAAGATGAGTCCGAAGGAGAGAAGAACGATTCCCGCTATCAGATCCAACAACCATCTAGGTACTCGCATTAGATAGTCATAGGAGACTGCTGAGACGACTACCAGAACTGCGAGGCTTACGACTGCACCAATCAGCGTCCACTGGATATTGAACGCCCCCGCCGCAGCCAGGACGAGGCTCGCCTCGAAGCCTTCAGTGAGAGTAATCGTGAGGACTGGCAACGAGTTCGGAATGGAGAAGCGGATTGGTTGAGACGGGTCCGTCGCTCCTTCGCGCAGGAGGTCCTTGTCAATGACCTCTTTTCCCATTCGGGCCATTTTCTCTCTGAATGACTTGTGCCTGAATGCGTATCTGACGAATCCACGGAGGAACCGGCTTGAGAAGTAGAAGAGAACAATTGCAGTTGCGAAGTCAATGATGATTGCCGGGAGCAAAAGGAAGATCCGCCATACGACGAGAAAGGTGACGATGGAGCCCAGTCCCCCAGCAATTACTCCAAACAGGATGTTATTCCTACCGAGTTGCTTTATCGTGGCAAGGGAGAGAATAGCGACCTCGCTTCCCTCAATTAGGATAGCCTTGAATGCGAGGAGAAAGGATCCGATGATGACGACCGTTGGATCAGTCATACTTCTTTCGATCCCTGTTATCCGTCGGATGTCGTGGGTTCGACCCAAGAACGTCCGTCTTTAGTGTTTCTTCGACTTGCGGAGTGACGATTCGGCTCGTTGCTCGTCTCAAGGTTAAAACCTCGTTTCCGATATAGAGTCGAAAGCGGTTGCCGAAAGTATCTCCTGCCAAATTGAAGATTGCAGTTGACTTGGACGGAGTCTTAGCCGAGTCGATGATTGTCTGGTGTGAGCGAGCGAACAAAGAGTTCGGCACACGATTGAGTATGGAGGATATTGACAGTTGGTCTTGGTGGAAGAGGACTCCAATCTCGAAAGACGATTTCTACCGGATACTGGACGAATCATGGGACGAATGGTCGGCCATTCCTCCGACAGAGCCGGGGATTGCGGAGAAGGTTGCGCGGATCGAGAAGTTTGGCGATCTGGACATCGTAACTGGTCGGAGCAAGAGAACTGTAAAGGCCGCTCGAGACTGGGTTGACAGCCAGAGAGTTCGGTATCGCAATTTCGTCAGAGTCTTCGGCTGGAGAGACAAGATTCTCCTGGACTATGATGTCTACATCGATGATGCGCCTGACCTCATGCCTCTGATCTCACATAGCCCAACCGCATGGGGAGTGCTCTACGAGAGGCCATGGAACCGAAGCGTGGGAGACCTGCCGAGAGTACTCAAGGCAAAGAACTGGAAGCAAGTGCCCGCACTTTTGAAACGGATTCAGGCGAGTAAGAGTTAGACGGATAAATCTCTTGATGAGCCCGGCACTGTCAGCTCTTCGGCTGCTCCTTGTGGATAGTAGCTTCAGTTATCTCTAACAGTCATGTTCGAGAAGGACACATTACACGTTAGGCGTTCGTCGTATGAGCCTGTCACGATGGGATGAGGGGAGTGACTCCGACCATATGACAGGTCTGAACCGGGATAACTGGTTGGTTGGCCACCGTAAAATCCCTGCCGTGCAATGGACAAAGCTACCACGCTGTGGGCGTGAGGGGGCGGTTGAGGTTCGACCGTTCCCTGCCGAGACGGAGCTACATGCTTCCAGGCGCAAGGGCTCTCAGGTGAAGCAGTGAAGGGGAACCCGACGACGGTAATCCCTGGAGTCGATGAGAGCAAGCCAAGTCATCGAACAACCGAAGACTTGACAGAACCATGAGCCCAGACTATTATACGGGACGCGCTAAAGTCTAGAAACTCCGTGTCTAGGCCTTGAAGGGCGAGTTTCAGATCCCTGCAGAGTTCTACTACACGAAAGAGCACGAATGGGTCCGTATAGAAGGGGCTAATTGTCGAATAGGCGTCACTGACTACGCGCAAAACTCGCTGCACGAGGTCGTATACGTTGACCTTCCAAAGGTCGGAGCCAAGGTAGCGCAAATGCAGAGTCTCGGGACGGTAGAGTCCGTGAAAGCGGTCGCAGATGTGTACTCTCCCGTCTCAGGTGTTGTCCTTGAAGTGAATGGCGAACTATCTGATGCTCCCGAGCTTGTCAACAAGAGTCCCTATGAGAAGGGATGGATTACAATAATCAGACCGGACGATCTGAAGAAGGAGCTTAGTAGCTTGATGAGACCTGAAGACTACCGAGATTTTGTGAAAAAGATTACCGACAAGAAATAGATACGAGTTTTGTAAAAGCCTAGGATACGATACTCAGATCAGATCGCAGGGGGCTCTTCGGGTAGGCATCTCATCGTACTTTTTGTCACCTAGGGAGTTTATCTTCCAGAGAAGATACTTCTAGTTTCTCCGCATAGGAGTCTTAGCTATTGCCAGAAGCCTTCGCTCTGCTATCCCCCTCGTTGAAGAGTCTTCTCCAGGAGACTGGAATTTCCAAGCCCACGCCGCCTCAGGCCGAAGCAATTCCCTTGGTGGCTCAGGGCGAGAGCGTCCTGATAATCGCGCCGACAGGATCAGGAAAGACTGAGGCCGCTCTCCTGCCTCTCATCGATAAGATGGTGCAGGATGAGGCTCGGCAAGGAATCTCGCTGCTCTACATCACACCCCTCAGAGCTCTGAACCGGGACTTGCTCAAACGCCTCCAGGTCTGGGCCGCCAGGCTAGGGTTCTCGGTTGAAATTAGGCACGGGGACACTCCCGCGGCTGATCGCAGAAGGATGGCGGGAAGGCCACCGGACCTTCTCATTACGACTCCTGAAACATTACAGGCTATCCTGCCCGGGAAGAGGATGAGATCACATCTTCGTCACGTCAAGTCAGTCGTGATTGATGAGATCCATGAACTGGCAGGTGATCGACGAGGCGTTCAACTCACTGTCGGCCTGGAACGGCTGGAAGAGATTTGTCCCGCGAGTTTTCAGAGGGTAGGATTGTCCGCCACGGTCGGGAACCCGGAGGAGATCGCGAAGTTTCTGGGAGGCAGCAACCGAGTTAGGATTGTCCAGATTCCACTTAGCAGGGATACTCGATACAAGATCGAGTATCCGCCCCCGGGCGAAGAAGATCAAGAACTGGCGCGACGCCTGTACACAGCGCCTGAGGCGGCGGCCCGGCTGGCTCTCGTCTCGGATCTCGTTGAAGCTCATGATTCTACTCTGATCTTCGTGAACAGCCGCGTCAACGCGGAGATGCTGGGTTCAAAGTTCAACATGATGGGTCAGAAGATAATGGTCCATCACGGCTCACTTCCCAAAGAAGAGCGGGTCCGAGCCGAGGAAGCATTCAAGGCCCGCCAGATCAAAGGACTAGTCTGCACAAGTACACTCGAGCTGGGAATTGACATCGGTTCTGTGGATCTTGTTGTCCAGTACATGTCTCCACGACAGGTCAATAGTCTTGTTCAACGAGTAGGGCGATCAGGACACAGTCTCACCCGGACCTCGCAAGGAGTACTCGTAGCTGTTTCAACGGAAGACCTCTTGGAGTCGATAGGAGTCATCGACCTGGCTAGAGAAGGCCAGCTCGAGCCAACGGTCATTCACCACAGAGCGCTCGATGTCTTGGCACATCAGATCGCTGGCCTGTTGATGGACTCGGAAGGTAGCGCTCCACTCGTCCAGGTCAAGCAAGTTCTGAGGCGAGCGTTTCCCTACTCTATCCTTGAGGATGCGGAGCTAGAGAAGGTTGTCGAGTTCATGGGGAAGATGGGATATCTCAAGCGAGACGATGAGACGCTCTACCGGACTTCCCGGACAAGGATCTACTACTATGAGAACCTGAGCATGATACCGGACGAGCGACGCTATTCTGTAATTGATCTCACCAACCAGCAATCGGTTGGTATACTCGGGGAAGAGTTCATGCTCACAATGGCCCATGTCGGCCTGAACTTTATCGTTAAGGGACGAGTCTGGCAGATGAAACAGATCACCGATGACGGGAAGGTGTACGTTCTCCCAATCAATGATCCTACAGCGGCCATTCCGGGATGGGACGGACAGATACTCCCAGTTCCAGGTGAACTCGCAATCCGAGTGGGAGAATATCGCAAACAGATCGATAGGCTGTTGGACGAGCACAAGACTCGTAGCCCGGTTGTCGAGAAGTTCTCGCGAATATGGCCCGCTGACCCTTACGGAGTACGCAAGACTGTCGAAGAGATAGAGACTCACAAGGCAACCGGCGCACCCGTCCCGACCGACGATCGCGTACTTATCGAGGGGTTTGATCGCTACATCATAATTCACACCCACTTTGGGGACCGTCTCAACTTCACCTTGGGCGAGGTGATCGAGGAGCTCTTCCGGCGCCAGGGCTTGGTGCGAATGTGGTGGTGGGACTCCTACCGAATACTCTACGAGATGACAGCGGACACTTCGGACCTGGACCTCGAAGATCTTTTCCTCAAGCAGGTCTTCGGGGTCGACGAGCCCGTCTTAGGAGGCGCCTGTCATGGGGTTCTGCACAGGCACTTTCCCTGGGAGTTGCAGATGAAACAGATCGCCGAGAGGTTTGGAGCGTTGAGCCGCGGCCGGCTCATGTACGGCGGGGCTATGAAAGAATTACAGGTCAGGTTCCGGCTAACTCCCATCTACGACGAGACGATTCGGCAAGCTCAGGTCGAACTCGCCGACTTTGAAGGGGTCAAGAAAATCTTCAAACAGATCAAAGAACGGAATATGGACGTTAGATTCTTCCGGTCAAAGGACAAACCTACGCCTCTAGCCTACCACATCCTCTACCGGCACGTGGACATTCCGGAACTCATCGCTCCAGAGAACGTTGCAGCTGACAATATGGCCCGACTGCGGATTTCGATCGAAGGCCGAGCAATCGACCTTCTATGCTTTGACTGCGCCAACCTCGCGACTGGAATATCTATTGGAGATCTTTCTGACCATCCTTCTTGTCAGAATTGCGGGTCCAAGCTCTTGGCTCCAGTGTTCTGGTCTACCGGTTATGTGGCGAGTGTTCTCCGGAAGAAGCGGGACAGGCAGTCTCTGGACGAGAACGAACAGAAGGCGTTGACGAGGGCGCGCCGTTCCGCCGACCTCGTTATAGCCTACGGGAGGAGGGCGGTTATTGCTCAGTCCGTCTATGGCATTGGTCCGCAGACCGCGAGCCGGGTCCTATCGAAAATGCATGAAGACGACGATGAGTTCTACAAGGATCTCTTGGAAGCCAAGCTGCAATTCATAACGACCCGACCCTACTGGAATAATTGATGGTATCTATGTAACTATGACTGAGCGATGACTTGTCTTCGGGAAACAGATGGGCGAGACTTCTTCGATTCCTGTCTCAACCGGAACTCGACCCTTGAGTCTGATTGATGGCCACTCAGCTTTTGTCTAATGATTTTTTTCAGTCTTCGGTCAATCTCGTAACCCCAACTATTGCGGCCTAGTTCTTGGGCAACTTTCATGGTCGTACCCGATCCCAAGAACGGGTCAAGAACGGTCTCGCCATGAAAGCTGAAGAGTTTGATCAGGCGTCTGGGGATCTCTTCTGGGAATGCCGCAATGCCCTTCTCTAGTCTGAGTCCGAGAGGCAGAACGTTGGTTATGTTCCAAACTGATAGGTGCCATTCATCACCGTTGTAGTCGTTCAGAGCAATCCTAGATTTCTCTAGAATGTTCAGAGGGAGTTCTCGGACGTATGAGTAGTCAAACCTGCCTTTCTGGAAAATGAGAATGCTTTCCTGAATATTGTCAGGATAGAAATACATTGGGTATGGATGTTGAACGACAACTCCGCTCCTCCGGCTTATCCTCACGTAGCCCTTCGGCTTCACCCATACAAGCCGATCGCGATATCGTAACCCGGCTCGTAGCATGAGCCTTGTGATGTCGGCAACGACGGGATACTTGTCTCCCTTCACGAGCATGTCATCACAAACAAAGCAAGCTATTCGCCCGGGAGCTAGGATTCGATAAAGGTCAAGCGACAGAGCCCGAATCAGTTCTAGAAACGCGTTATAGTCCTTGAACATGCCAGGGTAGTCGAAAGGGGCGTTGAAATACGGGGGGCTCGTGATTATGAGATGGATAGAGCCACTGGGAATTTCTTTCATAGTTCGACAATCCCCAAAGACGACCTGGTGTACAGTGCCCATTCGAACGACTCGGCGACAAGAGCACAGGTCTTAGCTTAAGGTTTCAAGGAATTCCACACGTTTTCCAAAAGTCAAGAGCTACCTCCGATAATCAAAACCTTTGGTCTCACGGGGCTGCCCAACAACAGCTGTAGTCTTGTAGAGCGGCTTGAAGAGTCTAGACGCGGGGGTAGCTAACTGAACTATTGCTATCGATCGGATTTGTTTCCCTTCTATCAGGACTTCTCCTTTTGAAGAGAGCTATCAGAACCGCTCCACCTAGTAAAAGCGAGGTCAGTGGCAAGAACGGTAGGAGGAGTGCGAGCTTGTCGATCGGAATCTCCATTCCTCCGACCGGAGATGTGGGCACGGTGACGATTGTACTGCCAGAACTGCTCATATGTGTAGAGTCGCCGCCATAGGTGCTGAAAATAGTATGCTGGCCTGTGCCGACCGCAATGGGTGTGTATGACAAGAAGCAGGAGGCTGTGATCCCAGTCCCACTGAGGTGGCAACTGGTCTGGTTGAATGTCCCTGCGCCGCTTGAAGAGAAGAAGACTGCTCCGGTGGGTGTAGTAGCACCTGTTCCTGATGTGTCCGTTGCGGTCGCAGTGCATATTGTGTTTGCGTTGACGACTTGCGTTGACGGATTGCAACTTACGCTTGTTGTAGTGGAGTGTCCGGATATCACTGACACCGTCCTGCGACCTGCGATGGTAAAATAGATCTCGTTTGTTACGGGGTCGACGCCAACCGTTCCCGGGGTGCCCGACGGTAAGAATAAGACATTCACTACTTGGCCTGTGAAGCCATCTATCACTGATATGGTTCCGTCCCCAGAACTCGCCACATAGATCTTGTTTGTGACAGAGTTAGCGTCGATCCCGGCCAGGTAGGCTCCTACGGGTATTGCGGCTACGAGCATGTTGGTGGATCCATCAATGACCGAGACCGTGCCTGATGAAGAATTACTATTTGCCACGTAGATTGTGTTGGTCGCAGGATTTGCTGCAATATTGCCTGGATCATTTCCTACATGTATTGTCTTGATAACGGTGTTACTGTGACCGTCTATGATCGAGACCGAGCTGTCTAGGGAATTCGAGACGTAGATCTCGTTTGTTGTAGGAAGAACTCCAATGCCGACAGGGCTTCTTCCTACCGTTATCGTGGCAGTAACTGTGTTTGTTGTTCCGTTAATAACGGATACAGTGCCGGTGCCGGAATTTGTCACGTAAATCTCATTGGTTGTGGGGTTCACGCCGACACGACTGGGATGTGCCCCGACTGGTATTGTCGTAGTAGTGTTTGAAACACCGTTTATCACGGACACATTGCTGGAGTTGTAATTTGCTATGTAGATTCTGTGAGTTACACTGTTCACCCCCACGCCTGCGGGGTTGACTCCTACCGTTATGGTGCCCGTGAGACTGTTGTTGGAGCCGTCTATGACGGAGACCGTGCTGGGAAAGGTTCCGTTGAGGCCATAATTGCTCACATAGATCGTGTTTGTTGAGGTGTCAACTCCTATTCCGTCGGGGTTAACGCCCACGGCGATGGTTCCAGTTACAGCCTCGGCGCGACCCGGGATGGCAATTCCCGAAAGGAGGATGAGTGATGCAAGCGTCACCATCAGCAAGATTAGTGATCCTTGAACTAACCGAAGATCACGGGACCATGGCGGCGTATTCCACAACTCTATTGTCATCTTCCTAGATTCCATTTATTGTGTCGGGAATTAGTGGAAAAAGGGGAGAGCGGTGCGAGAGCGCATCGCTCCTATTTTTCTTGGGGTTTGTCTGGTCTGATTCTTGCTCTACGGACCGGGGCAGCCGGATGCGCAGATGGTGTTGATGGCGTTTATGAAATTGGCCACGTTAGGGCTTCCCCAGCCTGTGGCAAGGTCGTAGCCCGCACCTGCAGAGAATCCGTCGACTCCAAACTGGCCCGCAGTGTCGCTGTTGTTGCCGACAGTGATGTCGTGAAAGGCAGAGCTGTAGTTACTGCTTGCGGCGAGCTGGTAGATTGCAGCGTTGAGAAATCCGACTGGACCGCCATGTGCCTGGTTCAACAGCGCAACCACTCCTGCTAGAGCCGGTGAAGCTGCGCTCGTTCCTCCGAACACGGCCCAGCGACCAAGGAATCCCAGGTATGCTAGGAAACCGCCTTGGATTGCTGAGTTGAAGGAAATGTCTGGTGTGAGCCTACCGTTGCCCTGGACAGTTGCGCCTAGTAGTGTCGGCCACTTGGGTTGGAAGCTGGTCTGGTACGTTGGTCTTCCGTATAGAGTGCTAACGCCTCCACCGCTGGCCGTTCGTATTCCGAAGGTGTCGAACTCGTTCCATGTGCCTTCTCCACCGTAGCCGACGGGAATGCAGCTAGTTGGTACGCCTGGTCTGGGGGCTGTTGTACAGCCAGTGGGACCGCCGTTTATCACGACGAGTCCGGTGTTGCAGTTCGTGTTGGCGGCGCATGAGTTGGTTCCGCCGCGGCCTGGTGGTGCTCCATAGTCTCCTCCGTATGGATTTCCTTGGGTTCCGCCTGCAGCTAAGTTAAGCGGGTTAGTTGATGGCCATGAGGGGATCAGTTCGGTTGTCCCTACGAATGAGAGTGCTTCGTTAGCGCCATCATCGCCTGAAGAGGCGATAACGGTCCACTGGTTGCGTCGTGCAGTGTTGTAGATCTTGTCCGCGCCCTGCTTTATCGAATGGTCGATCATTGTGCATGGGAAGTTGAGGCACCCAACGAGGTCGTCGGGTTGTCCGAAGCTCTGAGACATGATGCTGCCTCGGAGGCTAGGCTGATTCACCGCTGCACTTTCAGCTGCATTGAAGCTTGTGTCCTGACAGTCGTTAGCGACTACGAGGACGATATTTGCGCCTGGAGCCAGTCCATGGGAGATAGTGACGTCTAGCGTGGTCTCTTCCCACCATCCGACGGCGCCGCAAGCTTGGTCAATTGGCAGACTCGGGTCGAATACCGGACAAGTATCACTCGATGAACCTGTCCATGTGGGTCCGCAGCGAATGCTGACAGTGGCGGCCGGTAGGCCGAATGCATTGTCGAACGTGTTTAGGTCGCTCTGTATCGTCGGACTGCCAAACGCGTCGACGATGACTATGGTCTGGCCGGTCCCATCAAGGCTGCTTGGAAAGTTGTAAGCTGTCTTGAGGAAGCTAGGTGTGTAGCACAGTATTGATCCTAGGGCTCCGCTGAAGCAGAATGGGAGGCCGCCCACTGAGGGGCTGAAAGACTGGTCGAGCAAGGTCACACCAGGGTTGACCCGAGCTGAATTTACAAGATTGAATGTGGTTGCGACTCCGTTTGCAAGAGTTGGAAGCGTAAATAGCGTTAGTAGAGCAAGTATCGAGACTGTTACTATCCTATGTTTCATAATATTTTCCAACGATGACGGTCCTATGTTGCGAATATAGGCTTTTTGCACACCGTAAAACGGCGTTTCATTCGAAAGGTAACTATGGACTGGTCTTTAAACCTCCAGATATCTCTAGACTCTATTCGTACTTTCGAATCGCATAGGTTCCTGACACTAGCATTGAGGATCTCGAGTTTGTCCTCTCCCCACTCAGAAACGTGGTTTCCGCTTCATGTTCATTAGTGACCGTGCGTCAACCGAGTGACAAATTGGTGAAGATACACACGATAGTGGTTGGTGACTTGCGTACCAACTGTTACATTCTACAGTCCGATACTGCAGCCATCATTATTGATCCGGGCGATGAGCCAGAGAGGATCGTCCGCTTCATCCAGGACATCAAAGTGAAGCCTAGCCAGATAATCGCGACTCACACACACTTCGATCATGTGCTGGGCGTCGAGACCGTGCGCGCCAAGCTGAAGATTCCGTTTCTGATCCATCACGACGATCTGTCAATGCTAGAGTCAATGCAGACTCGCGTCCGACAGCTCATGGCATTCGAGGTGCCCCCACCCCCCAAAGTAGACAGGTATCTCAAAGACCGAGACTCTCTAAAGGTGGGAGAAGATACCATTCAGATTCTTCACACTCCGGGCCATTCACCGGGTAGTATCAGCCTGTCAGGCGAAGGCTACGTCCTTACCGGTGACGCTCTCTTCAACCAGTCGATAGGCCGGACTGATCTTCCCGGAGGAGACCTCAAGACCCTTATTCACTCGATCAGGGAGCGGCTCTTCAAGCTGGACGACAACACAACTGTCTACCCCGGCCACGGGCCTGAGACGACGATTGGGGATGAGAAGCTCGCGAATCCATTCGTGGGAAAAGCTGCGAGGATGCAAGTAGAATAACTGTCTTATCTCGCCAGTGTCTCACGGAACCGAGACATCATTGTCCAGCCTAGACTCGCTCATCAGAGACTCGCTCAGCAGGGCCAGCTCTCATACAAGGAAGGTGTACAGCCAGAATCCTCTAACGTCCGGCGAAGTGCTTGAGCTCGCTAACAGTCGAGTCCTATCAATCGCCGCTACTGTCAGACCAGATGGCCGACCTCACCTCTCACCGACGGACCTGGTGGCTGTTGACGGAGTCATGTATCTTGGAGTGGACGAGGCGACAGCTCGTTATCGGAATCTCAAAGCGAATCCTGCCGTGACCATAATGCTGGCTGACGGCTCGAAACGCCAGGCGATACTCGAAGGAAACGCCGAACTTCTAGACATGAACACTGGAATAGCCAAGAAAGTGTTGGAGGCTCAGAAGAAGAAATACGGTTGGGTCACAGACGCCCTGGCCGAATTCCAACCCTTGAAGGCGTTCACCTGGAAGGCAGAATAGCTTGAAGAGAAATATTTCCTGAAAATGGGAATCGTTCAGAAATAGCCCTGATCCGAAATTGGGGCAGCGGGTCCAGTACCCCCCTTGTTACACGCTTCTCCCTAGGGGAAGAGTACCGTTTCAAAGATCACCATCCAAGCCCATTACGCGCCCTAAAGGGGAATCCTCGCCGAGAAACGTTCCGGCTGGCGAGAGGTTCCAGAAAAAAGGGGGCCAACAATTTTCCTCACGACACGAGAGTGCTCTTCTGAAGGGAATTTCAGCTCTAAGCATCCGGTTGGCGTGAGGCGTTCAAATACCGCTTGAGCGATCATACTGTTATGGTCGTCAGTAAGACGGACGAGGAGTGGAAGAGAGAGCTTGATGCTCAACAGTACAGGGTATTGAGGAAGAAAGCAACAGAGCCAGCCTTCACCGGAAAACATCTTCACAACAAAGAGAAAGGAATCTACGTCTGCGCGGCGTGCGGAGCCCAACTCTTCTCATCAGACACGAAGTACGATTCTGGATCCGGCTGGCCCAGCTTCTGGACCGCGCTCGCCAAGGACAATATCGACGAAGTCCCTGATCGAACGCTCGGAATGGAAAGGGTTGAGATCCTGTGCAAGAACTGCGGCAGTCACCTAGGTCACGTATTCGACGACGGCCCCCAGCCAACTGGAATGCGCTACTGCGTAAACTCGCTATCTCTCAACTTCAAGAAGAAAGACACGAAATAGGACAGCGCCCCTAACTCCCTCCACGGAGTCAGCGGCTGTCCGCTAGTCGCCGTAATAGTTGATCTATTGTCCGCTCGTCGACTCGGACTCGCCTGTATGCTCAGACTCTCTGTACTCGAAACCTATGTCTGACAATCCCGACGAGCTATCGGTAGACGTACTGAAGAGAGAAGTGTCGGAGGGCAGTTGCCAAGATGGCAGCGTAGGTTCAGCCGTGGGCTGAGGCTTTGTCTCCTTTTCAGGAATCGATACGACAGGAGACTTCAATCTTCTTCCAGCCTTTACATAGACTACAATAATTTTGTATGATTCGCTGCATGTCTTGCACCGGCCGACCTGCACCGTCCGCTTCAGCTTCATCGTGTGTTTCTTACAGACAGGGCAGTCAACGAACCGGCTCCTCTGGATAGATTCATCCTGTTTGATCGTCTTCATCTTTAGTTGGTGTGCTCGACGATATCAGTGAACATAGTCGTTCTGTAACCGGTCTTCAGAAAACTAGGACCTAGATGGATGCTATTGGCGATTTCTGGATGCTCTTGTTCAATAGAAGAGATATTGGTCAAGTCGACTGTGGCTTTTTGGGAAAACAGGCGTCCGCGTCTTTCTAGTCGAGCAGAGGCGTTGTGCCGGAGAATGATGATCTCGTTACGATTTTTCTGGTTGTCGGGTTTTGACACCCTTAATAGGGAGTCAGGGCAGTTTTCGTTTTCAGCGATAGGAAGGGTCGAAGTCTGAGTTCGACAACAAATCCATATTATGACCGTGCCAAGTCCCAGACGAGCCTCCAGGAAAAGATCGAGCTCGCGATACCGGGATTCCACGGATACAAGGAGAAGGAGCTTAGACGAGAATCCGACAAGCTAATCAGGAACCAGATCTACCAGAAACTATCTGACGCGGAATCACAGGCCAAGGACACCTACCGCTCCCTGGTCAATCAGGGAGCGAACGACTCCTGGGATGACACCGACCATCTCCTCGCCCGTCTCGACAGAGTAATGGAGCGTATCAACCATTCAGAGTACGGCTACGCAGGCTTCTTCGATGTGACCAAAGTCAAGGAACCGGATCTTGACCGGATGATGAACTATGACATGCAACTAATACAGATGGCAGACAACGTCAGCACCGCCCTACAGGCGCTCAAGGATTCAGTGGACAACAACAGGCTTCCAGAAGTCAAGGGTAAGGTCAGTGACGCGATGAGGGCGGTCGACGCCCTAGAGAATGCGTATAATGGGCGAAAGCAGATAATTGTAGGAGTTCAGTAAGAAATGCCGCAGGTAATAGAATGGATGAATGCGGGCCCAGACGACGTCGTCTGGCGATACCCGGTAGAACAGATAATCACCGGCGCCCAACTCGTAGTCCACGAATTTGAAGCCGCCGTCTTCCTACGTGACGGAAAAGCCTACGATGTTTTCCCGCCCGGACGACACACCCTTACCACGCTCAATCTCCCGCTGATCTCGAAGGCCTACGGCATATTCTTCGGAGGAAAGAACCCGTTCACAGCCATCGTCATCTACGTCTCAACCAAACAGTTCGCCGGCAAATGGGGAGCAAAAGCCCAGACAACCGAACTAGCACCCTTAATGGTCCATGGGACAGCCTGGTTCAGGATCAAGGATCCAAACCTCTTCGTCAACGAAGTCGTAGGAGGCCAAGGCGCCTACAACACCGGCCAAGTTGACGATTTCATCAGAGGCTTCATCAACGAACGAGTCATCGACGTAATGTCAAAGTACGATCTAACTACCGCATTCACACAACTGGACAAGGCCTCGACTGATGTCAAGGTCAACATCAACGACGCTTTGAACCGGCTTGGAACCGACCTTGTCGACTTCAAATTCGAAGGCATCGACACATCAGACCAGTTCCGAGACCGCCTCTTCTGGATAAAACAACGAGCCGCAACCTCAGACGTTCTGCGCATGGAAACAGCCAAGGACATTGGCGCGAGCCTAGGAGCCTCACAAGGAGGAGGCGCAGGTCTAGGCGCCGGAATGGTCCTCATTCCACAAGTCATGAATGCACAGATGCAACAGCCCATGATGCAACCACAAGCACAAGTCGCCCTTGTCGCCTGTCCGAAATGCGGAAACCAGGTCCAACAGGGAGCAAGATTCTGCCCGAACTGCGGCAACACAATGACACCACCCCAAGCAGCAACCTCCCCCTGCCCTAACTGCGGGAAACCTGTTAATGTAGGAGCGAAGTTCTGTCCCGAGTGTGGACGGAAAATATGATCAACAAGCTCGATGGCACCTTCGTAGTTCCCGGCGAGAAACTAGGTGTAGTAGAAGAATTCGACCCCGGACGGGGAGCTGTAGAAGTAGCCGGAATAGTCTACTCATCACAGACCGGCTTCGCATCTATAGATCCGAAGAGGCACATTGTCAGCGTGAAGACCGCGACGGGTCCTGTTGTAGTCCCCGAGGAAGGCTCCACAATTATCGGAATAGTTGAAAAGGTTCAGGAGAAGATGGCGTTCATCAACATGATCGTCGTCGATGGGAAGAAAATGGAACTCCCCTTCACAGGAATGCTGCACGTTTCCAACTCAAGCCCACGCTTCGAAAGAACAATGTGGGATGTTGTCAAACCCAACGACATAATCAGAGCCAAGGTCATAGACACCAGCCAAAGGGTCGCAAAACTAACCACGGTCGGACGAGACCTAGGGGTCACCAAAGCCTACTGCTCCAAGTGCGGAAACGAACTGGTCCTCTCAGGACACATACTCCGCTGCAGCGTCTGCAGAAACGTTGAAAGACGACGATTAGCAGAAGACTTCCACTCAGAAGCGAGTGCCACAAGTTGAAGATCAACGTTCTGAAAAGAACAAAAGGGCTCTTGAAGGTGGAGGTCGAAGGAGAAGGCCACACCTTTGGAAACCTCATGCAAGAAACCCTCCTGGAAGACAAGACCGTCGACTGGGCAGGCTACGACCAGCCCCACCCGCTCTTTAGACAATCAATCATCACTGTAAGAGTAAAGGGCGAAGCCCAGCCGGAGAAAGCTCTAGAACGAGCCTCGAAAAAGATCCGCGCCGACACCGAAGAATTCATCGAGAAATTCGGCTCAGCAGTCAAGAACGAGAACTAGAGGGGGAGCTGGCCCGGCTGGCCACTGGACTCCTCTTCGACTTCGACGGCACACTCTACGGCGACTGGAAGCTCTGGATATCAATAATAGAAGAAACACTCTCCAGCTTTCAGATCACAATCGCTCCTCACGACGCACTAGAAATGGCCCGAAGAATGATCGAGAACGGAGGAAATCCGAACACCACAATAAGAATAAGCAGCATCGCAGCAGCCCTGGCGCAAGAACGAGGAATCGACCTTCCGGAAGAGAAGGTTAGGACAAAATTCTTCGAAAGCCTCGACCGCCGGATGGATCAAGCCGGACCAGACGAAAAGCTTGTCGGACTATTGAGAGAGTTCACACGCCGCGGATTCCGCATGGGAATAGTCACATTCGTCAGAAAACCACGAATTCAACGACGACTAGACAATTGGAAGCTAAAGGAATACTTCCAATCGGTCATAACGCCCGACGACGAACCCGAATTCAAACCATCACCCCGGCCCTTCCTCAAGGCAATGGAAGAATTACAAGTTCAGCCCGACGAGTGCTTCGTCGTCGGAGACGAACCAGTAGACATGATTGGCGGAAGACGAGCTGGAGCCAAGACCATCGGCCTCCCTCAAGGATTCTTCACAGGACAAGAGCTCGAGAAGGCAGGAGCCGATCGGATTCTGACCTCGCTAGACATGCTGCGCAGAGTTCTTCCAAATAGCTAGAGTCTCCAGATCAGAAGGCGCGACAGGCTGGGTGTCGATCAGCAGAAGACCGAGGATCTCAAGAGAATTCTGACGAGCAAGGGGCTTGCCCAATTCGGCGACGCTCTCCTGAACTTTGCATACTCTCTGGCTCTCACCGAGACGACCGGCAAGCCAAAGGGCGCAAGAGTTCCAGACAAGTCGCTAGCGGAAGCCGCAGTCAAGGCGGGGCTTAGGAAGCATCTGCCCAGACGCGTTGGCCGTGGAGATATTGCAAACGGTCTCGAAGCTCTGCTGGGCTACTCCTGGCTGCAAAAGACCCTGACCATCGACGAGATTGTGGCATGCCTAAAATCTGAAGGCCTCACTCCCGCTGACAATTTTGCGAAGCTCGCAGAAATGGCGCTTTCAAGGATGGAGAAATGATTCGGCCTATACGCGCAGTAAAGGAGGAGATTCGGATACTAGGACTCGACACATGTAATCCTGGACTGACTGTCGGGGTCGTAACGCGAGGCGGGCTCTACCTGGACGGTGTGATCTCAATCCCAACAAGCCTAAAGAACACAGTGAGAGAGCGCGCGAGAAGAATCGTTAACTCGGCATACTTTCCCGAGCTGAGAGCCATCATGCTACACAATCCAGATGATGAACGCGACTCCCGTCCGCTCGAAAGAATGACCAGTCTTCCAACGATAACGATCTCGAAAGACGGACCTCGTCATGGTCGAGGCTACAAGGTCTTCGGCGGAAACCTAAGTCGACTATGGGTGAAGACACGGCTAGAACCGGCCATTTTGAAGAAGACTCTTACCGCTACATGGACGTTTGGCGAGCTTCCAGAGCCTCTGAGGATAGCACATCTGCTGGCTAACCTAGATTTTTCAGATATTCCGGGATAAAGAATAAATTCGCGAGGCAGCCTCCGCTCTGGGCTGACCAGTTTTTGCAGTTTTGTCCCAAGTGTGGCACCACTCTTCTTCCCTCCAAGCAGGAGAAGAAAGTGTTCATGGCTTGTGTAAAGTGTGGATATACGAGCAGCCGAGGCGACAAGGTGATTAGCCGACTCACACACGAACGTGAGAACATAATCGTTCTAGGCAAGGAAGAGCAGAAGATCCGGACACTTCCCAAGACGAAGGCTGACTGTCCAAAGTGCAGTAACCACGAAGCCTTTTATTGGCTCGTCCAGACGAGAGGCGCTGACGAGTCGTCCACGCAGTTCTTCAGATGCACCAACTGCGGGGCAACCTGGCGGGAGAATAGTTAGATCAAATGTTAGAAAGCTCTTTAGCGGAAACAACTGGAAAAAAAGAAGCGACGGTAAGAACCCCCGTGTTCAAGGCGACAATGAACGACGCTCGACTGTTTCGGAACCTAATCGGCGCCATCTCAAGCCTGATCGAAGAGGCTGATTTCAACGCAACCCCAGAAGGCATCAAGCTTCGATCAATGGACCCGTCCCACATCGCCATGGTTGACTTTGAATGGCCCAAAGCCGCCTTCGACACCTACGAATGCAATGCCCCGACAAAACTACGCCTGAGCGTATCGAACCTCCTCAAGCTGCTCAAGAGAACTAGAAGCGACGAGTCCGTGGAGATCGTCTATGACGATGCGAACAAGAAACTCAACATTACCCTAAAGGACAAGATAGTACGGAAGTTCATCACCCCTACACTTGATCCCTCAACAGAAGAAGTGCCCACTCCAAAAGTACCGTTCAATGCCAGAGTAAAGATCACAGCCGTCAGCCTTCGAGACATTATCGACGACGCGCAATCCATAAGCGACAATGTGAAGCTAGAAGTAAGTCCCGAAAAGTTCATCGTAAGAGCAACCGGTGAGCTGAGTAGCGCCATAATCGAGATGGACAAAGGAAGCGATGCAATATTGGAGCTCGACGCGAAGGAAACGTGCAGAGCAACATACAACCTGAACTATCTCGGAGAGATCATAAGAGCAGGATCAGGCGCCTCCGAAGTTGCTACACTCGAATTCTCCACCAATATGCCCATCAAGGTAGAGTTTGAAATGCCCCAGCAAGGCAGACTCTTTTACTATCTCGCCCCTAGAATAGAGCAAGAATAAGACCGCATGCTAACAAGGGCCGATTTAGCAAAATACCCCTTCCTCTCTGAAGCCTCCGAATACGTTCGAGAGCTAGGACTATCCATAGACGAGCTGTCAACACCAGAATTCGGCCCCGTACTAGATCGGGCCGAGAAACGGCTAGAGGAAGCCCTCTCAAAAGGCCGAGTCTCGGGAGACATCACAAACGAGAACGCCGAAATACTCTCATTCCCAGTATCAAACCTGATCCTCAGCCTTCTCGGAGAAGAGAGAGCTCGCCGAAGGTTCGCACTGGCAGAGGCAAAGAGAGCCTACGAACTTCTCAGACAAGAGAGCCCAGAAAAATTAGAACACATCGCCTCCACAACCTTCGCGTGGAAAGTCAAACGACTCGACATAAAGCTAGGAAGGAGATTCTATAATTTCGGTCTCAGCCTTCCCGACTTCCTTCACAACGCGGTACACCTCAGGGAACCACGCTGGAATCTACCTAACAGAGTCCTAGACCATGGATTCGTCTACGTCACCCGTGACGAGGCCGCCCGTTTGATGGAGGAAGAGGTAAGAACGAAAATCCTCGAAAGGTCAAGCCGCACACCCGACGAGGTGCCAAAACTCTTCGGAACCCGAGTAGAGAGGACAAGGGGCCTAGTAGTCAAATGGCTTGGGGTCCCGACAAAATACGAACTTCCCAAAATACCTCAGCCCGAAGCAATGCCTCCCTGCGTCCGACATCTGATCGATAGCCTCGATGAGGGAAAAAACGTTCAACACATGGGGAGGTTCACTCTTGCCTCATTCCTTCTCAACATCGGGGCAGGGGAGGAGGACGTCGTGAAACTGTTCAAGCCAGCAACGGACTTTTCAGAGAGAATGACCCGCTATCAAGTCGAACATATCGGCGGAAAAAGGGGAGGCCGGACCAAATATACATGTCCAATGTGCACGACACTCAAGACCCACGGAGTCTGCTACAAACCAGATGAGATCTGTGAAACAATCCGAAACCCCCTCAGCTACTACAAAGCAAAATCACGAACCCTTACCAACAAGGGCCCAAAGCGTGAACCCAACTGAAACACTGATCCGCCGGAAATTCCAAGAATATTATCTGAGCCAGGCCAAAGAACTCTTCCTGCCTCCACACCCCGAGCAGAGAGAGTACGGCTTCCTTCTGTTCAAGGAAAAATTCATGGTACGACACAGAGCCTTCCGAGACCCAGGCGTTCTACTCGGAGCCATTCGCGACCTAGTCCCCGCACACGTATACTTCTCGACAGCCTACTACCAAGAACCAACAGCAGCCATGGAAGCGAAAGGCTGGAAGGGAGCCGATCTGGTCTTCGACATTGACGCGGATCATCTTGAAACTCCTTGCAAGTCGAACCATGACAGCTGGAAGTGCAAAGGGTGCGGGACCGTCGGGAGAGGCGGGGCACCGAAAGTCTGTCCAAAATGCAAGAACGATCGAATGGAGGAACAGACCTGGCTATGCGACCAGTGTCTACGACAAGCAAAAGAGGAGACAAACAAGCTTCTTGAAATATTATACTCGGATCTGGGAGTTGAGCCCTCAGACCTACGCATCTTCTTCTCTGGCCACCGAGGATACCACGTTCACGTGTACTCGACGCAACTTCAAGCGATGGGCGAAGAAGAACGCAGAGAGATAGCCAGCTACGTATTGGGTCAAGCCTTAGACCCTGAACTACACGAGTTGGATGAGGTGAACTTGGAAGGAATCAAAGTCATCGAGGGACCTCAGTTAGGCCAACCAGGCTGGCGAGGAAGAATGGCCGCGGGCATCTATGATGTATTGGGCGAGGAAGGGGAACGATTAGGGTTATCGCCGGCCCAGATGAAGACGATCAAGACCCAAGACCGAGACCAATTCTTCCAAAGACCCTTCTGGAGTTCAGTGAAAGGATTCGGACTCTCTACTTGGAAAACTCTCTCACTGAAAGCTGTAGACAGAGGATCTGCCAAGATCGACACAGTAGTGACGACAGACGTGCACAGACTGATCCGACTTCCCGGCACACTCAACGGACACACCGGACTAATGACTATGCAGGTCTCGAGAGAGAGGCTCGACGAGTTTGACCCGTTCAGAGACTCCCTAGCGTTTTATGGGGAAATGAAGGTCCGAGTAAGAGACTCGCCCCGATTTCAGCTTGCAGAAAGACAATTTGGACCCTACTCGAACGAAGAGGTTGAGTTACCCTCTTATGCGGCGATGCTCCTTCTATGCAAACGTAGAGCAGAACCGGTCAGCTAGGTACAGCCAACCAATAATAGATGCGGGACGGAAACAAACCAGGAATGCGACTGAAGAGGGCGGTCGTTGACAACCACCTACGATGAAATACAGCAAGCTTGGAAGCGCGAACTCCAAAATCAGGAGCTTCAACCGCTAAGACAGGGATTCTTCAAAGACTCGGCGTCCTATGTCAAGAGACTTAGAGAAGCTCAGAGAAACCTTGACCCAAAATCGCTCAAAGCTGTCGTAATCGATGAAGAGACGAAAAGACTAGAGCAACTTCTTACACAGATAGTGGATCGAAGGTTGGAAAAGCTCTGGACTCATACAAACCAGGATCAGTCAACTAATCTTGAATCCTCCGAGAAGCAGGTGTATCAAGACCTCTCAGAAATTGCCAGACATTACGAGAAGTTTAAGGAGGAACTTTTGCAAGGTCGAGAGCCGTCTAGTTCGACAGGCAGGGACAAGACGAAACTGCTCGTACGTTTCGTCAAGGACGTTCCGTCAATAATCGGAGTTGATCTAAAGACCCACGGGCCATTCCTCAAGGAGGACGTTGCGAAGTTACCGTTTGAGAACGCAGAGAGCCTAATCCGACAGGGGGCTGCCGTCGAAATAAGAAGCTCAGCTCAAGATAATGAATAAATGGGCGACCGGCATCCCCTCGAAGTCTTTCACCGGTGCAATGATTGAAGTTTCCAAAAGAGGTCAACACTTTCTGTCCCAAATGTGGACACCACACAGCTCACTCCGTCACAGTCTACAAGGCAGGCAAAGCTCGCACCATGGCCTGGGGAAGCCGTCGCCAGGAGAGAAGGAAGCATGGTTATGGAGGACAGAAGTTCCCAGAACTCAAACGGACCGCCAAGACAACGAAAAAATCTCTTGTCAGGTTGAAGTGCCGAACCTGTAGCTATACTCTCATGCGATTGGGCATCAGGCTGAGAAAGCTGGAGGTTGGAGCGTAAAGATGAGATGGGAACTAATTCCAAAACCTCGAAGCATATTCCTTCGAGTAAAGTGTTTGAAATGCGCCAATGAGCAGATTGTTTTTGAGAGATCCAGCAGCTATGTCAAATGCACCGTCTGTGACGAACTGCTAGCACAGCCTGCCGGCGGAAAAGCCACGATTCGCGGAGAAATACTGCAGTCGTTGAGCTAGACAGAGTCCAGGTAATGTCGACCCAGACCTCTCAGGCCATCTTCCCCGAAGTGGGAGACCTCGTTGTCGCTACAGTAAAGAGGGTCGAGGATTACGGCGCTTACGTAAAGCTCGACGAGTTTGCGGGCATTGAAGGTCTTGTCCATATCTCGGAGATGGCCACCACCTGGGTCCGAAACATTCGAGACCACGCTAGAGAGGGCCAGAAACTTGTCCTAAAGGTTCTGAGAGTAAACCCCCAGCGGAACCAGATAGATCTCTCCCTCCGACGAGTTACTGGTAGAGAAAAGTCGGAGAAGATGCTTGAGTGGAAGAAAGAGAGGAAGGCTGAGGCGATCCTCAAGAGCGCTGCCGAGAAGATGAACAAGCCAGAGGAAGACGCTGAAGCAATCAAGAACACCATTCTCGAAAAATTCGGCGGTCTCTACGATCCTCTCGAAGAAGCTATGGACGAGGGCCCAGAGGCCCTGGTAAAGGCGGGACTCACAGAGGAATGGGTCCAGGCTATTGCAGAAGTCTCCAAGACGAAGATCCGACTGGAGAGGTCCAAGGTTCGAGGAACGGTCGCCGTCACCTGCCACAAACCCGGTGGGTTAGAGATTATTCGGCAGACATTGCTGGGAGCAAAGAAGGTCCGCCGGCCGAGAGGGAGCGAAATTAGGATCTATACAATCGGCGCCCCCAAGTATCGGATAGAGGTAGAAGCGGGGAGTTTCGAAGCGGCCGAGAAGACCCTGAACCTCGTGACCGAAGAAATTCTCGACTCTATCAAGAAGGCAGGGGGAGAAGGAAGAAAGATTGGATGAAATGGCTAATGCGAAAGTGCACTCAATGCTCACGGTATACTTTGAAAGACGTCTGTCCCTATTGTGGGTCCCCGACTAGGATTCCGCATCCAGCGAAGTTTTCGCCAGACGATAAGTACGCAAAGTACCGGGCGAAAGGTTCGGAGTCCGTTTCGGCTACTGAGGCTACAGCTGAATCAGTGTCTGATTAGCACTTAGTGCTATGTTCAAGCCGAGACTTGGATCTCCATTCCACCATGCCCTAACATGTATGAGGCTTGTCCCACTCGGAGCCTTGTTCCAGTTGAGGAACTGATAGGTCCCCGACGTCGTCAGCGTACTATTTCCGATAAAAGTCCAGCTGTTGTCGCTGGGCTTCGCATACTCAAGAACTACTGGGATCTTACTAGCAACAGGTCGCCCGTTTAGATCAGTTAGGGTCCCGGTAATATTGTTGGCATTACTGCCGCCCTTCAAGACATACGGGTTGCTCAGCACAGCCGTCAGAGTAGGTGTTTCAGGATAGTTCACCTTGTAGACTAAGACGTAATCGTTGCTGGACTGAAATACTCGTGTGAAGAAGTACGGCTTCGCATCTCCCCGATAGTTGGGATCAGAGTTGAGCTGGCCACCGATTCCGGTCGGGTAGCCATCTCGCATTAGTAGTCCCAGCATAGTATTCCCGGTCGGGATTGTGGCTCCTTGATAGTTGCTTGTTATACGGGTACCATTATCCACGTGACCGTTCAATGTAATATAGCGTATGTAATTCGTCGCAGTCTGGCCACTCGATGTGCTAGTGCTGATCTGCTGGTAACTGACAGTAGCAATGCCAAGTGGGGTTTTGATCTGAGTACCATTTCCGATACGAACCATCCAGTACCACTTACTATCGTCGCCATACCCGCAGACCGGTGGAGATCCCGCTGGCGAGTTACTAGTGCTTGGACATAGCGGCGATCCACCAGATTGATAGTTGTAGCTGACGAAGATAGCAACATGTGTCACGCCATACTGGTGAAGCAGATTTACCGCCATGGACTCGTTAAGCATGAGGCCCGTAGCAATGATCTGTATCTGCGTCGAGTTTCCCGTTCCGTTATCAGCAAGAGTATGCAATCCTGTGTTCACGGAGATCCAGTATCCGTAATCCCACCAGGCAAAGATCACACTCGTGGAGGGCAAATTATTGTTCATCCACGTCAGTGCCTGCAGCCAGTCAGGAAAGTTTCCCCGCACGGGAAGGCTCGCCGAGGCAATCGTCGTGGGAGTGTAGGCCGATTGTACGGCGTTGATAAATGTCGGCACAACTAGGATAAGGATTATGAGGAGGATTCCGAGGCTGAACTCTCTGCTTACACGGCTGGTGAACCTGAGCTTGCGCCGTGGAAATAGGACCGCCTGCTGGATTATGTCCATCGCTGGCTTACCAAGTTCTACTACGGTTATCGCCGCCAGTGTTGCCATCGCCGGAGCTAGAATCAGTGTCAGCCTGACTAGGCTAGCGGCGAAGTAGAAGCCTGTGACTCCAAAGACGATCAGTAGCACATCACTGTCCCGCAGACGCTGGAACGCAAAAAAGAATCCGAAGACAGCTAGGAGGATGACACTCCCTATCTCTAGGTAGAGGCTTGACCAGGTGGAGGGTCTATTCTCGGCGACAGAGGCTACGAGTGGAATATTGTTCCTTACGAAGGGGTCTATCGTCGCGAGGAATTTTCCTCGTAAGCCAGCGGAGATCAGCCCTGTTCCCACCCCAATCACCCCGATGGCCGCAACACCTGCGACTGCGAGGACGAGCACGGTCAGTCTTCCCCTGGCAGTCGGGGCCAATCTCGAGAGTTCCATAACTGCTAGAAGGCCCATTACTCCCAACAAGGCAACCGTCGTGCTTTCAGAAAGGTAGGTGTGCCCTAATAGTGGCAGTTCCGTGCCTGTAAATAGGAAGAAGCCGATCGTGATTCCGTACGAGAGCAATAAGCGTGGAGTGTAGCGGCCCAGCACTATTAGGGCTAGGGTGAACAGCCCTAGCACTTCGGCAGCGTATCTGAAACTTCCCCAAGCGAAGCTCATGTAGATGAGACTGACGCTTGAGAGCATGCTGTAGATGACTGTGCCTTTCAATGATCGGTTCGGGTTTATCGCTCGCAAGAAAAACAAAAACGCCAAGACCATTGTAGGAATCCCGACTGCTTCATTGCGGAAGAAACCTAGGTTTGTCCGACTGATCAAACTCGAGCTGAACGCCGCGAAGAGCCCCGCCAATAGCCCAGCGCTCTTGCCCCAAACATCTCGAGCGAAGAAATAGATTACTAGGACGCCGAAAACTCCGAGAATCACAGGGGCGTAAACAGCCGCATCATAGAGACTGACGTTGATACCCATTGCTTGGAGAAATTGGTAGATCAGGGTGCCCGTGAAGCTGGTGCCTGGATAGCTGGTGGAAACTGGAGGTCTTCCGAAAGGATACCATGCCTTGAAGTCAGTGTAGGCGTACCAGCTCTGCCACCCGTTGGCCGTAATCTGACGCATATCGTTGAAGTTGAAATACGGGTCAAACTCGCTGATGTAAGCGCCCCACCTCAGGGGTAAGAGTCGGATTATAGCCGCTAGTGCCAGGGTGAGGCTAAGTATCGAATAGTGCAGAACGGTCGCTCGAGGAATTCCGCCAAGGGTCTTTCTGATTGCTCTAAAACGCGCCGAGATGTTCTCTCGACTAAGCCCTCCTCTTATCCCGGTGAGAATTCCCTCTGGCTCAATGGTCATATTGAAACGTGGTCCCCTAATTGTCTCAGGCTACTGGGATAAGCGGCTCTTCGCCTCGGGTGTTAATATTCTTGTGGTCTGAGGGTTCTGTTAACTTGTCATTGGATAGGTTAACTTGCTCTCATCGACTATCATCTATTGTAAGCCTCTCTCACACCCGTAAGCCTCTCCTAGGTCAATAGACCATCACAGGCTTCCTGCACAGGCGCTCATACACGACGACGCACCACCCATATCGCCCTGTAAAATAATAGTCTGAGACCGGTGAAAGTAGAATCCAACGAAGAGCAAACAGAGCTGGTCTGAGCATGGAGGACTGCATGTTTCGCGAAGGGTTACAAACCTAGTTTTGTCCCACAGTTCTTGCAATAGACTGCATGGTCAGGATTCTGGGTCCTACAATCTCCGCAGAAACCTTTGAAATTCGATGGTCTCGGTGTCGTAAACGTCTTAGTCGCGCCAGAATGTAGGTTGAACTTGTCCCCATTGTCGCATCGGAATCGAGAGACTCGATACTTCTGGAAAGTCCACTCTCTTTCGAGTGGTGCAGATATGGGACTTGCACATCTCGGACAATTCAGGACGGACTATTCCCCCAGATGAGATTTTCATTGGAAAATGGATATTTAACGTGGGTTGAAACTTGGAGTTTCACTCTCCACCTTCTTGCGTAATTGCCATCGCACCTCGTTGCTGCTGGTCTCGATCCATATCAGAAAGGCTTGTCCCTTGGCTGTTCCGAGATTGTAAGAGTTTAGGTCTTCGAGAAGCTTAGGGTCGACCACTGCGTCAGCTGACCCGCCCTCACCCGTGTTGGGGTCCACGAGATCAAAACTGATCCTGGTGAGGCGTTGCTCGGGGATGGCAGAGTAGTGAAGTACGTAGAATCCTCGCCCATTGATACTCAACAACACTGGTCGCTCGTCGCTTTTAATCGTCAAGTGATGCTTCTATTGATCGGAGGCAGTGTAGGCTATTAGCAGTTCTTGGGGAAAGCAGTTCTGATTACTCTTCGGGTTATTTTCGCTGTCCACTCACTTATTTGCATGATATGACAAGAGGTATTGTAGGCAGTCGTCGGATGAACATCTGTCGCTAACCGGAGATGACGGAGTGACCGTGAATCCGGGACGGGTGCGATGCAGGATAACAGGTTGCCTGACAAGCGTAAAATCCACGCTGGCAAAAATGTCAAGCTCCCGAGTGTATAGCTCGAAAGCGGGCGGTTGAGGTTCGACCGTTCGAGGCCAAGAAGAAGCTACATGCTTCTGAGGCGCAAGGGCTCTCAGGTGAAGCGGTGAAGGGGAACCCGACGACGACGGTAATCCCTAGAGTTGATGATAGCAAGATGCTTCGATGAAGGGTACTGGTTGGTACCCCGAAGAATTATCAGAACCGGGAAAGCCTGTATGGTCATCTTCAGCGAATCCTTCCCGGGTTTGATGGCGCCGGGAGTGGGATTTGAACCCACGAGGGCCTAAGGCCCATCGGATCTCCACACCCGCGCAAGCAGGTTTAGCAATCCGACGCCATACCTGGCTAGGCGATCCCGGCGTTCGATGAGCCTCGCGTTCAAGCTGTAAATAACTATATTACGAATTTTCCCTTTTCTCGGGAGAGTTTTGAGGCCCCCCTGGGGGTCTGGGTCAAGCATGCCTTTTTTTGGGATTGGAAAACATATTCTTCCGTCTTGGCTGGACGTGTTGGGACGTTTGTGCACGTTGACGGGATTTCTGAACGAATAGTATCTTTGACCGTCTAGGTCAATTGGTCAGAGATGGTTTATTTCGAGAACATGAGCATGGACTACTGCGGTCTCGTTGGGGAGCCTGTAGAGAGATTCCGGTTTTCTGAGAACTGGGTCGATGTACGGGACGGGACGCCTCCCAGAGATCGCTGAGAGTTGTGCAATAGGAACTTTGAGCGTACAGAATCCGCAGGACGGCTACGACGAGCTTCTGGCGAATATTCGCCGGCTGACCGTCATGGTCTTGGATAATCTTGAGGCGGGATCGAGAGACAGGACGCTCGATCAGGGACAGAAACGATCTTGAGCAGTACTGGGGCTCCGCTCTTGAGGCTCTGGCGGGCGAACCTACGCGAAGGTGGGTCCCAGGAAGTCGCTGAGGACTTGGAATGCCAGGATACGTGAACGCAATGGTCGGCGAGAATATTGTCCAGAGAGCTCGCCTAGAGAATGTCTCGGAGAGCGCTATCTCTCGCGGAACATGGAGAATTTTTATGCTTCAAAATGCGAGCTCTTCAAGGCGTGACCGCGCGCGGCACCGTCACGTAGCCAAGTTCTTCCATCATTGGGATCTATGCGCTCCCAGAATGTCAGTAAAGTTCCGTTCTTCGTGCCGTCAAATTTATGGCCATTTCCGCGACGTCCTCGGAATACTCCGATATTCGTTTGAGACTCTCTAGAGCAAGACGGACTGCGACGATGGACTTTTGGCTGAGCTTGAAGGTGAACAGTTTGTCCATCACATTCTCAGCCTCCCTCTCCACACCCTCGGCGGAGACTATTGAATTGTTAGCAAGAGTCCCGTCGCTCTTAGCCAGCGCCTTCAACGCGTCCTCTAAGACATTGATCGTAATGTCGCTGGCTTTGGAGATCTCATCGACAAGGCGGGGCGGCAATGGATTTTCGATGCTGGCAGACATCTTAGCAATGACAGCCGCGTGATCCGCGATCCTCTCCAAGCTCTTCGACACCACGCGATAGACTAGGCAGTCTCTCGGGTCAGCCAAGCCGATCTCCAGGATGAGACTTCGATTGAGAACCGCCATTGTCAACTGCCGAATGATAAACAAATAGAATCTGTCGACCTCTTCATCTCTGCGGATAATCTCCTCGGCCAGGGCAGGGTCCCGCCCCTTCAAAGAATCGACAGCATCTCTCAACATCAATTTCGCGATAAGGCTCATGCGCGAAATGACCTTGGGCGCCGGAAGGTCGCCGTAGCTGGACAGGCATTGCACTATCAGCTCGTCCTTTGACTCCTCGATGATTTCTGATCCTACGAACATCTTCCTCGCTGCCTCCCTCAGGTACGTCCTAAGGTCAGGCTTCGCCGTGGCGGGAAATCTTACTCGTATGATGTCGTATCCTGCCAGATACTGGGCTAGAATAGTCCGAAGGATCTGTTCCTTGTCTTGCTCCTTCGGCGGGGAAACCGTGACCTCCGCACCTCGATTCTTGCTTGCAGGGATCTTCTCATGAGGAATTAGTGTTAGAGATGAGTCTGGTCGCGGCATCACTGCCACCACGTCGCCGACCTTGAGACCCTGTTCTTTCACCCAGTCCTTCGGTAAAGAAACTGTATAGCTTGCTCCTCCGGTCATCTGCAACTTGCGCAACTCAACCGAATTCAAGTTTGGCGACCCCTACTGAGGTATACGGATATATTTATGCCCACTATATACTCGGTTCATCATCTCCATATATCGACAAAGCGTTCCTTCGATAGAGAAATAGTTGCACTTCGGGATTTGTGATCTGCTTCACAGTCAAACCCAAGTCCGCTCGAACTCCGAATTGTCGACAAGTTATCCACTGCACTCCTCGCCAGGAGAGACCTCTGGCCGCGGGAGAGCACTGCTCACATTGATCAGGGTTTCGTGGGACTCCTATCCAGACACCGGGGAAAGCGGAGAAACTTACGACCTTGAGCAATCGTATTGCGTCAAAACGAGAATCGGGGTAGATCAAGCACAGCAATCCGTCACACTATTGTGATCTATATCCCTATAGAGTCGCTCCGTATAATCAGTGGGACGATTAATTACACAGTGTTCCAGCTTCTGACGTCGGTCAAAAGTGACGAGCGTTCCGGGACAGATAGTGAGGCGCGGTGGAATAAGTAGAACGATATTCGTAATCAGTCTCGTGGTCGCGGTTGTTGCGGCTGGTTTAGGGGGATATTTCATCAATTCGTTTCTGAATCCGACCTCACCGACCATTGAGTTAACTGGAGACGGTTCGAGCCTGGTCTATCCTCTTATCTCTCAGTGGACTTCGAACTACCACGCATTACACCCCAACGTTCAGATCAACTATCAATCAGTGGGGAGCGGAACCGGAGTGACTGATTTTACAAACAAGGTCGTCGACTTCGCCGGGACAGACGCCGCACCTGTTCCTTACGGTTCGGCGGGTTCGACTTTGCCGAACGTCACGCTCACAATTCCTGAGACGATTGGAGCAGTAACTCTAGCATACAACATTCTAGGAATCCCAACAGGACTGCACCTCAACGAGAATATAACAGCGAAGATCTTCAATGGAGCCATAACCTATTGGAATGACTCGTCCATAACGGCACTTAACAACGGACTCAGCCTTCCACATAATCCCATCACAACTGTTCACCGGAGCGACTCGTCCGGAACAACTTTCATTTTCGAGGGATACCTCCTCAAGTCCTCCTTCTGGCCCTTTACTACTCAAAGCAAGTCGTGGCCAAGTGGAGCAGGCGGAACTTCTCTCGCCGGTGCACAAAATGTTGGGGTTGCAAACTTCGTTTCAACCACTCCTAATAGCATAGGATACGTGGAAGTCGCGTACGCCCTTCAGAACAACATGAACGTAGCCTTTGTGCAAAACAAGGACCGCTCCTCTTTCGTAAAGCCCACTCTTGCCAACATCACAGCGGCCGTGAGTAGTGCTGACGTGAGCAACTTGCCCACGGGACTTCAGGACTGGAGTGCCGTCAGCCTTATCCTTGAACCAGGAGCTAACTCGTATCCTATTGTAAGCTTCACCTACATCATCGTCTATCAACAGTTGAATGTTCGGCCGTTGATGACATTGGACAAGGCCAAGGCCTTGGTGGATTTCATCTGGTATATGGTTCACGAAGGGCAGTCTGCCGGGGCCAGTCTGAATTATGCGACTCTTCCCGCTTCAATAGTAACGATCGATGAGACATCGATCAAGTCAATAACTTTCAACGGACAGAGTCTTCCGACCTAAGCTCGGGGAGGCACTTCGATCCATGGGGCTTTCTGTCAGTTTCAACTGAACCTTAGGTTTTCGGGAGCCAACGACAAATGTCAGGTCGTCTGAACCTCCAAAAGTTGTTTGAAGGTTTGAAGCACCCTTCCTCTGACGGGTTTTTCCGGTATGGCTCACTGGTTTTTGCCGGGTCAGTTGTCGCGATAATCGTTCTCTCATTGGTAGTCCTAGTTCAGGGAGCTTTTCCTGCATTGACGAAGTTCGGTGTCAGCTTTCTTACCGGAACCAACTGGGACGCTGCAACCGGTTTTGGCGCGCTTCCCTATATTTTGGGAACTCTTCTGACAGCTCTAATAGCTATCATGATCGGAGTTCCCATAAGCCTCGGAATCGCGATTTTCCTAGCCGAAATGGCACCCGACGTGATAAGAGTCGTCGTATCCAATATCGTTGAGTTACTTGCAGCCGTTCCAAGCATCATCTACGGCCTATGGGGTCTCTACGTACTCCGAATCTGGGTTGCCAACTACGTTCAAGCTCCCATCCAAGGTAGCTTCGGATTTCTCCCCATTTTCGGTGGCACATCGTATGGCCTAAACTTTCTGACTGCTGGGTTACTTCTAGCAATAATGATCATTCCCACGATTGCTTCGATTTCCAGAGAGGTCATGGTCTCCGTTCCAAACTCCCAAAGGGAAGCGGCCTATGGTGTGGGCGCAACTCGCTGGGAAGTCGTCAGGATGTCAGTGCTCAGCTATTCTCGATCGGGAATATTCGGTGCTGCGATTCTAGGTCTTGGAAGAGCTATTGGAGAAACAATGGCAGTGACCCTAGTCATAGGAGGAGTCACCGGCGCATCCGCCCTGCCAACGTCATTGTTTAGACCGGGCCAAACAATGGCCACGATTCTGGTCAACCAACTAAGCGAGGCTGAGTCCGGCTCGCTTCAACTAGCTGCCTTGCTAGGCATAGGTCTAGTTCTGTTCGCCATTGCGTTCGCCATCAACGTGGTTGCCCAGCTACTTGTCTGGAGAGTCCTCAAAGTTCAAGGAGGCGCTGTTGAGTAACAGATGTCAAACTATTCATTGCGACGATTCAAGGACAGACTAGCTCTCTGGCTCGGAGCACTTTGCGCAGTGCTTGCCATGATACCGCTAATCAGCATCCTGTATGAGGTGGTGAAAAACGGGGCGTCAACAATCAACGTAGACTTTCTTACTGCCGCGCCTGGCGTAATAGGCCAGCCAGGCGGGGGAATTGGGCCGGCTATTCAGGGCACCCTTATCCTGGTGGGGTTTACAATTATCATAGGTGTACCTTTGGGAGTTCTTTCTGGAATCTACCTGTCTGAATTTGGAGACAATCCCATCGGCCGGGTAATCAGGTTCCTGAACGATGTTTTGGCAGAGTTTCCCTCAGTCGTGATTGGCGTCGTGATTTTCACTCTCATAGTCCTAACCCTTAGAAGTTTCTCGGTCGTTGCAGGTGCACTTGCGCTGTCCATCATAATGCTCCCTGTGGTAACGCGCTCTACCGAGGAATCACTGAAGCTCGTTCCGAATTCAATTCGTGACGCCTCCATGGCTCTTGGAATAAGAAGATGGAGAACAACTCTGAGCGTCGTACTTGCAACAGCCAAGAGCGGCATCGTTACAGGAATATTGCTGGCGATTGCCAGGGTAGCTGGCGAAAGTGCTCCGCTAGTCTTCACCATTCTAGGAAGCCAATATTTCTTCTCAGGCCTAAACAGCGCGACGGACGCTCTTCCACTTCGAATCTACAGGTTGGCTCTGCTGCCTTATCCTTACGCACAGGCGCAAGGGTGGGGAGCGGCATTGGTGCTAATACTCATGGTCTTGGTCGTTAACGTCGGAGTGCGATTGGCGACCAGGGGCCGGTTATACTCAACGAGGTCATGAGCTTGACCCTGGTGCAGGCGGAAAAGAAACAATCCCTAAGTAGAGACGAGGCTATTCAGCCTCTCAAGACTTTGGAGAACAGCAAGGTCCGCACCGAGGACTTGAACGCATGGTACGGGAACAACCAAGTCTTGAAAAATCTCAATGTCGAGGCCCGTGAGCATTCAGTCACCGCAATAATCGGCCCCTCAGGATGCGGAAAATCCACCTTCATCCGATGCCTGAATCGAATGCATGAGCTAGTGCCTAGAGCGAGGACATCGGGCAGAGTAATACTTGACGGCTCAGACATTTACTCAAAGGGAGTCGACCCTGTCACCATCAGAAGGCGAGTCGGGATGGTCTTCCAGAAACCCAACCCGTTTCCAACCATGTCAGTCTATGATAATGTCGCCGCAGGTCTCAAACTGAACGGAGAGAGAAATCACGAAGTACTTGACAGAGCTGTTGAACGAAGCCTCGAGTTGGCCTTCCTATGGGACGAGGTCAAGGGCGACTTAGATAAGTCGGGAGCGAGTCTCTCTGGAGGTCAGCAGCAACGACTCTGTATCGCTCGCGCACTAGCGGTTGAACCGGAAGTCATCTTGATGGACGAACCTTGTTCAGCACTCGATCCTATAGCCACCGCAAAGATAGAAGAATTGATTGCAAGCATCAAAGAGAATTACACAGTCGTGATCGTCACCCACAACATGCAACAAGCCGCGAGAGTATCAGACTTTACGGCATTCCTCTACTTGGGCCAGCTCATCGAGTACGGCGAAACGACGAGCCTCTTTGAGAATCCAGTGGAGGAACTAACAGAGAGATATCTTACAGGAAAGTTTGGCTAGGACGAAGGAAACGAATGCCAAGACTGATGGATATTGGCCTGGAAAAGCTCCGAAACATGGTACTCGACATGGCAGACCTTTCTCAGAACACAGTGTCCACGTCAATAGACGCTTTCGTCCAAGGAAGAGACCTCCGAGATCGAATCTACAGCTGGTCCGAAGAGCTTCGCATGTTGCAAGACGAGGTGAGCGAGCTAGCAGTTGAACTCATCGCCAGATACCAGCCCGTAGCATCAGATCTTAGATTCATCAAATCATGTATGGAAGTCGCCTACGGCTTTTCAAGATTCGGAAGGTACGCACACGATATTTCTGATGTCATAGGAATCTTTGGAGATCTGTCAAACTGTGACAGGCATAACATTCAGGAGGCAGGGGCACAAGCAAAGGACATGATCAGATTGAGCATCAAGGCGTTTACAGAACGTGACGTTGAACTGGCAGGTAGATTGAAGAAAATGGACGACGTTGTTGATAATATCTATCTCGATTTCGTCAAGAAATCCGCGCAAGAACACGAAGGGAACCTGAAATGCGTCGTATCAGGTACCCTGATTCTTCGATACTTGGAGAGAATAGCTGATCACGCCACGTACGTTGGCGAAACAGTGCCCTACATCGTTTCTGGGGAACGGGCAGCGAGAAAATAGAATACGTAACGCCACTGTGATCTACAGCTATCGTAGTCCAGTCGTATACTCCGTCGAACACCGAGTTATTGCTATACAGTCCAAGTTGCTACAGACGAAGACGCTTGATTCGAGAGACCTCAATTACGTCAAAAGAGTCTCAGAGCAATGATGACTCCATTTTTTCCGAAAAGGGGTCCAGTCAAGGTGAGGACATTCACGCTGGATGGAACTCAAGACGCCCCGCCTTGCGGTTTAGCGAGCTCAAGGCTTTCGGAGCTTGAGTCCCTATGGAAACTATTTCCGGCCACCTTTGCCCCAGGTGCGGGAGAATGCAACTTAAACATCTACTTTTCGAGCAACACGGAAGAGAAACTGGGCGTCTGATGTGAGAATTGCAATCTGAAAGGGTACTTCGAGAGCGGAGAACTTGTCTCCCTGAAGTACAACAGCCAGTTTGAATCGAGGTAGCTGAACAGAATCTGGCAAAGCTCATGGTTTCCTTTCGGGACGATAGCTTCAGGCATCTAGCCTTTGAAGCGAGAAACCGCGGAATAACCATTCAAGAGCTACTCAGAGCTGTGATTGTACCCGACTGGATCAGA
>Ga0070697_100000342_pt1 | contig 36599 bp, 33 predicted proteins | sample KBSK1501metaG_FD_65475 | JGI IMG/M metagenome (GOLD analysis project Ga0070697, IMG submission 65475) | Corn, switchgrass and miscanthus rhizosphere microbial communities from Kellogg Biological Station, Michigan, USA - KBS K1-50-1 metaG | ecosystem: Host-associated > Plants > Roots >...
GATGGCCTCGGCGGCCGCCTCGAATGCGGCGGCTTGGGTGTCCCCGCCCGGCTGCGCGAGCGCGTCGAGGTGCGCGGCGAAAACCGCCCAGCTGGTGAACCCGTGCGTGCGCGCAAGCACGAATTGCGCGTCGGCGAGCACGCAGGCGCGGTCCTTGCCTCCGCCCGTCAGCGTGCGCGTGGCGAATTCGGCGACTTCCCGCGCCGACCGATCGATTCTGGATCGACCGGCGTCTGGGAGCAGCGAAGCCATCCACCGGTCGGCCCAGGCCGCGATCTCCCGCGTGCCTGCCTTACAGGCTTTGACGAGATCCTTGGCGAGCTTGCGGTACTGCTCGAGGCTGGGACGGGACGGCAGCGGCAATGCATCCTGCGGATTGGGAAACATACGAAACTCCTCTCAGAGCTCGCCCGTTCGTCCGCGTGTGTCGGGCTGAAAGAAGTTCGCGAGTCGATTTGTAGAGCAGTGGGTGGGCACGGCCCTTTCCGCGGACTGGATGCGCCCCTGGCGCACCGGAAGGCTACATCCCGGCCGCGGAAAAAGTCAAACGGCGACTACTGGCTGGCCGGCGTGACGGTGACGTTGCGGAAGTGCGCGACGGTGCCCGGTCCGATCCACAGCGCGACGCCACCACGCGCGGTCGCCCCCGACTTCACGTCGTTGACGATCAAGACGGGCTGCGGATTGTCGTTCACGTAGAGCTGCGCGTGGTCGCCTCGCACTTCGATCTTGATCTTGGTCCACACGTTGGGGACCAGATCCACGTACGACTCATACTTGCTGGGCGTCTCCTGGCGCAGCCGGGACCACGTCCATTGGGGATGCGAGATGTACTGCGTCGCGTGGTTGCGCCGCTCCTGATCGTCGGCGCGGCCGTTCGTGGGACGGAGATAGAACGCGTCATAGGTCTTCATGTCGGGCTGCAACCGGAACGCGATCCCGACAAACCCGCGGGCACCGCCCACGGCGCCGGGTGCGGGCATGCCGGCGACCTCGGCTTCGATCGTGCCGCTCGAGAAGGCGACTCCGTCGATCACCGCGAGCGGCTCGACCTGGACCTGTTGCTCCGGCGCCATAGTGCCGAACGTTACGCGCACGCCCTTCTTGCCGTCGAGCGTAACCGCTTCTGCCACGACGTTCTGCAACCGCAACCCGGCCGCCGTTTCGAGCGGGTAATTCTTGGCCTGCTGCGACGACAGGGAACACGGCAACACCAGGGCCAGAGCAGCGATCAAAGCGGGTCGCATACGTGAGCCTCCGTGAGGTAGAATTAGCACGACCTCAGACACGAGCGAATTGTGATCGACCGTCGCGCTTTTCTGCAGGATCTGAGCGGCGCCGCCGCCGCCCTCGCAGTGCCTTCCTACGTGTGGAATCAACAATCTGATCTCAATCCGATCTTCCGCGAGATCGAACGCCGCCACGATGAAACGGTGCAGCGGCTGCAGGAGTGGATTCGCCAGCCCTCGATCGCGGCCGAACAGCGCGGAATGAACGAGGGCTGCGAGCTGACGATGCGCCTGTTCCGCGACGCCGGGTTCCAGCAGGTCACGAAAATCCCGAGCGACGGCCAGCCCGGCATCTTCGCGACGCTCGACGCCGGCGCGCCGCGCACCCTCGGCCTCTACTTCATGTACGACGTCAAGCAGGTGGATCCGTCCGAGTGGTCGTCGCCGCCGTGGGACGCCGCGCTCGTTGATAAGGCGGGACTCGGGAAGGTGATCATCGGGCGGGGGGCCGTGAACCAGAAAGGTCCTGAGGCCACGTTCCTTGCGGCGTTGCACGCTATTCGGGGAGCGAATCGCAAGCTGCCGGTCAATCTCGTGCTGGTGGCGGAGGGTGAAGAGGAAATCGGCTCGCCGCATTTTCCGCAGGTCGTGCGGCGTCCCGAGGTGCTGGCGGCGCTCCAAAAGACGATCGGCATCTTCATGCCCTCTGCCTCGCAGGGGCTCGACGGCCAGGTCACCATGACGCTCGGCGCCAAGGGCGTGATCGAAGTCGAGCTGGTGTCGAGCGGCGAGAAATGGGGCCGCGGCCCGGTGACCGACATTCACTCGAGCAACAAGGCGCGCGTGGACAGCCCGGCGTGGCATCTGGTGCAGGCGCTGGCGACGCTGGTCTCGCCCGACGGCAACGATCCCGCGATCGACGACTTCGCCGGCAAGGCGCGCCCGCTGTCCGCCGACGAGAAGGCGATGCTCGCCACCGCCGCCGCACGCATGGACGAAAACGCGGCGAAGCGCCTCCTCGGCGTCCAGCACTGGGTGAACGACGTGAGCTGGGTCGAGTCGCTCGAGCGCCTGATGGCGCGTCCCACCGTCAATATCGAAGGGTTGGTGGGCGGCTACACCGGTCCGGGCGGCAAGACGATTCTACCGCACCGGGCGGTTGCGAAGCTCGATCTGCGCCTGGTGCCCGATATGACGGCGGCCGAGGCGCTCGCCGCGCTCAAGGCGCATCTCGCCAAGCGCGGCTTTGGGGACATCGAAGTAAACATGACCGGCGGTTACGATCCGACGAGCACGCCCCGGAACGCGCTGATCATCCGCGCGCAGGAAGCCGTCTACCGGCGCTCGAACATCGATCCGATCCTGCTGCCGCGGAACGCGGGCTCCTGGCCCGGCTATGTCTTCACGGGCGAGCCGCTGAAGCTCGCGGCCGGACATTTCGGCATGGGCCACGGCAGCGGCGCACACGCACCGGATGAGTATTACGTGATCGAGTCGGCGAACCCGAAGGTGCAGGGGATCGACGGCGGCGTGCGGTCCTACGTGGAGCTGTTGTACGAGCTCGCGCGGACGCGCGTGAACGTCAGCTAGCGCAGAGGATCGTCAGGTCGTTGCCGAGTGGAGTCGCAGCGCGCAGCTGCAGCGCATGTGCGCGGCCTCAGGCGCGCTCGGGAACAGGTGGTAGTACATGCCGACCATCATCGGCACGAAGACGATCGTGTTATAGACGAGATGCAGCTCGAGTCGGGGAACGAAGAGCTGGATGATGCTCGTGGGCGCGGCCGCACCGAACAGCGTGTGGCCCGCGATCACCTGGCCTTGTAGCAACGCGTGCTCGATGTGATGCCAGAACTGAATGACGAGCGCCACCAGCCACCAGGTCCGCGCGCGCCCGACGAAGCCGGGCAGAAACGCCCAGATGCCCGCCAGCATGATCACCGCGTATCCGTAGTGCAGAACTTCCGAATGGACCAGCCAGGGGAACGCCTGCCCTAGGACGCCGCGCGCCTCGTGCATCGGCAATTTGAGGGCGTACACCTGGTACGCTTGGACGAGATGCTCGGCCCAGTGCGCGAGGACGATGAGCATGAAAACCTGCAGCGCGCGTTTGTGCCACGGACCGTTGAGTTCTTCGATCAAGCGCTTCACCTGAATCTCCAACCGACGGGTCTGAGGAACGGCGAAATTATTCCCGGAACGGGACCTTGTCCACCCGATCGGTGTCCCCAAGTGGCACAGTCCGAGGCGCAAATTTCTTCCGCTCGGCGAGGTGCGCGCGCAAATCCGCGGCGGTCTTCAGCCCGACGAGCACGACGAGCGCTCCCACCGGTGAGCCGAGCAGCATGACGACCCAACCGCCGAACAGCACCGTCAGATGCAGTACCACGATCCGGCCGTAGGGCTGTCCCATCAACGTCTGGAGCGAGGCACGTTGGTACTCGCCGTTCTTCAGGTAATTCCAGAAGAAGGAGAAGCCGTGGCTGGCGACGAGGCTCAGGAGGCCCCAGCCAAGCTGATTGGTGCGGATCGCGGCCGGCACGGCCGTCAGGAGATCGAACGGCTGGAGCCCTTTCGGCCCGAAGAAGGCGACGAGCAGGACGCCATGGACGAACGTGAAGCCGCCGAAATGCACGATGAAGAACGGAATGAGAAACAGCTTTCCCGCCCAATAGATGGGCTCGGCCGGTCGCGCGAGCAGCATCTTGGCCACGTTGAAGCCGCCCACGATGACGTTCTCGAGCCAGTAGAGGAGCAGCAGCGGGAAGACGGTCCAGCCAAGGAACAGCACGCCGATCACGGGAACGGCGTTGGCCAATAGGAGGGCGAGCAGCGACGGGGTCACGGTTCGACAATATGGTTCAAACCCGGCGGCCGTGGCCGCCGTCAAAGCTATATGACACCATCATTCGCCCTACTCGTCGCGCTCCTTGCGCACCCGCATCCAGCCGTGAAGCCGGCCGTCCAGTACACACTCCGCGTGGACGGCGCCGATCTCTCCGGCTGGTCCGTCGAGATCCGCCTCCGCACCGTCTCCGACACGTTCCGCCTCGCCATGGCGGCGCATCCCGAATACGACGACCGCTATTGGCGCTACGTGCGCGATTTCGCGGTCGAGCCCAGCTCGGCGAGCGTCACCAAGGTCGACAGCGCCGTGTGGCAGGTCGTCGCGCCCAGGGGGGCGGTGACCGTCCGGTACCGGATCGCGCTGCCGCCGGCAGATTCTGGGCTGCGCGCGTCGTGGCGGCCGTTCCTCACGCCCACTGGCGGGCTCATCGGTGGACCTCACGCGTTCATGTACCTGCTGGGCGGCGAGCGCCTGATGGTGGGAGTCATGCTCGAGCTTCCCGCGGATTGGGGGATCGCGACGGCGCTCGCGCGCACGGCCAACCCCCGGGCGTTCGTCGCCGCCGATGCCGCGACGCTCGTTGATTCACCGATCCTGGTCGGTCGGCTGCGCGAGTGGCGCTTCACCGAGGGCGGCGTCCCCCATCGCGTGGTGTACTGGCCGCTTCCGAACGCGACGCCGTTCGACACGATCGCATTTGTCGCCGGCATTCAGCGGGTGGCGCATCAGGCGCTGGACCTGTTCGGGCGCGCGCCATATCGCGAGTACACGTTCATGCTCGAGGACGGCGCCTTCGGCGGCGGGCTGGAGCACCGCAACTCCGTCACCCTCGGCGCGCGCAGCGAAGACCTGGCGCGCGACCCCAACGCCGTGATCCCGGAGATTGCGCACGAATTCTTCCACACCTGGAACCTGATGGCGATGCGGCCGGTCGAGTATCGCGACATCGACTATCGCACGCAGCCGCCGGTGTCGAGCCTGTGGTTCAGCGAAGGTCTCACGATGTTCTATGCCGACCTGTTGCTGCGCCGCGCGGGGATTCCCGTCCGCGACTCGACGCGAACCGCCCATGTCGAACGGTTGCTGTCGAGCTACGCCAACAATCCGGCGTACGCGCGCTTTTCCGCCGAGCAGATCAGTCGCGTCGCCTACAATGCGGAGCCCGGTTCGCTGGGCGACTACAGCGGGAGCACGCACCTGCAGGGTGAGCTGCTCGGAACCATGCTCGATCTCGTCGTCCGCAACGCGACGAACGGACGGCGTTCGATGGACGATGTAATGCGGCGGCTGTTCAACGACTCGTCACGCATCGATGGCCGCGTCATCGAGCGCGCCGTCGCGAGCGTGTGCAGCTGCGACGTCACGCCCTTCTTCGACGCGTACATCCTGGGCGCGAGCGCTATTGACTTCGATCGCTATCTCGCGCTCATCGGGATGCGCACGACCCTCACGCGCGCCCCGGCGGTCTACAACGGCGAGCCCGAGCGCGACCTGCGCGTCTTCGGCTACGAGCCTGCGGATGGCAGCGGCCTGAAGCTGGTCATCTCGAATCCCGCGAGCATCTGGGCCCGGGCGGGACTCCATAGCCGCGACCGGCTCGTCGCCATGAACGGCGCTCCGGTAAAAACCTGGAGCGAGCTACGGTCTCGCCTGACGAGCCTCCGGATGGGCGATACCGTGCGCATGGAAGTCCAGCGCGAGGCTGGTCCATTTGCGACGACGGTACGCGTGACGGGATTCGAGCGGGCGACGGTCCGCATCGAAGGCACACCCACCGTCGTTAGTGCGGCGTGGCTACGCGCAGAGCGATAGCATCGATCGCGAACGTCACCCGGTCGGCCACGCGCACTGTCCCGCCCGGCCCGCCTCGATAGGGCCGGATCCCGAAGTCGGTCTGCTTGACGTCGAAGCTGCTGCTCGCGCGCAACGTGTCGGCTCCGATGTCGACGCGCACCACGAGCGGGAGCTCGCGCGTCTGGCCTTTGATCGCGAGCGTCGCCTGGAGCCGGAGCGTGTCCCCCGCGCGATCGAGGGTTCGACCTGTCAATGTGATCTCCGGATGACGGGCCACGTCGAGCACCTCGTCGCGCATTGCAGCCGTGACCTTGCGGATTTCTTCCGTATCGGGAGGGGTCAGCACCTCGAGGCCATCGGTCGCGACCGACACGGTGATGTGCGACGCCGCCGGTTGGTCGGGATAGAACACGACCCGTCCCGAGAAGCGGTTCGCCCGAATGAGATGCTCGTGGCCGGCGAAGCCCAGGAGCCCGGCCTTGCCGGTGCGGACCTCGAGCCGGCTGGTCGGTAACAGCTCGTAGACGACCGAATCGCGGCTGATCGCCTGTGCCGCCAGTGGCTGCCCGGCGATCGCCAGGGCCAGCACGAGAAACGCGTGGTCTTTCCGCATGAAACGGAACTTACTCACGAGCGGGGTGGACTGTAGCTTTTGATCAACCCTGTTTTCCAGGAATCGCAATGCTCGCAGATCTCAGTATTTGGCACATCCTGATCCTCGTGGTCATCATCATGCTGCTGTTCGGGAGCAAGCGCATTCCTGAAATCGGCGCATCGATCGGCAAGGGGATTCAGGAATTCAAGCGCGGCCTGCGCGAAGTCACGAACACCGACGAGGTCTCGCACCCGGCGCCGCCGCAGCAGTTGCCCACCACGCCTCCTCCAGCCAGCGGCGGACCGAAGCGGCTCAGCGAATAATCGGGCGGTCGGGCGGTCAAGAGACAACAACGGCGGTCGGGCGGTCAAACGACAACATCGGCGGTCGGGGCGGTCATGCGACGCGTTCTCCTAGCGCTCAGTCTCACGGCACTATTCTCGTCACGCTCGTCTTCACAAACTCCAGAACTCAGCGGCGCATTGCGCTGGCGCAGCATCGGACCGTTCCGCGCCGGACGCGCACGCGCCGTCGCCGGCGTGCCCGGCAAGCCGACGGTGTTCTACGTCGGCTTCGACAACGGCGGCGTCTGGCGTTCGAGCGACTACGGCGCGAACTGGGAGCCGCTGTTCGATCGTGAGTCGACCGGCTCGATCGGTGCGATCGCGGTCGCGCCGTCCAACTCCGGCATCATCTACGTCGGCACCGGGGCGGGAATCATCCGGCCCGATCTCGCCACCGGCGACGGGATGTACCGCTCCAACGACACCGGCCGCACGTGGATGCATCTCGGGCTCGACGACACGCAGATGATCGCGTACGTCGACGTCGACGCGACCAATCCGGACCGGTTGTTCGTCGCGGCGCTCGGCCATCCGTACGGACCGAACGCCGAGCGCGGCGTGTTTCGCTCGACGGACGGCGGCCGCACGTTCGAGAAGGTGTTGTACAAAGACGAGTACACCAGCGCGAACGAAGTGCGGATCGATCCCGGCAGTCCCAATACGGTGTACGCCACCCTGTGGCAGCAGCAGTCGACGTTTTACGAATACGCGGCGTTCGGACCCGACTCGACGTGGCCCGGCGCGGGCGGAATTTACAAGTCGACGGACGGTGGGACGACCTGGGCGCAGCTCACGAATGGTTTGCCTCAGGTACTCGAAGCCAACATTGCGATCGCACCGAGCAATTCGCTGGTGATCTACGCGATGATCGCGTCCGTGAACCCGGCGGGCGGATCGGGGCCGGTCAGCTTCTACAAGTCGAGCGACGGCGGCGCGCACTGGACGCTGCGCACCCGCATCCCCGGGGCCACCGTCGTCGGTGACACGACGGCCGCCACGGCAGACGCGCGCCCCCTCGGCCGCATCGGTGGTGGCGATCTGCCGCCCATCGTCGTCGACCCGAAAAACGAGAACGTCGTCTACAGCGCGTCGATCGTCATGTGGCGGACGGAAGACGGCGGCACGACCTGGTCGGCCGTGCGCGGCTCGCCCGGCGGCGATGACTATCAGCGCATCTGGATCCACCCCGATGATCCGAACCTGATTCTGGCCGTGTCGGATCAGGGCGCCGTGATCTCGTCCAATCGCGGGGCGTCGTGGAGCAACTGGTACACGCAGCCCACCGCCGCCGTCTACCACGTGACGGCCGACAACGCATTCCCGTATCGCGTCTGCAGTGGCCAACAGGACTCCGGCTCGATCTGCGTCGCGAGCCGCTCGGACGACGGCCAGATCACGTTTCACGACTGGCATCCGGCGAACATCCAGGAATACGGCATCGCGGCACCCGATCCCAGGGATCCCGACGTCGTGTTCGGCAGCGCGCGCCGCGGCGTGTCGCGCTACGACCGCCGCACCGGCCAGACGGCGCAGGTGGGTCCCGATTCCGCCGCGCGCGGCGACAAGTTCGGCCGCAACGTGCGCACCATGCCGCTCAGCTGGTCGCCGCTGAATCCGAACGTGCTGTACTACACATCCAATGTCGTCTGGAAATCGGTGGACCACGCGCACACCTGGACCCGCATCAGTCCCGATCTCGCGCGGCAGACCTGGGCCGTGCCGCCGAGCGCGGGGCGTTACACCGCCGCCGTCACGCCGACGCCGCGCGGCGCCATCACCGCACTGTCGCCCTCACCACGGAGCGCCGCGGTGCTCTGGGCCGGGACGGACGACGGCACCATTCAGGTCACGACGAACGGCGGCTCAACCTGGCGGAACGTGACGCCGCCCGCGATCAAGCCCTGGACGCGGATCTTCAACATCGAGGCGGGGCACTTCGACGCGCAGACCGCGTACGCCGCGGCGAACACGCTGCGCATCGACGACATCCATCCACATTTCTGGCGCACGCACGACGGCGGCCGCACGTGGACCGAGATCAACACCGGCATCGCGGCGAGCGCGGTCGCGAATTCGATCCGCGAAGATCCGCGTGTGCGTGGATTGCTCTACGCCGCGACCGACGCGCAGGTCTGGGTTTCGCTCGATGACGGCGCGAACTGGCAATCGCTCCGGCTCAACATGCCGGCCATCTCGGTGCGCGACATCCAGGTGAAGGACGACAGCACGTGCCTGTGTGCTGATCTCATCGCGGGGACGCACGGGCGCGGCTTCTGGATCCTGGACAACCTCACGCCCTTGCGGCATCTCGCGACGGCTCGGCGACAGGGGACGTACGTCGTACGACCACAGACTGCCGTGCGCGTCCGCTTCGGAACGAACGAGCCGACCCCTTGGCCACCGGAGCTTCCCGCCGCCGAGAATCCACCGGCAGGGGCAATCATCGATTACGCGCTCGGCGCCGACGCTTCCGGGCCTGTGAAACTCGCCATCCTCGAGCCCTCGGGTCGGGTCATTCGTTCGTATTCGAGTGACGATCCCGTGCTCGATCCCGATCCCGCGGTCGATCCGCTGGCGTACAACCGGCTGTGCCAGCGGAACCCGTCCGCCGCCGACTGCGGCCTGCCGTTGTACTGGCCGGCGCCGCAGGAGCGGTTGTCGAATCGCGCCGGATTGCACCGCTTCACGTGGGACATGCGCTTCCAGCCGGTCGGCGACAACCCGCGAACGGGAGAAGTGGAAGCGACGGGCGCGGTGCCGCGCCGCAGCGAGCGCACACCCACCGTGCCGTGGGCCCCACCTGGGCGCTACACGGTGCGCCTTACAGTAGAAGGGAAGACCTACACGCAGCCGCTCACGCTGCGCCTCGATCCGCGCGTCAAGACTCCCGCGCCTGGGCTGCGTCAGCTCGCCACGTTGACGCGCGAGATGTACGACCTCGCCGCCCGAGCCCAGGCCGCCTCTCAGCAGGCACGAGGCGGAGTCGACTCGCTGACGGAGAGGACGCTCGTAAAAGCGAAGAACGCTGCGCTCGCGGCAGCCATGGCGATGCAGGATGCAGATGTGGCGCCGACGGCGGGCCAGGTGGCGGCGTGCGCGCGGGCGCGCGCGCTGGTCAACGCGGTGCTGGCGCGGCGGCGGCCGGCACCGCGACCGCGCTGATATCGCAGCGGATCGGCGCAGCCGGGGCGGAATGCGTCAGAGCGCCGATGGCGATCAGCGCGGCTCCGGCATCGGCGTAGGCGCGCGCCGTATCGACCGTGATGCCGCCCGACGCTTGAATGGTCACGCCGCGCGCCCGATGCGCCCAGGCGGCGACACGTTCGGGCGTCTGGTTGTCGACGAGGATGTGTGTGACACCAGCGCCGAGCGCGGCCTCGAGCTGCTCATCGGTTTCCACCTCGACGATTACCGGCACACCGGGCGGCACCCCGCGCAGCGCGTCGGCCAGCGAGCGGTTGCTGTGTTTGAGCAGTGCCCAATGATTGTCTTTCCACATCACCGCCGCGGCGAGGGTGGCGCGGTTCTCCGCGCCGCCACCAATGGTCACCGCATAGAGCTCGAGACTGCGCAAGCCGGGAGTGGTCTTGCGGGTGTGGGTGATCTTTGCGGGGGTGCCCCGCACGGTGTCGACAGCGCGGCGCGTGAGCGTCGCGACGCCCGCGAGCCGCTGCAGAAAGTTGAGCGCCACGCGCTCACCCGCGAGCAAAGCGCGGGCCGTTCCCTCAACGATCGCGAGCGTCGTGCCGGCGTCTGCCCAGGATCCGTCCGCGACCGCCAGGCGTACCGCGGCGCGGGAGTCCAGCTCGCGAAAAACCGTCGCCAGGATTGGCACGCCGGCAGCGACCAGGCTACCCTCGGCGATGAAGCGTGCCTCGGCGCGCCGGTCGGCGGCGGGACCCAGCAGATGCGTCGTGGCGTCCTCGCGCGCGCGGTCTTCGGCGAGCGCGCGGCGAACCTCGTGTAATCCGAACGGTAGCGTCTCAGCCAATGGCGAGCATCCGTTCGATGGCGCGCCGGGCGCGTGCCGCGACGTCGGGCTCGACGGTCACGTCGTATTTCAGGTCCCGCAGCGAGTCGCGCAGCTTTTCCAGCGTGATCTGCTTCATGTAGCGGCACTCGGCGGCTTCGCGGGCGGCGATGAACTCCTTGCCGGGGTTTTCGCGTCGCAGCCGGTGCAGCACGCCGGTTTCCGTCGCGACGACAAAGCGGCGCGCCGGGGAGACCCGGGCGCGCCGCATCATCTGCTCGGTCGAGACAATCTGGGTTCGGCCACTGGCGACGTCGCCTTCGGTCTCGGCGTAGTACATCGCGCTCGTCACACAGCCGCACTCGGGATGCACCAGAAACTCGGCGTCGGGATAATCGGCGCGGCGCTGCTCGAGTGTCTCAGGTGTGAGCCCGGCGTGTACGTGACATTCGCCGAGCCAGACATCCAGCGCCCGGCCGGTGACCTTGCGGAGATAGTTGCCGAGATAGACGTCGGGGAGAAACAGCACCGGGACGTCGGGTGGCAGCGCTTTGATCACCGCGACGGCGTTGCCGGACGTGCAGCAGTAATCCGCCTCCGCCTTCACGTCCGCCGCGGTATTCACGTAGGCCACGACCATGCCGTCCGGGTGCGTCGCACGCCAGGCGCGGACGTCGGCGGCTTGAATCGTCGCGGCCAGCGAACAGCCGGCGCTGCGGTCGGGGATGAGGATGCGCTTGTCGGGGTTCGCGATCGCCGCGGTCTCCGCCATGAAGTGCACGCCGCAGATCACGAGGATCGGGGCATCGAGCGCCGTCGCCCGTCGCGCCATCTGGAGCGAATCGGCCACGACGTCGGCGAGGTCCTGGATTTCGGGATACTGGTAGTTGTGCGCGAGGATCGCGGCGCCGCGCATCGTGCGCAGCTCGTCGATCTCCGCGATGAGATCACGCGTCGTGTCGGTCTGTGTCGAGGTGCCCATCGGATGCAGCTCCCATTGTTGTGGTGCCGAGACTGGGGGGCCGATTGGGTAACGCCTCGGTCGTCGCAGCTGACGACCGCTCCCGGTCTGGGACGCGCGTCGCCGCGCGTCTGCCCGAACTATAATCACCTCGCGGCTCGGGACGAAGGGGGTTAGTTTCGTGTCGTGCGTCTGAAAACCGTCCTCGTGTTGCTCGTCGCGACGCTGTCCTGCACCCCCGACCATCAACCCGTCGCACCGTCCATCCCCCACATCGACGCAGCGATCACCGGCCCCAGCGGGAGCCCGGATATCGTGATCAGCCAGGTGTACGGGGGTGGGGGCAACAGCGGTGCGCCGCTCAGGAATGACTTCGTGGAGCTGTTCAATCGGGGCGGGACGACGGTATCGCTCGCCGGCTGGTCGATTCAGTACACGAGCGCGACCGGCACCGGGAATTTCGGCGCCAACATGCTGGCGTTGCCGGCCGTCTCGCTCGCGCCGGGCCAATACTTCCTTGCGCAGCAGGCGGGCGGCACGAACGGGGTGGCGCTTCCCACGCCCGATGCGACGGGCTCAGTCAATATGTCAGCGACCGGCGGCAAGGTGCTCGTCGCGAATACCGCTGCCCCGCTTGCCTGCAACGGCGGCTCGACGCCGTGCAGCGCCGCACAGCTCGCCCAGATCGTGGATTTCGTGGGCTACGACGGCGCGAACTTCTTCGAAGGCAGCGCCACCGCACCAACCCTGACCAATTCCACGGCGAATTCTCGAAAAGACTCGGGCTGCCAGGACACGAACGACAACGCGGCCGACTTCACGGCGGGCGCACCGGCGCCCCGCAATACCGCGAGCCCGGTCCACGTCTGCCCGGGCACTCTGCCGCTCGGCCGGCTGGATCACGTCACGATCACGGGGACCACGACCGTGACGGTTGGGACGACAATTCAGCTTACCGCCACGCCGCAGGATGCGAACAATCAGACCGTCGGCACCGCCACGATCACCTGGGGCTCGGCCGACGAGACGATCGCGACCGTGGACGCGACCGGCAAAGTCACGGGCGTTGCGGCGAGCGAAAGCACGGTGGGGATCACCGCGACCGCCGTCGACAACGGGATCACAAAGTCAGCAACGGTAGCGGTCAAGGTCGTGACCCCTGAGATCCATTGGATCGACGTTTCCTCATCCTCGACGAGCCTGCCGCCCGGCTTCCAAACGCAATTGTTCGCGACCGCGCGCGTCGCGCAGAACGGCACGATCGTTCCGGCGACGTTCGTATTCGAGGCGGTCGATCCCGAGATCGCGACGATCGCGGCGGTGCAGAACACGGGTCTCGTCAGCGGCGTCGCGGCGCCTGCCAACGGCAGCGATCGGCCCGGATTCCGGATCATCGCAACGCCCGTCGGTGGCGGCACGCCCGACACGTTCGTCACGCGCTCGATCTTCATCGAGACGCCGCATCCGGCGGCGGCGGACATCTACGCCACCAACGACGAATTCGGCGATCCGACGCCCGCCTCGCCATCGACGCCCAACGATCTGCTTATCGTGCGGCCGCAGTACACGCTGTCGTACAACACGTCGCACGGGACACCCAACTGGGTGTCGTACGAGCTGGATGCGCGGCAGATGGTTATCGGGCAGGATCGCTGCAACTGCTTCACGGCCGATCCGGTACTGCCCGCGCAGAAGCGGATCTTCACGTCCGATTACACGAACGGCGGGTTCGATCGCGGCCACATGGCCCGCTCGGCCGATCGCACGGCGGGCAATACCGATAACGCCGCGACGTTCTATCTCACCAACATCGTTCCGCAGACCGGCGACCTGAATCAGGGGGTGTGGGCGCAGTTCGAGAACGCACTCGGCGATTCGGCGCGGGCCGGTCGCGCGGTCTACATCATCACGGGACCGCAGTACGACCCCGCGCATCCCCTTACGTTCATCAAGAACGAGGGCAAGATCGCGATCCCCGACCGCACGTGGAAGGTTGCGCTCATCGGACCCGATCCCGGCGGCGTCCCGTTCATCCACGGCAGCCTGCAGACGTGGAATGATCTCGCGGGTGTGACCATCCTCGCGGTCAACATGCCGAACATCACGGGAGTGCGGAACGATCCGTGGCAGAACTATCTGACCACCGTGGATGCGATTGAGACGGCGACGGGTTACGACTTCCTGTCATTGCTCCCAGTCGCATTCCAGAGCGTGCTCGAAGGGCACCAGCAGCAGCCGGTCGCCAACGCGGGCGGGCCCTACACGATGCCGGAGGGTTCGAGCATCACGTTCTCGGCGGCGGCCTCGACGTTCCCAACCGGTGACGTCGTGACGTATACGTGGGACTTGGGCGACGGGGCTAGGGCTTCGGGCGCGGCACCGACACACACATACGCGCAGAATGGGACGTTTACGGTCACGCTAACGGTCACCGATCCATACGGCGCCAACAGCAGCGCGACGACCCAGGCGACCGTGTCGAACGTGGCGCCTGCGGTGAGTGCGTTCGCCGGCGCGACGATCCTCCGGGGCGAGTCATACAGCGCGGCCGGGAGCTTCGCGGACCCGGGTACGACCGAGCCGTGGACCGCGACGGTGAACTACGGCGACGGCTCGGGCGATCAGCCGCTCGCGCTCGCGGGCAAGGCGTTCAGTTTGGCACACACCTATACAGCCGTGGGAGCATTCCCCGTCACGGTCACTGTCAGCGATGGTGCGGGGACGGATAGCGGCGGCGCGACCGTGACGGTAGAGTCTTCACTCGACGGCATAATGCGTCTCAATCAGGCGGTCGCGGCGCTCGGCGGCGGTGGCGTCATCAACAACGGGCAGGCGACGTCGCTACGCATGAAACTCGCCGCGGCGAGCGCGCAGTGCCGGCGCGGCAACAACGGCGCGTGCGCGAACATCCTCGGCGCGTTCATCAACGAGCTCGCGACGCTCGACGGCGATGCGGCGGCAGCAGCTATCGATTACGCGAAGCGGGTGATTGCAAGTCTTTCATGATGGGGACAAGGGAGGGGGAACCGGGAACTATGCGCTTGTACACATCGATCTTGCTGATAGCTGTCCTCGCGAGCCCGTTGCGGGCGCAGCGGCCGAACGCCGCCGCGGCAACATCGGATCGCGATACCACCGCCAAGCCGGCGCCGATCCCGAACGAGCAGTCGTCCGTCACCGACCACACGATTCGCATTGGCGGCCAGCTCGTCCCGTATCGCGCCACAGCGGCGACGATGCTGCTCAAGAACGAGAAAGACGAAGCGATCGGCGCACTGTACTACACGGCCTACACACGCACCGATGCGAAGGATGCAGCGCAGCGGCCGATCTCTTTCATCTATAATGGCGGCCCGGGCTCGGCGTCGGCCTGGCTGCACATGGGGGCGTTCGGTCCGCGCAGAGTCGTGACCACGGACGCCGCCTTCACACCCCCGCCGCCCTACCAGATCGTCGACAACACGAGCAGCCTGATCGACGTCACCGACATGGTGTTCATCGATCCGATCGGGACCGGGTTCTCCAAACCGGTGGGGAAGGGGACGGGCAAGGATTTCTGGGGCGTGGATGAGGACGCCAAGTCATTGGCGCAGTTCATCTCGCAATACTTGAGCCGTACCGGGCGCTGGTCGTCGCCCAAGTACCTCATCGGCGAGAGCTATGGCACCACACGGTCGGCGGTTCTGGGCAACCGGCTCGAGCGCGACGGCGTTTCGCTAAACGGCATCGTCCTGATTTCATCGGTCCTGGATTTCGAAACGCTGCTGTTTGCGCCGGGGCACGACCTGTCGTACGAGCTGTACCTGCCGAGCTACGCCGCGACGGCGGCGTACCACAAGGTGATTCCGGCGCCCGCGAACATGGCGTCGTTCCTCTCCGAAGTGCGCCGCTACGCGATGGGCGACTACGCCGCGGCGCTCGCGGCGGGCGCGGCGCTGCCGGCCGACCGGAAAGCGCAGGTCGCGAAGCAGCTCGCTGCCTACACGGGGCTGTCGGAGGACTACTTGCTGAAGGCGGATCTGCGCGTGCCGCTGCGCGAGTACATGGCCGAGCTGCAACGGAGCAGGGGAATGGTGACCGGGCGACTCGATTCGCGGTTCTCCGGGCCGCTCATCGATCTGCTGGCCCAGAACGCGCCGGGCGATCCGCAGTCGAATGCGGTCACCGGGGCGTTCACCGCCGCCGCGAATGCGTACCTGCGCGGCGAGCTGAAGTTCGATACGCCCGATCGCTATCTGCTGGGCGGCGGGAATCAGGGGCAGTGGAATTGGACCCGCGACGGGCAGCGCGGCTGGGCGAGCACGACATACGTCGGCGGCGACCTGGCCCAGGCGCTCGTGTCGAACCCCAACCTGCGGGTTGAAGTCGAAAACGGGTATTACGACATGGCGACGCCGTTTTTCGCGACGGAGTACACGGTAAACCATCTAGAGGGATTGTCGCCGGATCTGCGCGACAACATTACGCTCAAGTACTATGACGCCGGCCACATGATGTACCTGTACGAGCCGGCACTCGTGGAGCTGAAGCAGAACGTGGCGCGGTTTATCCTGAATCCGACGCCCGCGACCGCCAGGACGGCAGGGGGCTCGAACTAGACGCGCTCCTCGCGATAAAACAGCTCGTACTCCAGCCGCTGCGATTCGGAATCGCGGCGGCTGGTGGTTTTCTGGGCATTGTCCGTCACGAAGCTCACCACCTGGCGCACGATGGCGGCGTCTTGCGTCACGCCGCGATGCCCCAGCTGCTCCGTCGTGACCAGCCGCGCCTCGGGCCACGCCGCGGCGATCGCCAGGCCGTCGTCCCACTGCACGGTCTCGTCGTGCTTGTCGTGGACGATCAGGAGCGGCGGGCGAGACGGCAGGCGGCGCGCGATCTCGCAGACGTTCATGTCGGACCAGCGCGCCCGCAGCCGCCGCTCACTGCGGACCTGAAGCCGCTCCATGACATCGGGGCGGAGAGCGAGGGCCCGCGCGAACGGGGGCGCCCACGACGGCGGGTCGGCCGCGGGGGCGAGGAACGCCAGGCGTCCGACCTCGAATCCCCACGATAGCGCGAGCGCCGTGCCGGAGCATCCCATGGAGTGCGCGATCACGGCGTGCGGCGCTCGTCCGTTCCCGGTGTGGGCGGCGACTGCGACGAGGGCCCGCGCGAAGTCGGGCATGGAGGTCATGCCCCAGGCAGACTCGCCGTGCCCCGGGGCGTCGTAGGTCACCACGTCAAAGCCCGCCGCGCGTAACGGCTCGGCGAACGCGGCGAGGCGGGCGCCTCGACTGGCCCAGCCGTGGCTGAGATAGACGACCGGCGCGCTGCCGTCGAGCGCGCCCCAACTCCACCCGACGACCGGCCGCCCTTCCACTCTGAGACTGAAGCGCTTTCCGGTCGCCAGAAACGCGCGCGCGGGTGCGGAGAGGCGGCGGCGCGGGGCGGTGAAAAACAGCCGGTCCGCGAGCCAGGCGGCCGCAGCCGGCGAAATGGGTTGCAGCACTCGGAGCACGAATCGAAAGAACCTCACGCGGCCACCCCCTCGAGCAAGGTGTCGAATGCGCGTCGCGCCCGCGCTTCCGCGCCGGCATCCCGCATCAGACGGCGGTGGAAGTGGAGCGCGAGCATGATGCCGTACATGTCCTGGGCGAACTGCTCGGGATCAGCGCCGGCGCGGAAGGCGCCGGCTTCGATCCCTTTGCCGAACGAAGTCGCCAACACGTTGATCCATTCGCGCTGCAGCTCGACGAGACGATCTCGCACCGGCCCCGGCCGGTCGTCGAGCTCGGCGGTCGCGGCCACGAAGACGCAGCCGCCCGGGAGCGCAACGTCGCGTTCCCAGGCGAGCCAGCGCTCCAGCAGCGCGCGCATCCGCGGCACGCCGCGCGGCTCGTGCAGGGCAGGGCGCACGACGCTGTCGGAGAACCGGCGTGCGGCATGGTTCAGCACTTCGATTTGGAGCGATTCCTTCGATTGGAAATGCGCGAACAAGCCGCTCTTGGAGAGTCGCAGATCGTCGGCGAGGACGCCGATGGTGAGACCGGTCAGACCCACCTGGCTGGCGAGGCCAGTCGCGTGATCGAGGATGGTGGTACGGGTGCGTTCGCCCTTGCTCACGCCGCAAGAATAGCACGAACGTTCGGTCTGTCAAGCGCATCGTTTGTTAAATCATTTAAGCGCAATCGTTTGTGCATTCGTTGGCGCGGTACGCTTCGTGCCTACTAAGAGCGTGAGCGACCCCGGACCATCTTGGGGCGCGGAACGCTTGTATGGGAGAATGCGAATCTATGGGCAAGCTGCTAGCGCAGAGGTGGATGATCGCGACCGCGACAGCGGTCGGCTTGGTCAGTTGCGGGCCAGCCGATGTGATGCAGCCCACCGGTGCCAATAGTCTGACCGATGCCGCGCCCCAGGTGACCACGGTCGGCAGGACGTTCGAGCCCGCCTATATCGTGGTCGCTCCCGGCGCAAGCGTCACGTGGCGATTCGCCGGCGCGCATACGGTCACGTTCAGCGACGCCAAGCCCGTGCAGGGAGACGTGCCGGGGCAGCAGCTGGGCAGCGTGGTAGCCCGCACATTCTCGCAGCCCGGTACCTACTACTACGTCTGTTCCTACCACACCGGGATGACAGGGGCCATCGAGGTACAGAGCCCCGGACCCGGCGTCGTCACGGCGAACTAGTTCCGCTCCTTGCCTGACGGGCTGAGCCCGCCGGGAACAATGCTCTTCGGACCGAATTTTCCGCGCACGCGATCGATGGCGCGGGCGAGGCCGCGGTCGCGTTCGGTCTCGACGGATCCCAACAGCGGCGGCTGATCCAGTTCCGCCGCTTTAGTAAGCCCCGCGAGCCGCACGCCAACCAGCCGAGCCGGCACCCTCCGATCCTTACGCAGCTTTGCGAGCAACTCGCGCGCGACGTGCAAGATCACCCGGTCGGATACGACGGGGTCTGGCATCGTCCGCTGCGTCGAGCGCGTCTTGAAGTCGAAATCGCGCAGGCGCACCGCCACGGTGCGCGCCGTGAGCCCGTCGCCGCGCAGATCCGCGGCCGCGCGCGTGACGAGGCGCAGCAGCTCGCGCTCGATGTCCTCGTCGGCGCTGAGATCCTTCCCGAACGTCTCGTCGCGGCTGAGGCCGCGATTCATCGTCCGATGGAAAACGTCGGCGTCGTCGATGCCGTGCATGCGGTTCCACAGCCAGCGCGCTTCGCGCTTGCTCAGCCATTGCTCGAGTCCCTGGAGGTCGTAGCGCAGCGCGTCTGCGACGCTGACCAGACCGCGTGCCGCGAGCCGGGCCTGAAACTTGGGACCCACCAGCGGGATATCGGCGAGCGCACACGAGCGCAGGAATTCTTGCTCCAGTCCGGGTTCGATGATCAGGATGCCATCGCCACCACGGCTCGGCTTGGCGCGATCCACGGCCATCTTGGCGATCAGCTTGTTGGTGCCACCGCCGATCGAGAGCGTGAGGCCGGTGGCGTCGCGAATGCCGTCGCGGATGCGGCGCGCTGTCGCGATGGTGGGTTCGTGGTGATAGACGCCTTCGGTCCCGGTGAGATCGAGATACCACTCGTCGATGCTCGCGCCCTCGACGATGGGCGTGTAGTGCTGCAGGGCCTGACGAATCTCTCCGCTCTTCTTGATGCACTCTTTGAACGGGACCGGGACGCACACCGCGTCGGGGCAGAGCCGCAGCGCGCGCGCGATCGGCATCGCCGAGCGGACGCCGAATTTGCGAGTCTCGTAGGAGGCCGAGCAGACGACGCCGCGGCTGTCCCGCGAGCCGCCGACGATGAGAAGGGGTGCTTTGCCCGCGCCGTCCGGATCGACGGCGCGCGCGACCGCGACGTAGAAGGCGTCCGCATCGGCGAGGAGAATGCGACGCATGTCCCGAAGATATGCCGAAGCCAGTCTCGCGGCTAGCTTAGGTCCAGACCGATGCTTTCTTGGCCCAGGGTGTGTCCTTGTACCGCTCCTTGAACGCCCGGCCGGTTGCCTTCAGTGACGCCGGATCGCCGGTGGCCTTGTAAGGAGCGACACCGGCCCAATACAGCGCCTCAGCCGCCGCGTCCGTGTTGGGGAATCGATCCACGATCTCCCGATATCGCCGCTCTGCCTCTGCCCATTGTCCGGCGTCGAACGCCATGCGCGCCCAGCCCAGCATGAGCTGTGCGAGGAAATCGTCGGCGGGGAGAAATCCTTCGATGCGCGAGTGCTCGACTCCGGCGGGATCGAGCAGGAGGACGATAGGAGTCCACTGGGCGTTGTAGAGCTCGCCGTACTCCTTGAACGCGTCGGGCGTATCGCGTGGATGCACGCGCGCTGCAATGAAATGCGCGTTGACAAAGCGCGCGATTCGCTCGTCTGGCCACACCTCGGCATCCAGCCGAGCACAGCCGCTTCACATTGGAGCGGCGTTGAAGTCCAGAAGTACCGATTTTTGCTGCGCTTTCGCTTCCTGTAGCACGCGAGCGACGTCGGGGCGGAAATCGATTTTCATGGCATGCTCCTGTCCTTCAATAGTACACCGATTCGCGTATTTTCATCGTCACTATGACCAAAGGTACTATCGGTATTCTGACCGGCGGCGGCGACGTCCCCGGCCTCAATCCCGCCATCCGCGCGATCACGATTCGCGCGCTGCGCGACGGCTACAAGGTCGTCGGCATTCGCCACGGCTGGGGTGGTCTCGTCGACTACTCCCGCGACAAGGACGCAGACAATTCGGAGCAGGTTGTTCCGCTGACCGAAGCGATCGTCAATCGCGCGGGGCGCACCGGCGGCACCTTCTTGCACACGTCCCGCACGCGGCCCAGCCATTTGCCGCAAGAGCGCGTTCCACCGCACCTCGCCAGCACGTACACCGAGAAGCACAACGACGCGACCAAGGACGTGCTCAAGAATCTCGAGCACATCGGCGTCGACGTGCTGATTCCGATCGGCGGTGATGATACCCTCAGCTACGGGAAGCGGCTGCACGATGAAGGGGTGAACGTGGTCGCGATCCCGAAGACGATGGACAACGACGTCTACGGCACCGACTACTGCATCGGGTTCAGCACGTGCGTGACGCGCACGATCGAGCTCACCCACCGGTTGCGTACGTCCGCGGGTTCGCACGAACGGTTCTTGGTGATCGAAGTGTTCGGCCGGTATGCGGGGTTCACCGCGCTGTTGCCGACGATGGCGGGCGCCGCCGATCGCTGCGTGATCCCGGAGTATCCGGTGGAGGTTGAGCATCTGGCCGAGCTGCTGACGGCCGATCGCAACAAGAATCCGAGCCGGTATTCGGTCGTGCTGGTTTCCGAGGGGGCGCGTCTCACGTCGCACGAAGGCATGAGCTTCGAGGGCGAAGAGACGGACATGTTCGGCCACCGCAAGCTGGGTGGAATCGGTGACCGCATCGGCGCGGCGCTGAAGGAATCGTCGGCCAAGTACAACAAGGGCCGCAGGGTCGACGTCGTGAACCAGCGGCTCGGGTATCTTGTGCGTTCCGGCGACCCCGACGCGCTCGACTCGATCGTGCCGATGGCCTTCGGCAATCTCGCGCTCGACCTCGTACGACGAAAAGAGTACGGCCGGCTGGTCAGCATTCACCGCGGCTTTTACGACAGCGTGCCGCTCGCGAGCGTGACGTCCGAGAAGAAAGTCGTCGATGTCTCCAAGTACTACAACACCGAGCGGCTGCGGCCGATCTATCAGTTCGACGGCGCGCCGCTGTTCATCATGACGAGCGACTGGAAAACACCGCGGCCGGACTGACAACGACACCCCATGCTCCACGTTGGCCTCGTTGGTTTCGGCTTCGCGGGGAAGGTCTTTCACGCGCCGGTCATCCGTGCGGTCGACGGTTTGTTGCTCACGACCATCGTGCAACGCCACGGCCTGCCCGATCCGCAGTACGGCGATGTCGAATTCGTCCACAGCGTCGAGGAGATGCTGAAGCGCCGGATCGATCTCGTCGTCGTCGCCACGCCGAACACCTCGCATCACCCCATCGCAAAGCAGTGCCTCCTCGCCGGCCATCACGTCGTCGTCGACAAGCCCTTCACGACGACCATGGCCGAAGCGGAGGACCTGGTCGCAGTGGCCGGCAAGCAACGCCGCATCGTCACGGTCTATCAGGATCGCCGCTACACCGGAGACTTCGCCACCGTGCAGGACGTCGTCGGCCAGGGCACGCTCGGCCGGATCGCGATCTACGAATCGCATTTTGATCGCTTGCGTCCCGAGCTGAAGCCGAACGCGTGGCGCGAGCAGGCCGTGCCCGGTTCCGGGGTCTGGTTCGACATCGGGCCGCACCTGTTCGATCAGGCGTTGCTCCTGTTCGGCGTCCCCGAAGCGATCGGCGCCGACATCCGCGTCGAGCGCGACGGCGCCGTCGTCGATGACGCGTTCGATGTCACGTTGTACTACCGGCACGTGCGCGCCGTCCTGCGGGCGTCGATGCTGCGGCCGCCCGTCGGCCCGACCTGGCTGGTGCATGGCACCAAGGGATCGTTCATCAAATACGGTATGGACCCGCAGGAAGCGGCGCTCAAGGAGGGCCGCACGCCGGCCGAGCCCGATTGGGACAGCGAAGCAGAGGAGTGGTCCGGCAAGATCATCACCCCTGACGCAACGCACACAGTGCCGACCTTACGGTCGAGTTTCGCCCGGTATTATGAAAACGTGCGCGACGCGATCCTCGGAACGGCCGAGCTGGCCGTCACGCCGGAGTGGTCGCTCGATGTGATGCAGGGCCTGCTGCTGGCCGCCGAGAGCAGTCGAACCCGAACCATCTTGCCCTGGAGCCCATGAAAAAACCCTGGGTCTACGTGTTGCTCGGCGGCCTCGTCGCCGGCACGTTCGACATCACGTATGCGTGCACCTTCTGGTACCTGAAGCGCGGCGTGCTCCCGACGCGCGTCTTCCAGTCCGTCGCCTCCGGCCTGCTCGGCGACGCGAGCTTCACCGGCGGTGGCCGCACCGCGGCCCTGGGCTTGGTGCTCCACTACTTCATCGCCACGTGCATGGCGATCACGTACTACCTGTTCGCGCGAAAGTGGTCGGATCTCTGGCAAAAGCCGTGGGTGTACGGGCCGCTCTACGGTGTGTTGCTGTACGGGATCATGAACTACATCGTCGTCCCGCTCTCGGCGGCCAATCCCGGTTCGCGGAATCTGACGTGGGTGCTGCTCAGCATCGCCGTCCACGCGTTCTTGATCGGCACACCGTGCGCGCTGTTCGCCCGGCGCGCGGTGCTCGCGGGAGCCGCGAACGTCGCGCAAATTCCGGTCGGTGCCTGACTCGACGCATAGGATCGACTTGCCCAATCGTCCGTACATCCTGAACGAGCTGACGTGGAAGACCGTACGCGACACGCGCTACGAGGTGGCGCTGTTGCCGTGGGGTGCGACCGAAGCGCACAACTACCATCTGTCGTACGCGACGGACAACATCCAGGCGGAGGAAGTCGCCGCGCGCGCCGCCGAGCGCGCGTGGCAGCGCGGGGCGAAGGTGGTGGTGCTGCCGGTCGTGCCGTTCGGCGTGAACACCGGCCAGCTCGACATCCCGCTCTGCATCAACATGAATCCGAGCACGCAGCTGCTCGTGCTGCGCGACGTCGCCATGTCGCTCGCCGAGCAGGGCATCGGGAAGCTCGTGATCTTCAATGGTCACGGCGCGAACGATTTCCGACAGATGATCCGTGAGCTGCAGCCGCAGGTCGCTGCGTTTCTCTGCGTCGTCAACTGGTACAAGGTGCTCGACCTCAAAGGATTCTTCACAGATCTCGGCGACCACGCGGGCGAGATGGAGACCAGCGTGATGCAGCACCTCGCGCCCGACAAGATGCTGCCGCTCGCGGAGGCCGGCCCCGGCGCGGCGCGGAAGTTCAAGATCGCGGCGTTTCGTGAAGGCTGGGCCTGGGCGCCGCGGCAGTGGCGCCAGGTCACCGACGACACCGGCTCGGGGAATCCGGCGGCGGCGACGGCGGAGAAGGGGAAGCGCTACGTCGACGCCGTCACCGCCAAGATCGCCGATTTTCTCGTCGACTTAGCCAAGGCTGACACCACGAAACTCTACGAGTAGCCCCGGCTCCCAGCTCCTAGTTCTGCCGCAGGGCATCGGTCACCATGCGGGCCAGCCCGTCGGGCGAAAACGGCTTCTGCAGAAACGCCACGCCAGAGTCGAGCACGCCATGGCGTACGATCGCGTCGTCGGTATATCCGGAGATAAAGAGCACCTTGGTATCCGGATGCTTGGGATGGACGCGTTCGGCGAGCTCGCGGCCGCCGAGCCGGGGCATCACGACATCCGTGATCAGCAAATCGATTTTACCGGGATACCGGTTGATCATGTCCAGCGCCTGCTCGCCGTCGGCGGCGATCAGCACGTTGTAGCCCAGCCCCTTCAGCATGCGGCTGATCAGCCGGCGCACCGGCTCTTCGTCCTCGGCGAGCATGATGGTCCCGGAGGCGGTTCGGGTTATGGGGCTCTCGGCCACCACCGGGTCCATCGTTTCAGCCGTGCCAGCGACACGGGGCAGGTACACCTTGAACGTCGATCCGCGCCCCCATTCGCTCACCACGTCGATGAATCCGCCGCTTTGCTGCACGATCCCGTATACGGTCGCGAGGCCGAGGCCCGTGCCCTGCCCTTGTTCCTTGGTCGTGAAGAACGGCTCGAATAGATGCGCCTTCACCCGCTCATCCATTCCCACGCCGGTATCGCTCACGGCCGTCATGACATACTCGCCGGACGTCACGCCCACATGCCTGCGCGCGGCCGCCTCGTCGAGGTGCACGTTCGCCGTTTCGATGGTCAGTTTACCACCCCGCGGCATCGCATCACGGGCGTTGACGGCCAGATTCATGAACACCTGCTCGAGCTGGCCCGGATCCGCTTTCACCGCCCCTACACCTTTGCCGCGGTCGATCCGCAGCTCGACGTCCTCTCCGATGAGCCGCCGCAGGAACGTGCCCATGCCCATCATCACCGCATTCAGATCGAGCACCTTGGGCTGCAGGATCTGCTTGCGGCTGAACGCGAGCAGCTGTCGGGTGAGACCGGCAGCGCGCAGGGTCGACCGCTTGACTTCGGCGAGATCGGCGCGGCGCGGGTCATTCTCCGCCATGGCGTCGAGCACGAGGTCCGTATGGCCGAGGATCGCGGTGAGCACGTTGTTGAAATCGTGCGCGACCCCGCCCGCGAGCCGCCCCACCGCCTCCATCTTTTGCGACTGCCGCAGCTGCGCTTCGAGCTGCTTGCGCATCGTGATGTCGGTCGCTACCCCAAGCACCTGCGGCAACCCGCCTTCACTCTGGACGAAGGGCACTTTGATCGTTTCGAACCAGCGGGTCTGACCGGTCTCGGGATTGGTGACCGCCTCCTCCCGGATCGAGAGCGGCTCGCCGGACGTCATCACGTTGCGGTCGTCGCGCAGAAACCGCGCGACCTCTTCCGCGTTGGGGTTGAACTCGGCGTCGGTCCGTCCGACCAGCCCGTCGGGTGTCGTGCCGTAGATTTGGGCGACGGCCTTGTTCGCCAACGTAAACCGCCCGTCCCAGTCCTTCACGAAGATCAGGTGGGGGTTCGCATCCACGATGGCGAGCAGGAAGCGCTGCTGTTCGAGCAACGCCCGCTGGCTGACCTCGAGCGCCGTCGCCTGAATCGAGAAGCGCCGATCGAGCACCGACGTAACGATCGCCGCCGCCAGGACGAGAAAGCTGGTGCCCACCACCGCGACGATGCCAAGCAACGGAATCTCGATCGACAGGCCCGCGTCAGCGGCGCCCGGCGCCGCTGTGAAGTGCGCGGCCGCCATCGCCGTGTAGTGCATGCTCGGAATCGCCACGCCCATCACGAACGCACCGCAGAGTTTCCGCCAGACGTGCGTCCGCGTCGCGGTGTGGCTGAAGCGGAACGCCAGCCAGAGCGCCACGAGTGACACGACCATCGCGACCAGCACGGAAGTCGCGACCAGCGGGACACTGTAGTGCGTGGTTCCCGGCAGACGCATCGCCGCCATGCCGGTGTAGTGCATCGCGGAGATGCCGAGTCCCATCACCACGCTTCCGGAAATCGCCTGGACCGGCGTCATGCTGCGGCGGCTCACCACGCGCAGTGCGACGGCGGAGGCGAGCACGGCGGCGAGCAGCGAAATCAGGACCGTGGGGACGTGATAGAGGACGGGGACGGGCAGATGGAACGCCAGCATGCCGACGTAGTGCATGGACCAGATGCCGATACCCATGGCCACCGCGCCGCCGGCGAGCCAGTTCAACTGCGCGCGCCCGCGCGACTGGGCGACGCGCCCCGCGAGGTCGAGCGCCGCAAACGACGCCAGAATGGCGATGAGGACCGACAGGCCGACGAGACTCGGTTGGTGATAACTCAGCATCGTGCTATGCATCGAACCCTCTCCCCGCCCGCGGCGGGATGGCAGCCTGCAATCGAAAAGGGTTTTTGCGACCCTCGTTCCTTCGGTAACCGGGCTATCCGCCCCTTGCGGACCCCTTGGCTTTGCGGCCCCGGATTACTCCGGGTGTGCTCTTCTCGGCAACGCGCCCCTCGCCAAAGCAACGTTTGTGCCAGCTTGACGTCCCCCCTGCCGCAGTGATATTTGACCGGTCATCTCCGATGCCCACAGACGCACGCCACCGCCTTCTGGCCAGCATCTCCGGCCTGGTTCACGCCCGCGGGTACAACGCCGTCGGCGTGGAGGAGATCTGCCGTCGGGCGGGTGTAAAGAAGGGCAGCTTCTACCACTTCTTCCGTTCCAAGCGGGCGCTCATGGTGGCCGCGCTCGAGCAGTGCTGGCAGGAGACCGAAGCGACGCTCGTCGGCGCGGCGCTCGCCGCCGACGTGCCGCCCCGGCGGCGCGTCGAGCGGCTGTTCGACCTGGCGGCGGCGGCGGAAGAGGACGCGAAGAGTCGCAGCGGACACGTGCTGGGATGCCCGTTCGGCAACTTGGCGGCGGAGATCAGCGTGACCGACGAGCCGATGCGCCGCAAGATCGACGACGTGTTCGCGCGATTCGCGCAGGCGATCGAGCGAACCCTGCGCGAGGCCGTGGCCGCGGGAGAGCTGTCGGACGACACCGATCCCCCATCGGCTGCGCGCGCGCTCGTCGCCTATTTCGAAGGCGTGCGGCTGCTCGCCCGCACGCACAACGATCCCAGCCTCGTCAGGACGCTGGGCCGGCACGCCCTCTCTCGATGATGCACTGGCAGGAAACCGCCCGCGTCCTGCACAGCCTCGGCAAGCTAACCAAGGCCGGGCGCGGTGCCGTGCTCGCCACGGTGGTGCGCATTCACGGTTCGGTCTATCGCCGCCCGGGGGCAAAGCTCCTCGTCGCTGACGACGGGGTGATGGACGGGAGCGTCAGCGGCGGCTGTCTCGAAGCCGATGTGCGGGAGCACGCGCTCAACGTCATGCGGACCGGTATTGCTCGCTTGCTGCATTACGACACGGGCACCGACGACACGACGCCGTTCGGGCTCGGCCTGGGATGCAACGGCGCGGTGGATGTCTTCGTCCAGCCGGCCGATACGCTGCAATTCCGCGCGGCGGCCGCCCGGATGGTCACCCTGCTGCAAGGAGACGGGGTGTTCAGCATCTCGACGGTCGTTGCCGGCGAGAGGGAGCCTGGGCTCGGCGCGCTGCTCGTGACCGGGGCCAATGGCAAGCTCGCCGGCACCACGGGCGACGCGGCTCTCGATCGAGCGATTGCCGCTCGCGCGGCCCAAGCCCAAACGACTGGCGTCTCCGAGCTCTACGACCTGGGGCGCGTTCGGCTTTTCACCGAAGTACTGACGCCGCCTCCCGAGCTGCTCGTCTGCGGCGGCGGCGGCGACGCGCCGCCGCTCGTGCGGTTCGCCGCCGAGGCCGGGTTCCGCGTCGCGGTCGTCGATCATCGACCCGCCTATCTCGACGGGTCCCGCTATCCCACCGGCACGCGGCTGATCGAAGCGCGCTGGGACAACGCGTCCGTGGCGCTGCCGCTCGGGGCGCGAACCCATGCCGTCGTGATGACGCACTCGATCACGCACGACCGGGGATGGGTGCAGCGACTCCTCGCCAGCCCGGTTGCCTACATCGGCGTGCTGGGCCCGCGCGCACGACTCGAGGACATCCTGCGGCACATCGACGTCGCCGGTGATGAACGCCTCTTCGGTCCCGTGGGGCTGGACCTCGGCGCCGAAGGACCGGAACAGATTGCGCTCAGCATCGTGGCCGAGCTGCTCGGCGTTTGGTCGCGTCGCGAGCCGGGGCATTTGCGCGAGCGGCACGGAGTCATTCATGCTGGGTAACGCGTCCGTGGCGGGCGTCGTGCTGGCCGCCGGCACGTCGACGCGGATGGGTGGGCCGAACAAGCTACTCTTTGACGTTGGGGGTGAACCGCTGGTGCGGCGGAGCGTCGCCCGCGCGCTGGCTGCGGGGCTGGCCCCCGTCGTGGTGGTCCTGGGGCACGAGGCCGAGCGCGTTCGGGCCCAGCTCGAGGGGGTGCCGTGCCGCACGGTGATGAATGCCGAGTACGCGCGCGGCATCAATGCGTCGCTCAAGGCCGGCGTGGCGGCCGTCCCGGCGACCGCGGAAGCGGTCGTCGTGATGCTCGCCGACATGCCGTTTGTCACGGCGGACATGATCGCGGCCCTCGTCCAGCGCTATCGCGCCGGCGTCACCCGGCCGCCGCTGGTGATCTCGGAGTACGAGGGCATCAACGCGCCGCCGATGCTGTACGACCGCGCGCTCTTTGCGGAGCTCCAGCAGATGGAAGGAGAAGGGTGTGGCAAGCAGGTCGTGAAGCGGCACCGGACCGAGGCGGCTGTGGTGCAGTGGCCCGCGGCGGCGCTGAGCGACGTGGACGTGCCGGCAGACTACGAGCGCGTGCGCACGCAGGTCCCCCCCCATGCGTCATGACCTGCTGCGGTTCGCTGCCGAGCTTGCGAAGCAGGGCGAAGCGTTCGTCCTGGCAACCGTCGTGCGGCGCGAAGCGCCCAGCTCGGCGCGCGTCGGTGACACGGCGCTCGTGACGGAGGGCGGCGCGTTCCACGGGTGGGTCGGCGGCAGCTGCACCCAGCCCACGGTAGTGCGGGAAGCGCTCCGCGCGCTGGCGGACCGCGTGCCGCGTCTCATCGCGCTGTCGCCGCATCCAGGCGAGGATCGCCGGCCCGGCGTGGACGCTTTCCCGATGACGTGTCACAGCGGAGGCAGCGTGGACATTTATATCGAGCCGGTTCTGCCCGCGCCGCGACTCATCGTGTTCGGCGCGTCGCCCGTCGGCCAGGCGCTCGTGCGGCTCGGCAAGGCGATGGGCTACAGCGTGGACGCGGTGGATCCGGCGGCGGATCGCGTATCATTCCCCGAGGCAGACCGGGTCTTCACGCAGGCGACGAAGGCCGACGGCAGCGGGGCGTTCGTCAGCGCGGTCGTCGCGACGATGGGGCATTGGGACGAGGAGGCGCTTGCCGCGGCGCTCGCGCTGGTGCCGCGCCCGGCGTACGTCGCCGTGGTAGCGAGCCGCACGCGCTTCGCCCAGATCCGTGCCGCCGTCCAGAGCACGGCGGAGAACCTCACGCACGTGCGGAATCCGGCGGGCCTCGACCTCGGCGCGCAGCTGCCCGAGGAGATCGCCCTCAGCGTACTCGCCGAAATCGTGCAGGTGCGGTGCGCGCAGCGGCCCGCCGCCGCGGCGCCAGCGCCCCACACCACCGCTCCCGTCGCTGACGCGATCGATCCGATCTGCGGCATGACGGTTGCGATGGCGACGGCGCGCCACACCGCGGAGTTCGAGGGGCGCACGTACTACTTTTGCTGCGGCGGCTGCCGCGCCCAGTTCCTGAAGGAGCCGGCGCGCTACGCGACAGCCGGAGGCCACGCGTGAACGACGCGGTGCGGGCCCTCCAGGAGGCGATGGAGCAGCACGACTACATCGCCGAGGCCAGCATCGCAACGGCACTCTATTTGTCGCGCGAGATGCGCAAGCCGCTCCTCGTGGAGGGCGATGCGGGAGTGGGGAAAACCGAAATCGCCAAAGTCCTCGCCCGCCTCCTCGATACCGAGCTGATCCGGCTGCAGTGCTACCAGGGACTCGATGTCAACACCGCCGTGTACGAATGGAATTACCAGCGTCAGATCCTCCATCTCAACATCGCCGAGCAGAGCGGCAAGACCGGCTCAGATCTCGAGGCCGAGATCTTCAGCCGCGAGTATCTCCTGGAAAGGCCGCTGCTGCGCGCCATCACGCGTCCCGATGGGCCCCCGGTCCTGCTGGTGGACGAAATCGATCGCGCCGACGACGGATTCGAGGCGTTCCTGCTCGAGCTGCTGTCGGACTTTCAGGTCACGATTCCCGAGCTCGGCACGATCCACGCGACGCACCGGCCCTACGTGGTGCTGACGTCCAATCGCAGCCGCGAGATTGGCGACGCGCTGCGCCGCCGGTGCCTGTACCTGTTCATCGAGCATCCGTCGCTGGACAAAGAAATCCGCATCATTCGCAAGCGCGTCCCCGGTGTGAGCGAGCGGCTCGCTGGTGAGATCGCCGCGTACGTGCACGGGCTGCGGGGCCGCAAGCTCGTGAAGGCGCCCGGCGTGGCGGAAACGCTCGACTGGGCCCAGGCGCTCGAGCGCCTGCACACGGAACAGCTGAGTGCCGAGACGGTCGAGGCTACGCTCGGCTGCCTCATCAAGGATCAGGAGGACCTGTCCGCGGTGCTGGGAAGCGTCGAGCGATGAAGGGCGACCTCGTCGCCCGCCTAACCGTGTTCGCGCGCGCGCTGCGTGGCCGGGGGGTGCGCGTGACCCTCGCCGATGTCGCCGATGGGGCTGGGGCGCTGGTCCTGGTGGACCTGTTCGACCGCGAGGAAGTGCGGTTTGCGCTCCGGACGGCGTTGAAGATTCGGCCGGCCGATTGGGACACGTTTGATCTGCTGTTCAGTGATTTTCTATCGCTCGCCGCCGGCGTGCCTTCCCCGCAGGAACGCCGACCGTCAGCCCCCGCTGGTGCAGCTGGACCGGCGGTTCCGATCCCGCTGGGGCAGACGGGTCCTGCTCCTGCGGGCGCAGGACACAGCCCCATGGGCGACCAGCCAGGATACAGCCGCGACATGCTCCTGCGCCGCAAGCCGTTCGATCAATGTACCGCGGCGGATCTCGCGGCCATGGAGCGGTTGCTCGCACGGCTGTCGCTGCGGCTGGCGACGCGGCCCAGCCGGCGGCTGGTGCCGACGCGCGGGCGGGGATTCCTCGATCTGCGTCGCAGTTTCCGGCGCGCCGTTGCGACGCGCGGCGACTTTGTCGCGTTCGCGCGGCGCGCGCCGGCGATCGAAATCCCGCGCCTGGTGGTGCTCTGCGATACCAGCGGCTCGATGGATGGGCATAGCCGCTTCCTGCTCACGTTCATTCTGTCCCTGAAGCGCGTCGCGCGGCGCACCGAGGCGTTCGTGTTCAACACGGCGCTCACCCGTATCACGCCGTGGCTGGCGCCCGGCAAACCGGGACTGAGCCTCGAGCGCCTGAGCGTCCGCGTGCCGGACTGGTCAGGCGGGACCCGCATTGGCGAGAGTCTGGCGGAATTCGTCGCGCGGCACCAACATCACGTACTGGATCGGCGCACCGTCGTCGTCATCCTGAGCGACGGGCTGGACCGGGGAGATCCCGCCGTGTTGGTCGATGCCATGCGCGTCATTCGCGCGCGGGCGCGCCGCGTGATCTGGCTCAATCCGCTGCTGGGCGATCCCCGATATCAGCCGCTCGCCCGCGGGATGCAAGCGGCGTTGCCGTTCGTGGACCATCTCGCTCCGGCGCACAACCTCGAATCGCTGGAGCGGCTCCTCGCGCTCGTGGCGGCCTGAGCCTATGGAAATTCGCAAGAACTTCGTCGTGCCAGCGCGTCCCGACACCGTGTGGACGTTCTTCACCGACCCCGCGTGGATCGCCGCATGCCTCCCCGGCGCCGAGCTCACGGGACGCGTGGACGACCGAACCTACACGGGTCAGATCACGGTGAAGGTGGGCCCCGTCGTGTCGAGCTATCGGGGCAAGGTCGTGTTCGAGCGCCTCGACCCGAAGGCGCACAAGGCCGAAATCACTGCGACCGGCCAGGACGTCCGCGGCAAAGGCGGCGCCAACATGAAGATCTCGAGCACGCTGACCGAGCGCACCCCCGGGGAAACAGAAGTGTCGATCGTGTCGGAAGTGAACGTGACCGGCTTCCTGGCGCAGATGGGGCGCGGGATGATCCAGGAAGTCAGCGACCACATGTTCCAGGAGTTCACGACCGCAATGTCGGCGTCGTTCAAGATCGCCGACCCGACGCACCAGGAGGCTGCGCGCCCGAGCGCGTCCGAACCGATTCAAGTGTTCTCGGTCGCGGCGCTCGCGTCGCACCCGCTGACCTGGGTTGCCCTGCTCGGCCTGGGGTTCGCCGCGTGGTGGTTCATTTTCGGGAGACAGCCATGATACCAGCAGCTTTCGAGTACTACGCGCCGAAAAGCGTTCCCGAGGCGCTCACGCTGCTCGACCGCTACGGCGACGCGGCGAAGGTGCTCGCCGGCGGCCAGAGCCTGCTCCCGATGTTGAAGCTCCGCCTCGCCCAGCTCGGCCATATCGTGGATATCAGCCGGATCGCCGGCCTCGATTACATCAAAGAAGAGCGGGGCACGGTGCGCATCGGCGCGGGCACCACCGAAACCACGCTCGAGCGGTCCGAGCTGATCAAGACGAAACTGCCGATCCTCGTCGACACGACGGCATTCATCGGGGATCCGCTGGTGCGCAATCGCGCCACGGTCGGCGGCAATCTTGCGCACGGCGACCCAGCGAACGATCACCCGGCGGCGATGCTGGCCCTCGGCGCCGAAGTGGTAATCAAGGGCTCGAAGGGCGAGCGCACCGTTCCGATCACGCAGTTCTTCAGTGGCCTGTTCCGCACCGCCGTGAAGCCCAACGAGCTGCTCATGGAGGTTCGTATTCCCGTGCCGCCGCCCCGCAGCGGTGGCGCGTACGTCAAGCTCGAGCGCAAGGTGGGAGACTTCGCCACGGCCGGCGTCGCTGTGCAGGTGACGCTCGCTGCGAGCGGCGCGTTCGAACGCGTCGGTATCGGGCTCACGAGCGCCGGTCCGACACCGATCAAGGCCGCCGAAGCGGAGAAGTTCCTCGCCGGCAAGCAGCCCGACGATGCCACGCTGCAAGAGGCGGCACGGCTGGCGGCCAAAGCGACGAGCCCCGTCGCCGATCGGCGCGGGGAGGTGGACTACAAGCGGGAGATGGCGCGCGTCCTCACAGTGCGGGCGCTGCGCGCGGCGGTCGCCCGCGCGGGAGGAAGATGACATGAGCATGCACACGATCAGCGTGACCATCAACGGCACCGCGCACTCGGCGGAGATCGAGTCGCGGCTCCTGCTCGTGCACTTCATCCGCGAAGTGGTCGGCCTGACCGGGACGCATATCGGCTGCGATACGACGCACTGCGGCGCCTGTACGGTCCTGCTCGACGGCGAGCCGGTGAAGTCGTGCACCGTCCTCGCGGTGCAAGCCGACGGCCGCCAGGTGACGACGGTCGAGGGGCTCGAGAAGGACGGCAAACTCGATCCGATTCAGGAGGGGTTCATCCAGGAGCACGGGCTGCAATGCGGCTTCTGCACGCCGGGCATGATGATGACCGGCTACGCGCTGCTCAAGCGCACCAAGCGACCCACCGAAGCGGAGATCCGGCACGCCATTTCCGGCAACCTGTGCCGCTGCACGGGCTATGTGAACATCGTCAAGGCCGTGCAGTACGCGGCCGCAAAGCAGTAGGAGCGGCGTATGGCACCCAAGACGTCCGCCGAAATCGGAGGAATGGGGCATTCGGTCAAGCGCAAGGAGGATCCACGCTTCGTCCGGGGCCAGGGCAATTATGTGGACGACATCAAGCTGCCCGGCATGCTCTACCTCGACATCGTCCGCAGCCCGTACGCCCACGCCAAGATCACGGCGATCCGCACCGAGGCGGCACTGAAGATCCCGGGTGTGCTTGCCGTGATCACGGGTGACACGCTCAAACAATTCAACCTGCACTGGATGCCGACGCTCATGTCGGACACCCAGATGGTCCTGCCGACGGACACCGTGATGTACCAGGCGCAGGAAGTGGCGGGCGTGATCGCGACGAGCCGGTATGCGGCGGCGGACGGCGTCGAAGCGGTCGAGGTGGATTACGATCCCCTCCCGGTCGTGGTGGATCCGTTCAAGGCCCTCGAGCCCGGCGCGCCGGTGCTGCGGACCGACAAAAAGGACAAGAAAGACAACCGGATCTTCCACTGGGAAGTCGGCGACCGCGCGGCGACCGACCGCGCGTTTGCCGAGGCCGAGGTGAAGGTCCTGCAGGACATCTACATTCCGCGCATCCACGTCGCCTCGATCGAGACCTGCGGCTGCGTGGCCGACTTCGATCGCGTGCGCGGCAAGCTCACCGTGTACATGACGACGCAGGCCCCGCACGCAATCCGCACCGTGCTGGCGCTCGTGGCGGGCCACGTCGGCCTGTCGGAAGAGAAGATCCGGGTCGTGTCGCCGGACATCGGCGGCGGATTCGGCGGCAAGGTTCCCGTCTATCCAGGCTACGTCATCGCCATCGCGGCCTCGGTCGTCATCGGCAAGCCGGTGAAGTGGATCGAAGACCGGATGGAGAACCTCCAGGCCGACAGTTTTGCCCGCGACTATCACATCCGCGCCGAGCTCGCCGCGAAGAAAGACGGGACGATGACGGCGATGCGCATCAAGACCGTCGCGGACCACGGATATGCAGACGCCGCCGCCAATCCGTCCAAGTTCCCGGCGGGGCTATTCTCGATTTGTACGGGCTCCTACGGGTTCAAGAACGCGTTCGCCGAGGTGGACGGGGTGTACACCAACAAGCCGCCCGGCGGCATCGCATACCGCTGCAGTTTCCGCGTGACCGAGGCCGCGCACACGATCGAGCGCATGGCGGACGTGCTGGCGCAGGAGCTGAAGATGGATCCGGCGGCGCTGCGCATGAAGAATTTCATCCCCGCCGACCAGTTCCCCTACCACTCGGCGCTGGGCTGGGAATACGACAGCGGCAACTACGCGGGCGCGCTAAAGAAGGCCATGGACATCGTCGGCTACGACGCCTTGCGCAAAGAGCAGGCGGCGAAGCGCGCGAAGGGCGAGCTCATGGGCATCGGTATCTCCAGCTTCGTCGAGATCGTCGGCGCCGGGCCGTCCAAGCACTTCGACATTCTCGGCATCAAGATGTTCGACTCGGCCGAGATCCGCGTGCATCCGACGGGGAAGGCGACGGCGCGGTTCGGGACGAAGTCGCAGGGGCAGGGTCACGAGACGACGTACGCGCAGATCGTTGCCGAAGAGCTGGGGATTCCCGCGGCGCACGTGGAGGTCGAAGAGGGCGACACCGATACGGCGCCCTACGGCCTCGGCACCTACGCCAGCCGCTCGACGCCAACCGCCGGTGCCGCCGGCGCGATGGCGGCGCGCAAGATCCGCGACAAAGCGAAGAAAATCGCCGCGCACCTGCTCGAGGTCAGCGAAGAGGACCTGGAGTGGGAGCCGGGCAAGTTCTCGGTCAAGGGTGCGCCGCAGAAGGTCAAGACGATCCAGGAGATCGCCTTCGCAGCGTACACCAACCATCCGCAGGGGATGGAGGCGGGGCTCGAAGCGGTGTCCTATTACGACCCGCCCAACCTCACCTTCCCGTTCGGCAGCTACATCTGCGTGGTGGACATCGATCGCGGCACCGGCGAGGTCAAGATTCGGCGCTTCGTCGCCGTGGACGACTGCGGCAACATCATCAATCCGATGATCGTGGAGGGACAGATCCACGGCGGGCTCACGATGGGGATGGCGCCGGCGCTGCTGGAAGAGATCAGCTACGACGAGAACGGCAACGTGCAGGGCGGCAGCTTCATGGACTACCTGGTACCGACCGCCATGGAGACACCGAAGTGGGAGACGGATAAGACCACTACGCCCTCACCACATCATCCGCTCGGCGCCAAGGGCGTCGGCGAATCGGCGACCGTGGGCGCGCCGCCCGCGATCGCCAATGCCGTCGTGGACGCCCTCGCCCACCTCGGCGTGAAGCACATCGACATTCCCATCACTCCCGAGAAGGTGTGGCGCATCCTCAAGGAGAAAGGCGTCGCCGAGTAGCGCTACTACTGGCCGGTGGCGGCCGGCGCGCTCAGCCAGCGCGTGAACCAGGCCGCCACTTCCTTATAGAAGAAGCGGCTGTTCTCCCCCCGCAGAATCCAGTGATTCTCCTCGGGCCAGATGATCAGGCGCGAGGGGATCTGCTGGCGCTGCAGCGCCGTCCAGAACTCGAGCGCGTTGTTCATGGGGACCCGGAAGTCGCGCTCGCCGACGGAGACGAGCACTGGCGTGTGCAGGCTCGCGGCGCGGCGCATGGGGCTCTGCGTGCGCCAGAGCGCGTGATCCTCCCACGGCGGCCCGCCGACATTGCGCTCGCGATCGTAGTTGAAATCACTCGTCGCCCACTGGGACTCGAGGTCCCACTCACCCGCGTGGCTGACCAGCGCGCGATAGCGCGTCGTCGTCACGGCGAGCCAGTTGGTGAGGTGGCCGCCATAGCTCGCGCCGCCGGCGACTTGCCGTGACGCGTCGATGAACTTGAATCGCTTGATCGCCGTGTCGGCGGCATCGTTGATATCGTTCGCCGGCCCTTCGAGCGGGTCGAACTGGATGTCCTGCGAAAACTTCTCGCCGTACCCGGTCGAGCCCGTGTAGTCGGTCATCAGGACGACGAATCCGGGCGCCGTGGCGCTGAAGAGATGCGGATTCCAGCGCAGGCCAAAGTTGTCGGTCCACATATTCGCGGCGCCGCCGTGGATCAGGACGAACAGCGG